>Ga0209208_10005263_pt1 | contig 18086 bp, 12 predicted proteins | sample S1TSphfallax_3_FD_187694 | JGI IMG/M metagenome (GOLD analysis project Ga0209208, IMG submission 187694) | Host-associated microbial communities from peat moss isolated from Minnesota, USA - S1T2_Fd - Sphagnum fallax MG (SPAdes) (version 2) | ecosystem: Host-associated > Plants > Peat moss >... | reverse complement strand
TGCGGTCAGCGTGCAAGGCCTGGCGGCGCTCGGCTTGCCTTCCTCCTATCCCCTGGGCACCAACGGTACGATGATCGATCGCGCTGTTTGCCAGCCCAAGGGTCAGGCGGTTCGCGAGGCGCGTCTCGCGCCCACTGCGAAAACCGACCATGCCCTTCGGGTCTTGACGCTACGCATCCGCCTGGCGCGACCTGGGGCTGCGCGAGCAACCCGACCCGGCGAACTTTGCCCCCCGCCGCCGCCCTCGCGATGGCACTCCTGCAGGCAGGCTGCGGCGGCGCGAACAGCGTCGTGCCGAATGACCCGGCCACGGCGAGCCTTGCCTCGGCCCCCTTCACCAGTTCGGCCAGCTCCCCGGCCTCAGTCAGCTCCACCGCGGCCGCCGGTACCCTCGCCGCGGCCGTCTCTACGAGCTCCACCGCCCCTGGCGACTTCCACTGCTTCCACGAAGGGGCCCGCTTGTCCTAAGCTGCAGGGAAGTCCGGCGTGGGCGCCATGCGGGCGGCGCGGCTCGCTGGCTGGGTGGCCCGGCAACGGCCGAAGGCTCTGCGCAGAAGCCTACTGGCGGCCAAATTTTCCAGGCCAGCCACGCGGCTCCTAAGCTTGGACGCCACATAAGGCTGGTTACGCGCAACAAGGTTGTCGGCAGCCTTGGACCGGACGGGCGTTTGAAATTCCTATCCGCTTGACGCTGCGCCGGCATTGATACAAGGAAGCGTGCCTTGACTGAAGATCCATTTGACGCACTGAAAAAACGTCAGCGCGACATGTGGGCGTCGTTCGCGCCCACGGCGACGTTCACGACGCCGGTGGCGGCGCACCTCGTGAGGTTCGCGCAGCTGCAGGTCAACGAGGCCGTGCTCGACGTGGGTACGGGCACGGGAGTGGTCGCGATCACCGCGGCGCGCGCCGGGGCACGGGTGACCGCGTTGGATCTGACGCCGCAACTGCTGGACGTGGCGCGCGAGAATGCGCGCATTGCACGGCACATGGAGATCGTGTGGACGGAGGGGGATGCGGAGCATCTGCCGTATCCCGACGCATCGTTCGACGTGGTATTGAGCCAGTTCGGTCACATGTTTGCGCCGCGTCCTGATGTGGTCATGTCGGAGATGCGGCGCGTGCTCAAGCCGCATGGCCGCATCGCATTCGCCACCTGGCCGCCCGAGCATCTGGTGGGGCGCATCTTTGCATTCGTGGCGCGTCACTCACCGCCGGCTCCGGCGGGCTCGAGTCCGCCGCCGCAATGGGGCAATACGGGGGTCATCGGCGAACGCCTGAGTGGTCGGTTTGCGGCGCCGTTTCATGAGCGCGGCGTGATGTGGGTGCCTGCGATGAGCGTCGAGCACTTTCGCGTGTTCATGGAGAGTTCGGTGGGACCGATGCAGAAGCTGGTAGAGTCTCTGGCGGATGAGCCGGCGACATTGGCAAAGCTGCGGGCGGAATTCGAGGCGTTGGCCGGCGCGTACCATGCCGACAACGTGGTGCGACAGGATTATTTGCTGACGCGCGCACAGGCGGTTTAAGGACGGCGAGCGCCAGCCTGCCCGCTTGAGGCAGTTCAGGGATGGCTCGCGCCTGGCGGTCGGCTGTCAGGCGGTGCCGACTGAAGGGTGAGCCCCGATTTCATTGACCGGTTAGCGAGCCGGAAGGGGCCCGCTTGTCCTCAGCTGCAGCGAAGTCCGGCGTGGGCGCCCTGCGGGCGGCGCGGCTCGCTGGCTGGGTGGCCCGGCAACGGCCAAAGGCTCTGCGCAGAAGCCTACTGGCGGCCAAATATTCCAGGCCAGCCACGCGGCCCCCAAGCGTGGACGCCACATAAGGCTGGTTACGCGCAACGAGGTTGTGGGCAGCCTTCGACCGGACGAGCGTTTGAAATTCCTATCCGCTGTCGATCATTCAAAGCATGTTCACTCGCCGCTGCTCATTGAGCGTTTTTGTGCTTCAGCGGGATCCGCGGCGCCACTGGTTGCTCGCGACTGGAGGGCCGCGACCGTCTGCCCGACCAGGAGACCGGCGATCATGCCGGGCCCAGCTTCATTGAAGGCGTCGCCGAGGCCACCAGCCTTCCAGAGGAGGGCGACCGCGACGCCTGAGACGACGGACGCGATGACTGAAAGATCGGACCGTCGCCACTCGAACACTCGGGCGATCATCGCAGGCGCCACGCCGGCGCCAACCAGAGAGACCATCGACAGCACGATGGAGGAGATCTTCGCATGCATCATTGAGGCTATCGCCATGGTGACGAGTCCGGCAATCACTGTCATGGGCCAGAGCGTTTTGGGATCCTGATTTCTCGAGGGCTTCAACAGCAGGTCATACGCAGCTGTCTGGGCAATGGCTATCAGTATGCTGTTGGACGTAGCGGCGATCGTCGAGAAAATGTCCGCGACGAGTATGCCCGTCAGAAGGGGTCCAGCAAAGGAGTGGAAAAAGACGCTCAGTCCCTCTTCCGGATCAGTCAGGTCGGGAAGAACGCCACGGACGAAGACCCCAAACAGCGTCATGGCAATCTGCGTGTACTGCACAAATCCGATGTAGATCCACCACGCTGCGCGCGTCTCGCTCGGCGTGTCGCCCGCCATGTATCGCGTCACCATGTGCGGTTGCCCGAGACCGAAGCCGATGCATGAGGCTGCCCACCCAAGAACAATCAGGGCAGTTGAGCCCCATCCCCCTGGCACGAGGTTCAAATAGTCGGGGCCAGCCAGCGAAAGCCGGCGCCAGAATTCGGCGCCCAGGCTCTTCGCGGCGAAGTAGAGAGCCGCCATGACAATGGCGGTGGCAACAATGCGGATACCCGCCTGCAAAGCATCGGTGTAGATGGATCCTCGAAACCCGCCAAGCGTGGTGTAAACGATGATGAGCGCTGCAAAGGCCGGCAAAGACGTTTTCGCGCCGAAACCAAAGGCGCCTTGAAGAAATTTCTCGCCTGCCAGCCATTGGGCAGAGACATAGCCAGCCAGGCAGACGACGATGAGAATGCCGATGGCTCGCTTGGTCACCTTGTGCGCGTGGGGGGACAAGCCGCTCGTCACGATGTCAGTGACGGTTGCCGCCGAGGTCTCCCGCGCGACGCGGTTTATCCGTTGTGGAAATACCCACCAGAAAAGCACGTCGCCCAACAGCCAGCCGATCGTATAATGCAGACCAGATAGTCCGAAGGCGTAACCCAACCCGACCAACCCGGTGAGTACAAAACCGCTGGTTGCCGCTGCGCCACCGCTGAGTCCGACGAGCCAACGATTGAGTCGCTGATCGGACAGGCCGTGACCGGCGCTGGGCGGCGTATGGTGGCGACCGAGCCAGGACGCCCCAAAAGTCCCGCAGAGTGTCAGGACAAAAATCAGCGCAGACGTATGAGACGTAGATGGCACTGCCCACCCAAAAGTTTGCCTGAAGCCTTTTGTATACAGTACACTAAATTCAGTGTCCACCAGAGTGGTTAGTCCGAGCATGCCTCAGGCAAAAATATACGGAATCCGCGAACAGTTGTTGAAGAAGCGTCAAGCGATCTCCGAGGCCGTGAACGCCTCGATCGCCGATGCCTTCCGGTTTCCGGCGGAACGACGCCTGCAAAGATTCTTTCCGATGGACCCCGAGGACTTCATCTATCCCGCTCACGAGCGTTCGGAACGTTACACCATCGTGGAAATCTATACCTTCGCCGGGCGATCGAAAGATACCCTCAAGAACCTGGTGCGTCAGATCTACGAGCGGATCTGCTCGACGACCGATATCGAGCCGAAGGATCTCGACATCATCATCCTCGAGCAGCCCCGTCACGCGTGGGGCCTGATGGGCGAGCCCGGCGATGAGAAGGAGCTCACATACAAGGTCGAGGTGTGACAGGCGCGCGTATGCATATACACGCGGCGTCGAAGTTTGGTGTGGCATATCAATCGGGATCGACCTATCCCTCATCTTGCGGAGCAACTTTGGATGCGCGATTCTCAGGAAGCCTGGCTTAACTATATCGACGGGGAATGGCGCAAGGGCTCTGGTCGGCCCATCGAAATTCTAAACCCGGCCACTGGTAAGCCCTACGCGGGCATCCGGTCGGCGAGCGTTGCGGATGTCGACGCAGCAGTCGACGCCGCACGTATCGCCTTCAAAAGCCGGGCCCTTTACGACATGCATCCGCATGCGCGCATGCAATTGCTGTTGCGGATCGCCACGGAAATTCGCACTTTGAGCGATGACATTGTGCCGGTCCTGGTCGGCGAGAATGGCAAGAGCGTGAGCCTTGCCCGAGACGAGGTGGAGAGCACCGCCCAATATTTCGAATACTACGGCGGGGTGGCGGACAAGCTATTTGGCAAATCAATACCCTTGGGTGCAGGGTACATCGATTTTACCCAGATGGTGCCTTACGGCGTGAGCGCACAAATCATTCCTTGGAATTTCCCGCTGGAAATCGCTGCGCGTTCGATCGCGCCGGCCTTGGCCTGCGGCAATGCCGTGATCGCCAAATCGCCTGAGCTCTCGCCGCTTGGAATGTGCTTTCTCGCAAAAGCCTGCGAGCGCGCGGGTCTGGCCAAGGGGTACTTCAATCTGCTCGCCGGACACGGCGCCGATATCGGTGAAGCACTCGTGAGCCATGCGGGTGTGGATCAGATCGTATTCACAGGTTCGATACAAACTGGCCGGCGCATCCTCATGAAAGGAGCAGAGCGTATCGTGCCTGTCGTGGCTGAACTCGGTGGGAAATCAGCCGGCATTGTTTATCCGGATGCGGACATCGATGCGACGGTGAGCAGTGCGGCGATCGCCATCTTTGTTCATGCAGGTCAGGTCTGCTCGGCCGGATCTCGCTTGATAGTCCACGAAAAAGTGCATGAGGAAGTCGTCTCAAAGCTGAGCACCTGGATCCGCACCAAAACCATGGGTCCCGGCCTCGAAGATCATTTTTTAACCCCCCTCATATCGTCTGCGCAGCGCGAGAAGGCGCAACAGTTCGTGAGCCGCGCGCTTGGCGCCGGTGCCGAGGCTGCCGCCGGCGGGGACGGCCGGGTCGATCGCGAAGGCTACTACATGCCCGCCACGGTGCTCACGGGCGTCAAGCCGGACATGGAAGTGAACCTACAAGAAGTGTTTGGTCCGGTTTTGAGCGTGCTGAAGTTCTCCGAGCCCGAAGAGGCGCTGGCGATCGCCAATGGAACCGACTACGGACTCGCATCGGGTGTCTATACGAAAAACATTTCGCAGGCCCTGTGGACGGCTGACCGATTGGAGGCGGGGACGGTCTTTGTCAATGGCTGGTTCGCCGGCGGGAACGAGACGCCCTTCGGCGGATTCAAGAAGTCAGGCTATGGGCGAGAAAAAGGCGTCGAGTCGTTGGCGAATTACTGCCAGACGAGAAATATCGCGATACGCCTCTAAGAGGTAACAGCGAGGATCGACGCGAGGACCGTGTCGAACACGGGATCCGTGTTGGTGTGCAGGCCGGACGGCTTGTAACTTTACCTTCTGATCACCTCGCGCGGTGTATCGCTCTGAAAGTGGTCGCGAATAGCCTTCCAGGACCTTTCGATCATTGATTCCATCACGGCCCGCGCGCGTTTCGCATTGCGCTTCTCCATCGCTGTCAGAATTTCACGGTGCCCGTCCACCGAAGCGGACATCATTTCCGGTATGTGGGAATAGGCAAGATAACGGTAACGGTGGGATTGTTTGCCAACGCTACCGAGAAGCCGCTTGAGGGTCTGATTTCTTGCCGCGGCATGCACTTTGACGGCCAGACGCTGATTTTCGCGGAAGAATTGCCTGATATTGCTCTGCTTGCTGGTCTTTATCGCCTCCAGGGCGTCAATCGACCTTCGAATCTCGAGAAGATCTTGTTGGCTGCGGTTCTGGGCAGCACGCTCGGCCGCCAGCGCTTCGAGCAAGATCCGGCACGAATACACCTCATCGAGGTCCTCAATGCCAATGGAAGTCACACGGACGCCCCGTCTGGATTCTTTGACGACCAGGCCCTCCTCCTCGAGTAGACGCAGCGCTTCGCGCACCGGTGAGCGGCTGACACTAAACTGCGCGCTGATCTCGAGTTCCACCAAGTGCTCTCCAGGCGCGAACTCACCGAAGATGATCATCTCTGCGATGTGCTCGGCCAGCTTCTTAGCGATGACTTCGGGAACCATGAAGCTCCCTTCGATCACGAGGTTCGTGTCTGAAGTGTTTGCACTGGCGATGGTCGACGCCTTTCCACTGCGCAAAGTTCCCTGCTTATTATTCACAGCCCATGCTCCTTGGAGATCGAATACGGACAACAACGGGCGAAACCGACTTGGGTATCAGCCCTGCCTTCAATTAGCGCTGTACACACAACGCGGTTTGTGTATATTTCATGGGTATGAATTGTATACAGTGTTCTGTGTTCTATGTTCGGTCTTATCATGACGGTCTGAGATATGTGCTCCGGACTGGAGAAGGACAACATGGTAACAATTAGTCCGCAGACCAACGTCACGCATGGGAGATTGGGCCGCCACGGCCACACGAGCCCCGAGGAGCAAGCCTTCTTCCTCGATGCTGAGAGAAGTTTCCCAGGCGGTGCCTTGGGCGGAAATGCGCTGCCATCCGACACGCGTTTCGTGTTCGATCACGGCGAGGGGTCCCACTTTTGGGACGTCTCAGGCAACGAATACATCGACTATGTCTTGTCGTCGGGCGCCCTGTTTCTAGGCCATGCACACCCGGCGATTCAGCGCGCGGTGGCCGACCAACTTACTAGGGGTACGCATACCTTCGCCTACCTCAACAATACTGCAATCAAGCTCGCCCGACGCGTGATGCCACATATGCGCTGCGCGGAACGGATTCGCTTCACCACCTCGGGTTCCGACTCGACGTTCAATGCCATGCGCCTCGCGCGTGGGTTCACACGTCGCGAAAAGGTCTTGAAATTCGAGGGCGCTTATCACGGCGTACATGACTACGCACAGGTAAGCACCACCCCGCGCGCGGCTGCGCAGTATCCTCGTTCTATCCCGGACACCGCGGGCATTCCCGGCGCAGTACAGGGCTTGACGCTGGTCGCACCGTTCAATGATATCGATGCACTCGCCGCGACGCTTGCGGAACACGGCAAAGATATCGCAGCCGTGATCGTCGAGCCGATCCAGCGCATTCTGATGCCGAAGCCGGGCTTTCTGCAGGGAATACGCGAACTCACCTCGAAGCACGGCATCGTGATGATATTGGACGAAGTGGTCACCGGCTTTCGCTATGGCATCGATGGGGCTCAAGGCTATTTCGATATCGTCCCGGACCTCGCCACCTACGGAAAGATCCTCGGGTGCGGCTTGCCGGTCGGCGCGGTGGCGGGACGCGCTGAGATCATGGATCAGGCGAACCCCTCTAACAAGGGCAAGCCAGATTACGTTTATCAGAACGGGACACTTCAGGGTCACATGCTGGGGTGTGCCGCTTCACTCGCGACCATGGACGTGCTTAGCCAGCCGGGGGTATACGAGCGGCTGTTTCAGATGGCGGACAAGCTTCGAACTGGGCTTCAGCGCGTGTTCGACGAACACGAGATGGGGATTCTCACATTCGGCGAAGGGCCGATGTGGCACATGCTGTTCACCGATGTGGAACCGACGAACTGGCGAGACATCGTGGCTACGGATACGAGGAAGATGCAGGCATTCGAGGCGGAGATGCTGAGGCAGGGTATTTTCATCCTTCCCGGGAATCGGCGCTTCCTATCGATAGAGCACGATGACAACGATCTGGAGCGCACGTTTGACGCGGCCGACCGGGCTTGCTGGCATTTCAAGAAAGCGACCTGATGTCCGACGTGCCCGCGCATGCGTGATCGAAGATACGACATTCTTTTCGAGCCAGTGAAGCTCGGTCCCATCACGCTAAAAAACCGCTTCTACCAGGTGCCTCATTGCAACGGCATGAGCGCCACATTGCCGCGTGGCCACGCGGCAATGAGGAGCGTCAAGGCCGAAGGGGGCTGGGGAGCGGTCTGCACCGACATCATCTCTATCCATCCAAGTTCCGACACGACGCCGTTTCCTCAAGTACGACTCTGGGATGCAGCCGAGGATCGATCCATTCGGCTGTTAACCGACGCGATCCATGAGCATGGCGCGGCGGCGGGGGCCGAACTTGCGCACGGCGGCTGGGCGGTTGCCAACCGTTATACGCGAGAGCCGTTGCTGTCCCCGATCGACATGCCGAGCCGAAGGGATCCGATACAAGCGCGCGCCATGGATAAATCGGACATTCGCGCCTATCGACAGTGGCATCGGCGTGCGGCGCTGCAAGCCCGCGCACTCGGGTTCGACATCATCTACGTTTATGCCGCGGACGACCTCGAATTGCTGCAATTCTTCCTCTCCCGGCGCCGCAATCAACGGTCCGACGAATACGGCGGCTCCCTCGAGAACCGGACGCGGCTGCTGCGCGAAGTCATCGAAGACACGAAGGATGCTGTTGGGGACACATGTGCCGTCGTGGTGCGACTGACGGTAGACGAGTTGTCGGGACCCGACGGTATCCTCGCGGAGCAAGAGGGGAAGGACATTGTCGCGATGTTGGCGGAACTGCCGGATGCATGGGACATAAAGGTCAGTGGCTGGGCAGAGGACAGCCAATCGAGTCGCTTCGCCAAGGAGGGCTATCAGGAGCCGTACGCGCGATACGTCAAGCGCGTGACCACAAAGCCGGTGATTGGTGTGGGGCGTTTTACCTCGCCTGACACCATGGTGTCGCAGATCAAGCGCGGCATCTTGGATCTAATCGGCTGCGCCCGTCCTTCGATCGCGGATCCTTTTCTGCCCCGAAAGATTGAAGAGGGACGGACCGACGACATCCGCGAGTGCATCGGCTGCAACATCTGTGTGGCGACCTATAACGTGGGTTCGCCGATCAACTGCACTCAGAACCCGACGATCGGTGAGGAATACAAACGTGGCTGGCATCCGGAGCGGTACAGACCGGCGATGTCGGACGATTCGATCCTCATCGTAGGTGCCGGGCCGGCCGGGCTCGAGTGCGCACAGGCTATGGGTAATCGCGGCTACCGCGTGCAGTTGGCCGAGGCGACCTGCGAATTGGGCGGCCGAGTGTCTCGGGAGTCGCGGTTGGCGGGTCTTCAAGAATGGGCGCGCGTGCGCGACTGGCGGGTGGGCCAGATCAACAAGATGAACAATGTTGCGATCTACCGTGAGAGCCTGCTGAACGCCGACGATGTCATCGAACTCGCTGCGCCGGTGGTGGTCATTGCCACGGGCGCCAAATGGCGGCGGGACGGATTCGGCCGCAACAATCACAAGGCTATCGAGCGATCGGCGGACGCTCGAATCCTCACGCCGGACGATCTTATGGACGGGGTACAGCCGCAAGGCCCCATCGTGGTATTCGACGACGACGATTTCTACATGGGCGGGGTCATCGCAGAAACGCTGAAGAGGCAGGGTGTAGAGCAAGTAAGCCTGGTGACGCCCAATTCACTCGTCTCCGCCTGGACGGTGAACACGCTGGAGCAGCCGAAGATTCACAGACGTCTGGCGGAACTCGGCGTAAAGATCTATACCAACAAGAACCTTGCCGCGATGCGACGGGACACGGGCGAACTCATTTGCGTTTTCAGCGGCGAACGCGAGGTCATCGATGCGTCGCAGTTTGTTCTTGTCACCTCGAGACTGCCGGAATTGGGTCTCTACCATCAATTGCAAAACCGTCTCACTGCGGGGAGCGCTGGTGAGGTGAAGAGCGTCCACCGCATCGGCGATGCGAACACGCCCGGTATTATCGCCATGGTGGTATTCCAGGGTCGGCGGTTCGCCGAAGAGTTCGACATGCCCGCAGACGGACATTTGCGCATCCGGACGGAACCCGTGGACATGGAAGACCTGAGTCATTACGAGACTCGCCACGCCAATCGCAGCATCTATACGAATCCTACTTAGGATTGCGTGACTATGGTCATAGTCGCTCGGGAGTTTCAAAGTCCCAGTAGGCGGCGCGCGTTGCCGCTCGCGATGAGTTCTTGTCCGGCGGCATCGATTCCCGCGGTGTCCAGGGCGCTCGTCAGCCGCATACCGATCGGAGCGTCATTGACGATCGGCCAGTCGCTGCCTGCGAGTACATGCTCCACTCCGAGCACATCGACCGACGCTTTGATGAGCGCCGGGTGGAACCCCATGGTATCGACATAGACTTGGCGACGCAGCACATCGGTACCATCAGGCCCGCGAAAGGTCGGATTAAAGGCCGCTTCGAGCAAGATGCCGCCGATGGCGAGCGTGGTCACGACGATGTTCAACGAGGGTAGTTCATTGAGTCGGCCGCTCTCGATCAGCGCAATCAAGGTGGCCGCATTCACCTCGCCGCGGGCGAATAGAATGCCGGTGAGTCCGAATTTTGACATACGGCGGAACAAAGGTTGCGGATTGACCGGATGCACGAACACGGGAATCCCGAGCTCATGGGCGGCAGTGAGTGTTGGTTTAGCCTCCGGCGCATCGAGCAGAAGATCGTCCTTCGCACTCTCGACGAAGACACCGCGTAGCCCAAGCGTCTTGACAGCGCGGACCAACTCGTTCGCGGCGATCTCGCCCGCGAATGCATCGACTGACGCGATGCCGTGAAGCTTCCCCGGAGCCGTTGCCGTCACCTCGGCCAACCTGTCGTTGACGCGTCGGAATGTGTCGGCAGGTGTTGTGGCCCCGTGCGGTGTGAACAATGCGGTCGGAGTATTGACGACCCGCCCATCGAGATCCCCGGACTCGATCGATTCCCGAAGTGCTCGCGGATCCGCAATGCGACGATTGATGCGAGTCCATCGCTCGCGCTGTTGGTCCGACTGACCCGGCGCCAGGATAGGCTCCCAATCCGATGGAATGTGGTGGGAGTGAAAATCGATGATTCGGGAAGGGATCGCGCTCATTGAGTTCTCCAAGATTCAATCTCGCTAAATACCACCTGCCGAAGAGGCATGGCAAATACTTTTCGGTTCTCTCCTTATTAAGGCGCTCGCGCACCCACCGCGCGCTTTACGCAGAGGCAATGCCATAGGCTCGCGTTGCTGCGGTACGGTTGAATTCGGGTGGATGGTGATGCATCCTGCTGCCTATGACGAAGAGAGCTGACCGGCTTCAGCTGGGCGCCATGCTGGTTACGTTTCCCGGCGGATCTTGGCGGTATCCGGCTGCAGAAAACCACCGTTTCTTGGACTTGTCTTATTATATTGAAGTCGCGCAAGCGTTGGAGCGAGGGGGGTTCGATTTCATTTTTTTTGCCGACAAGCTAGCCGTCCCAGACCGCCCTCCTGACAACACGGAGAACTCGTTGCGCAAGGGAACCTGGGGCTCGGCGGCGCCGGATCCCGCGATGATCGTTGCAGCCCTCGCCGCCTCGACGCAGCGGATCGGTCTGGCGTATACGATTTCCACCAGCTATCAACATCCCTACAACGTTGCCCGCAGCTTAGGAACACTCGATCATCTGAGCGGCGGGCGCGCCGCGTGGAACGTGGTCACCTCTCACGAGGACGCCGAAGCGCAGAATTTCGGCTTGGATGAGCAACTAGAGCGTTCAGACCGCTACGATCGAGCGGAAGAATTCTTGGAGACCGTATTCGGTCTTTGGGACACCTGGGAGGATGGCGCCGTCGTGCACGACGTTCAGCGCAACGTGGTGATTGACCCGGAGAAGGTCCATGCCCTCAACCACCAAGGCGAGCATTTCCAAGTGCGCGGCCCGCTCAACCTGCCCCGCCCTCCCCAAGGTTATCCGGTGATCGCCCAGGCCGGCTCGTCCGAGAAAGGACGTGAATTCGCAGCTCGTTGGGCGGAAGTGATATTTACTCCGCAACCCAATATCGAGTCGGCTCAAGCCTTTTATCGCGACGTCAAATCGCGGATGGCCAAATACAACCGAAAAGAGGACGAGCTCAAGATCCTGCCCGGCGTATTTGTCATTGTGGGGGAAACCGAAACTATAGCGCTCGAGAAGGAGTCTCTTTTGCAAGAAGGCGTCGATCTTAAGCAGGCGATGGCGCAGCTCTCCGCCTTGGTGGAAACGGACCTCCGTAACTATCCGGCAGACGAGCCAGCGGCACCGATCCTTGCCAAGAACCTTTCCGTGAAAGGCATGCAAGGCCATGTGCAGGCTTTGCACTCTGCAGCCGTCAAAGACAAACTGACCTTGGCACAACTCGCGCGTCGTATCGCCACAGGACTCTCGTTCGCGAAATTCGTAGGTACGGCAGAGCGAATCGCAGATCAGATCGAGGAATGGTTCGAGGCGTATGCCTGTGACGGATTCATCATCCGTACGGCCTATTCGCCAGGCATGTCTGAATTTGCCCGACTGGTCATGCCCGAATTACGGCGCAGAAACTTGGTTCGCAGCAACTACGAAGGCAAGACCCTTCGCGATCACCTTTATTTGGCGCGCCCTGCGCGACACGCCTGGCGTCAACGATAGCCCGCCCCGATCGACGTCAGCCAGCAACCCGAAACACTGAAAGCGCCGACGCCCCCGCCTCGCATCCGCGAGTGCCCATCCATCATTGAGCGCATTAAGTTCAATCCATAGCCGGTAAGGGTTTCATACCTCGGGCGGTCATGCACTGCGCCCGCATGATGACAACGATAGCGGCGGAATCTCCGCAAGGATTTAACGTAAGCCACTCGCATTCTACGAGTGCGCAAATCGGCTTATGACGTCATGCCGCAAAAGCATTAGCTCGCAGTGCAACAACTTGGCTACGATCGCCGTCGAATTAAGAAGGCGCTTCATTAATTGATTAGCGCAATTGAAGGGATGTTAAGCGGGTCCATGGGATCGCCGGGATGATGCGACACGTGCTTCGTGCGTTCCATCTCTCGACGTCGGATTTGCTGACTTTTCAGTTTTTTGACGATCAAACACTCGACCGTTCAGGGAGCCCCGTGAAAAAGTTAGGTATTGTCGCCGTCCATTCATTGCCACTCACTTTGCTACTTTGCGCGAGTCCGCCTCTCATTGCCGCTGAGGTCGATTCATCCAATGACACGGGACTAGAGCAGATTACGGTCACCGCGCAGCGGCGCTCCGAAAATTTGCAGACGGTCCCGATCGCAATCACCGCATTGAATCAGGCGGATCTGATCCGAAACGGCATCCGCGATCTCGGATCACTCGCCCACCAGGTCCCCGGGCTCACATTTGCTCCATTCTCACCGGGCCAGAACATCATTTCTCTACGCGGCGTTTCATCCAATGACGACGGACCGGGCACCGACAACTCGGTCGCCGTATTTGTCGATGACGTTTACCTGGGGCGCGTGTCGAACAGCAATCCGACGATGTTCGACATCGATCGGGTAGAGGTGCTGCGCGGCCCACAGGGAACGCTCTATGGCAAGAACGCCATCGGAGGCGCGATCACCGAGTACACCACGCGTCCAGACACGGATTCATTGAACGTGAAGGCCAGCGCAACCTACGGGAACTTCAATCGACACGATTTTTCTGCGCTGGTCACCGGACCCATTTCCAGCGATTGGGCCGGCAAGTTCGTGGTGGCCACTCGCAATCAGGACGGATCCGTCAATAATGTCTTGTTGCATACGAAGGAGAAAAACGATGACGATCAAGCTGTGCGCGGGCAATTGCTCCGCACCGGCGAGAGTTCGGAACTCCTGCTGAGCGGCGATTTCGAACAGCTGCACGATGAGGATATGGCGCGAATTCCTCTTGGCCCTGTTACCGACAAGTTGCCGGTCAATTTCGTCGCCGAGTACCAAGCCCTGTGCGGCACCAACTACCTGACTTGCGCGGCGAACCCGGGCAATGGTTACGCGAATCGCGATTCCGGGGGAGTTAGCGCCAAGTTCACGGATCACGTCACGCCATCCTCGGATTTCATTTCGATCACCGCTGTGAGGCGCAACTATGACCAGTCATCGATGGACTCGATCGGCGCACCGTTCCCGGGCCTCGGTGCAGTATTGAGCTATGTAGATGACCAGACGAACCAATACAGCGAGGAGCTGCGCTGGCTGTCGTCGCTCAGCGATAGCTTCAAGTACATTGCAGGACTATCGGCCATGCGTGAGGATACCGACCGGTTGCGATCGCCCATTCTCCCGACCCTGAGCCCTCTGATCGCGGATAGCGATCATTACCGAGGAATCAATCGGACGTTGAGCTACGCGGGATTCGCGGAGGGTGATTGGCATTTTGCCGACCCATGGACGCTGACGGTGGGTGGTCGCTATTCATATGACCATAAGCACATAGACAACGATTCTGTGCATGGGATCGATGGCGTTCTCGATGTCATTCCCACCACGTTTTCGAACGAGCGTGAGGCGTCCTGGGGGAAATTTACCCCGAAGGTGGCAATCGCTTACCAGCCGACGACGGAATGGAACCTTTATGCGACCGCGGTCGAAGGGTTCAAGAGCGGCGGTTTCGCTGCATCGCCCGTCAGCGTTCAGGATACGAATCCGCTGCTGCCGGAACAGGCGCTGAACCTCGAGGGTGGCGCAAAATTTGAGGTGTCGACTTTCCGCGCGAATCTTGCGGTCTTTCACACTGAATACAAGGATCTACAGATGCAGGCGTACGGCCCTCCCAGTACCTGTGTTCCTAGTCCAACGGTTTCATGTGCCGGCCAATTCCAAACGTTCAATGTCCCAGGCGCCTACGCGAAAGGTGCAGAACTCGAGGTGTCGTGGCTACCGTTCCGTGGTCTGACTCTCAATGGCTCGTACGGATACTTGGACGCCCGATTCAAGGGAGCCGTCTTTCCGAATGCCGACTATCCCGTTCAGAGTGGACAAAACTTGATGCGTTCTCCGCGACAGAAAGAGAACATCGAAGCGATCTACCAGTGGCCGGCATTCGGCGGTCAATTTGCATTGAGCGGCGATTACAGCTTTACCGCCAGCGAACGTGGGGAGCTAGAGCCTTACGCGGTCCAGCCGAAATATGACTTGGTCAACGGCCGTTTGGTCTGGTCCAGTTCGGAGCACTGGGACATTTCGCTATGGGGTAAGAACCTGACGGACGAGGCCTGGGTCGCGCACTTGTACACGATTGGATCGGAGGTTTTCGGCGTGTTTGGCGACCCACGCACCTACGGAGTGACCGTGAACTGGCATCTCAAGTAGCTTATTCTTGGTTACAGTCTGTAGAAATGAAATGCGGCGTAGAGGAGCCAATCGATGAATATGTCACGCTCGCTGCGCGTGCTAGCCTCCCTCGTAGCGGTGCTGACAGCACAGCTCGCGTTGGCGGCTGCTGTGCACGCAGAGGAAGTCGAGCTGCGAATCGGTGTCGAAAATATCTTTTCGGTTGCCAATACGTTCGCCGCGAATGGCGACGATCACCAGGGCAATGTTCACCTGGTGGCGGTGCCGTTCACCACCATCCCAGATCTCATCAATGCGGTGCGGGCAGGCCAGATCGATGCCGCTGAGCTGGGCGCTGTCGGCCCGGTGGTGGCGCAGGCTGCGGGCACGGACTTCAAAGTGATCGCGGTCACTCAGCCCTGGCCGAAGGGCGAGGCGCTGATCGTCGCCGGAAATTCGCCTTACCATACGATCGGCGACCTGCGCGGCCGCAAGATCGCCTATCCCCGCGCCACCAATGCGGAATGGCTGGTGATCGAGGCACTGGCGACGAAGGGGATGACACTCAAGGACATCGAGCCGGTGTTCCTGCCGGCGGGCACGAATCTGCTGGCGGCCCTGCAAAGCGGAGTGATCGACGCCGCTGCCTATATCGATGTGCCGCTCGCCTCCTATGAGGCTCAAGGCGTACGCCGCATCATCGATCACGGCGATACAGGCTTCCCCATCGCGCTGCAATTCATCGCCGGCGACAAAGTGATTGCCGACAAGCCGGCGGCAGTGGCTGCCTATGTGCGGGCACTCGACGATCATTTGCGCTGGGCCCATGCTCACCCGCATGAGCGCGCGCTGGTGTTGGCCAGCCAACTGCATCTTGACCCCGCGATCGTCGAGGTCGCAGAGCGCCGCCGCCCAGCCGGCCTGCGCCCGATCGATGCGGCCATCATCGCGGGCAATCAAGAGATCGCCGACAGCTTTTTCAAGCTGCACGAGATCCCCAAGGCGCTCAACGTACAGTCCACCTTCACCACCCAGTTCAATAGCGAGATCGGCAATGGCAACTGAAATGAGCGAACAATCCCTCACGACAAAACCCGGTGTCGCGCCGGATCAGCCGCGTCGACGGGCGGCAACCACGGTGCCTGACGATGCTGCGGCTTTGGCAATGATCGCGACGCTTACCCCGCGCATTGCCGAGGGCGCCGCGAAGCGAGATCACGACCGTATTTTACCGCGGGAGGAGATAGATGCCCTCAGCACTGCCGGTTTCTTCGGCATCACCGTTCCCGCCGCCCATGGCGGCGCCGATGTCAGCGCGATCACGGTGACGGAAATCTTCACACGTCTCGCCGCCGCTGATCCCAGTATCGGTCAGATCCCGCAAAATCATTTCTGCTGGCTGCCGGTGGTCGATCACGGAACGCCGGCGCAGGCCGAGTTCTTTTTCAGCCGCTTCCTTGCCGGCGAACGAATCGGTAACGCCCATTCGGAGGATACCGTGCGCCGTCCGGGCGATTACGAACACCAACTCGTACGCGTCGAGGATGGCTGGACAATCACCGGAAAGAAGTACTACTCCACCGGTGCAATCTTCGCCGATTGGATTCCCTTCATTCATCACGAGGGTGAGGGCGAGGTGCGCCAAAGCCGGATGTTTTTCGTCTGGGCCGATCAGCCAGGCGTGCAGGTTATCAATGACTGGGACGGGTTCGGCCAACGCACCACGGCCAGTGGCACGACGATTTTTACTCAGGCATTCATCCCCGATGCGTATGTCTTCCCACTCAGTGCGCCACGTGACATCGGTCGCGCCTTCGTGCTCAATGCCAATCTGATTCATGGCGCAATCGATCTCGGCATCGCCGAGGCGGTGCTGGAGGATGCACGCATTTACATCCGCACACAGAACCGACCGTGGACGCACAACCCCAACCCCACCCATGCGGAAGAGCCGTTCGTGATCCGCGATTTCGGTAGGTTGGGCGTGGTGGTGCGCACCGCGCGGGTGGCCCTGATGCATGCCGCTAGACTGGTGGATACCGCGCGCACGAGCGCGACACCGGAAGCCGTGTTGGCGGCCCGATTGGCGGTTGCCGATGCGCGCATTCTGACGAGCGAGGCCGCGACCAAGCTCAGCCATGAGTTTTTTGCCCTGACCGGCGCCCGGGCGACGCTCGGCAAGCATGCGCTGGATCGCCACTGGCGCAACGCGCGCACTCATTCGCTGCACGACCCGCTGCGCTGGAAGGAATTTCATCTCGGCAACTACTACCTGAATGGGGTCGTGCCGCCGCCGGGAAGTTATGTCTGAGGCGCCGCCGCGCACTCGCATGATCCCCTCCTCCCCCCCGAACTGGAGCCGCGGCGCACGTCGCGCCGCGGTACCGCTTGGCCTCCTGGCCCTCTGGCAAATTCTTGCCAGCACAGGACGCATCGATACGCGTTTCTGCGCCTCTCCACTGGAGGTGGTGCAGGCCTTGCGCGATCTCATCACGACCGGCGATCTAGGCCACCACTTGGCCGTTTCACTTCGTCGCGCCGCAATTGGACTCTCGATCGGCGCCTTGAGCGGCTTGGCTCTTGGGGCAGCGACCGGCTTGTCGCGGCTCGGCGAAGATCTGTTCGATCCGACCCTGCAGGCCGTGCGCACCCTGCCGCTGCTCGGGCTGATCCCACTCTTCATCCTCTGGTTCGGGCTCGGCGACGCGCCGCGGCTGCTGCTGATCGCGCTGGGAACTTTTTTCCCGGTGTATATCAATGTGTTTCGCGGGATACGCGGAATCGATGCCAGATTGGTGGAGCTTGCAGCGAGCTATCGTCTCGGCCGTATCGGGCTGATCCGCGAGGTGATTTTGCCCGGTGCCATGGCGCCCGCGTTGGTGGGGTTGCGCCAGTCGATCGGCATTGCCTGGCTGTGTCTGGTGGTGGCCGAACAGGTCAACGCCTCGGCGGGACTTGGCTATATCATCATCCAGGCCAACGCACTGGCGCAGACGTCGGTCA
>Ga0209208_10005262_pt1 | contig 18088 bp, 13 predicted proteins | sample S1TSphfallax_3_FD_187694 | JGI IMG/M metagenome (GOLD analysis project Ga0209208, IMG submission 187694) | Host-associated microbial communities from peat moss isolated from Minnesota, USA - S1T2_Fd - Sphagnum fallax MG (SPAdes) (version 2) | ecosystem: Host-associated > Plants > Peat moss >... | reverse complement strand
AGTGCTGGAAATCGGGAGTGCCTTCCGAGTCCCAATTTTCCGCAACTACACATAGTTGAACCCTCAAGTGGGTTCAACCCGGGACTTGGGAGTGCGTCAGTTAATTTGAACTTTATGCCTTTCATTCTTGGATAATCCTTCGAGTAGTTGTTATGTATTCAAAAACTTAGCTATGTGTTCATACCATGTGGGCACAACCCCATGGAAAACAAGTTGGTGTTCAAGAAATCATCATCTATTTCACCCATGCCAAGTCTTATGTACATTCAAAATAGATGATTTGTTTGTTTATGTAATCTTCCTAATTTATATTTGATTATGTAGTCAAATTTAGTGAGTAACAACACCCAACGAGCAAGTTGGCACTCATGTCTAGCTTGTTGACAATATATTTTGGGACCATGTGATCCATAAAAAACACTACATGATTCATGAGCAAATAATGCCTAAACTTCTAGACATTAAAGGCCATGGCTAAACATTCTCATTCTATGGTGGTGTAATAATGTTCCATATTGGTGATTTGTTTGTTAACAAACACTTTAGGGTGGTCTTTACCATTTTCATCAAGTTGGCATAAGGCACTAACAATTACCACCTTTGAAGCATCACAATAGACATGGAATGGTCTATTCCAATTTAGTGGTAATAAACAAGAGAAAAATGTGAGTTTTTTTTTCAAAGCATTCAACCCATTTTGACATTCCTAGGTCCATTCAAATCTTACCACCTTTTTGGTGAGGTTGCTCAAAGGTGCAACATGGGTAGAATAATTTTCAATTAAGTTTCAATACCACCCAATGTGGCCTAGGACCTTTTGACTATGGTTGGAGGTTGTAGGTTTATAATGATTTCCACCTTATCAAGATTTGATTTTTTTTCCTTCTTAGAGACAACATAACCCAAAAGAATGCCTCAAATCATTGCCAAAATATACCTTCTTTGGGTTCAATGAGATTCCAACCTCCCTACATCTTTGGAAACATGCTTTAAGTACCTCTAGATGTTCTTCTTAGGATGTTTATATCCTGAAATCATCAATGAACATTATGATTGACTTACGAACAAGCTTGAAAAAAACATAGGTCACGACTATTTGGAAAGCATCCCATGCATTACACAATCCAAATGGCATCGCAACATAAACGAATGTGCCCCATGGGGAAGTGAAGACCGTCTTGTGCCAATCTGCAAGTGTTATGTACACTTGATTATACCTTGAATAACCGTCCATGAAACTATATATTTTTTCCTTGCTACTTCATTAACAATTGTGGAAATGAATGGCAAGAGAAAATGATCTTTGAGTGTGTGAGCATTTAAGTCCCTATGATCAACACACACCCTCAATTTGTTTCCACCTTTTCTCTTCACCAACACAATGTGTGACAACCAATCTATGAGCTTTATCGATTAGATGAAACTTGCTTGTAATAATCATTTTATTTCTACTTTAACCATGAGTTGCATTCTTGGATTCAACTTTGTATTTTTTTGTCAAATTGGTTTGGTTCCAGGGATCAATGGAATTGTCTACTAAGCTATTTTTTGTAGAATGCCCTTGAGGTCTTTGTAAGATCAAACAAATATGTTTCGATATTCCATGACCAAGGCTTTATATTTCCCAAGCTTTTCTTCATTTAATTGATAACCAAATTTGACATATTTAGGTTCCTGATTTTCATGATGGATTGGGACCTTGATCCAATCATTTTTTATCACATGATGGATGAGTAGATGGAAATGTTTGGACCTACTTGGAGATTGTTTGATGTTTGTTGAAAATGCAACGATGATGGTAATATAATCTCTTCCCTCATGACGGTGTCTAAATCCTCTATTTGGTTACCATCTATCTCAAGGCCATACATATCTTACACAAAGATGTCATCCACTGAGGTGGCTAAGTCTAGGCAATCATCATCCAAATCAAACAATTTTGAAAAGTTGGTTTCTAGCATAGTAATAATAATCATTCACAAATATTGAAGCAACAAGTGAAAAATATTAAGCAATGGAGGAATGATAATGAAAATAAAGAGATGATATTGGGAGTTCACGTAGTTCCCTTCTAGATCTGAGGGCAAAATCAAGGCCGTTTAAGTTGGTCTTTTCTCAAGATTTCTTTTAACAAAAGTCTTAATAACAAAATGGAAGGGGCTAAATTACCAGTGCTATTTGGAAAATTTTCATCGCAATCAATAAAGACTGCTGATGCTACGTTGACACTTGGGCGTTTTTCTTTTCAATTTGGCTAGATTGCTCACATGAAATGTAGAAATATTATGAATGGGCAAAATTGTGGATGTAAAGCTCTAAAATGTGTATTAGAAGCAAAAATTGTTGCACACATTTTGAAAATAACTTTAGTGCATTTCAAAGCAATATGTGTTAGAACAATTTACATGGAAACAAAACAAACTCCAAACAAGACTCAAAACAAGTGTTTTTCCCTAGTAGTTTGAGAGGTAGTTTTTGTGTCTATTTTATTGTGTTTATTTACACCCTGCCCCAAAACCATAGTTTTTGTTTTCTAGTGGTTGAAGCGGTAGTTTTCGTGTCTGTTTTATATTGTGTTTATTTACACCCTGCCCTCGTAACCATAGTTTTTTTCATTGTGGTTTAAGAGGCAAATTTTTATGGGTCTATTCATTGTGTTTACACCTTGCCCAGGACCATAGTTCCGTTTAGCCCAGAAATTCCTAATTATGGATTAATCTTAGAGTTAAAACGGCGACAATTGGATCTAATCTCGCCTGCAGAACCCGTGAGCACGTCGATATTGCCCATGACAATCATGGAGCTCTTGAAATTGGCGGCGAAAGTGTCGAAATCGGTGTTGGCACGCACGAGTCTTGAAGTGGATTCGGAGTCGAACGCCAACTCCGCATCCGATGTCAAAAGGCCCAAACCCATATGCAAGTTCCCGAAGTAGGCTGCGTCGAATATTGTCGGCGTGGTGAGATCCAGGACGTCCGTAGCGTTGGTACTGCTTCCCTGGGGGCACTGATATAGCAGTGACCGCGCAAATGCTCTATCCAGAGTTGGATCAAATCCGGGTGACAAACGGTTCCAAAACGCACTGCAATGTGCTTGTCCAATTGTGTGCGCACCTGCAGCAGAAGTACAGTCGCGAATCGGTTTTCGAATCACGTAACAATATGGTTCCATTCAGAGCTTTGATCAAACTATGAGCTTCATAACTAGCATGAGATTTTTTCAAGATGGATGCTAAGAGCATCTCCACCAACACACTGCACAACATGTTTTCGATTAAGACCAGTAAAAATTTGCTATCAAGCTCAGTAAAATGACTATGGCTCAACATTTTGGCTCAATACGCTCAGGTTGGCAAAAGCAACAGCACAGTTTAGCACCTACGCTTGATTGAATAGACATATTGATTGGTTTAGGGGATTTGTTATTAGTAGGTTCTGACCTTTTACTATCCCACACGTTCATGTTTATAGGTGAGGCTTTGGATCAGTAGATAACTTGGATGCGAGAAATATTGTTGAACGGCCAAATTCCGAGTATGGGTGAAACCACTCTAGGTTCTAACCGGCAGTTGAATGAATATGAACTAGATCATTCATGTCGAGCTCTGTGGACTAAGTGCATGTTGTATGATTCTTTTGTATAGATCATCAGTTCTTTTTAAGTACCTGAGAGCGCCACCATTTGCTGTACCGAAAGACCACGTGCAGCAAACTTAGATTTGAGTGTTGCCAAAGTGTCAGTAGGTCGGGGAATGGCTCCGTTTGCAGCTTTGGCGCTGGAAACCAGACCATCTCTGCGGCCTGTCGGCACCTCCCATGCGACTTTTCCTCCAGAGGTCTGCAGCATTATTATAAGCACGTCAACAGGAAAAATTCGTCAGCTATAATTACACATATGGTCAGATGATCATGGCAAGTATGCAGTTTCTGGTAGTCAACGAATTATCCAGAATCTTATGTGGGTTTTGCAGTGTGGATCATCATGAAGATGTTTCCTTACAAACCGTACAATTTTGATAACCACGAGCTGTATGCACCAGGACTAGGTCCTGCTAAGTCTCAATATGTGCTTCTCATATAGATCGATCCTTGACAGCCGTTGAGAATCCATATGGAATCTATCAAAGTTTGAAAGAGGACATACAATCTCCACGCTTGTTTCGGCGGCTAATGCCAGGATGTCTGCACATGACACGATGCCGGGGCAAGCTTCCTCTACTTGGGCCTTTGCCGTATCTATAACGTCGAAGCCATGAAGGTACTGGTTGGGTATAGCATCTTTCTCCGATGGGGAGTCAATGAGAACTGATCCGTCGCAACCCTGCAGCCTCATAAATTTATCGGCACCAGAAGTAAAATTTGCGAATGTTAGAACTTCTCTGAATCTGGATTAAGCTTACAACAGCAGCAGTTAGCAAAAACTACATTTTAAAGCATGTCCTTATCAAGTGCGACCTGATCAGAACGATATCGCAATAGAGAGGAAGCAGCAACAGCACTGACTTGAATATCAATTGTTTTCAAATTTCTTCACATACGTTAACAATGCAGTCGCCGAAAAACATCCTCAAGAGGCCAGGGGCATTGGCACTGTTTTGCTCGATTGCAGTGGTTACTGCGGATTTTACGATGCGCTCCGCTTTCGGGCACCCGTGAGTCGCGTAGAAATTGTTCACCAACCCGCGGGCTTCGATCAGACAAGCTGGCGCCAGCACCACCAACGACGCAGCCAGCAGCAACAAGGTCACTGGAAGTTTAATCAAGTACGTCTTCCCCATGATGATCTGCGGCACATGAGCTGAGTCAAGAACTCTTACAGTACTCTCGGTGATCAGAGTTCAGAAATCGAACTTGAAAACAAAGCTTTTTGCCCAGCTCCACTAGTACTAACCAGTAGTATTATTCAGTTGTGCAGCGGTAGTGGGCAGTTGTCACTCCGACTTCTGCATCAGCTGCTAGCTAGCTCATGAAAGAATGGGTCTGCAACATTGGACTCGAGAGAACAAGCTGTTGTGATGTTTGAAGCACTTGAAAGCTACCTGCTGCTTCGTCTGGCCCTTATACCGGTGGAGACAGGTGTTGTGCAGTTGTTTGAATAAAATTGAGAACCAAAGAACCACCCGAACCACCCCTTCTGGTTATTTCAAACCCTAAAAAAACCAATGGTTTTCATGAAAGACCGCCGGATAGTTCTTTGACATTTTCATTTTTTTTTAGAATCGATGGCATATGCCGAATCCGGTTCTTTGAATGTTGTGAGAACGGATAATAGGGGGGAGACACACCCATTCTGATAACCGGAGGGTATATTTCCCGCATTTTATTAAGAAGCTCCCAACGGTGTCGAGACGTGGGCTAGACGACACTCTCAGCTTGGAGCTAATTTCGTCTTGCACTTCACAGCTATGCAGAAGACATTCAACAAACTGATCCAACAGCTGCTGGACCCATGCCATTGACTTGAGCATTAAAGTTTTGTCACCATCTCATGCCATGAATATATTATCTCTGGAGATCAAAGTCAAGAAGAAATCAACCCGGTCCGACTGGACCAGTCGAGATTCGATCCTGCTTAGTGTTACAATCACGATGACCGGCATAGGTATTCTTATTAGAAGCTCTGCAGAATGAAATTGCTAGTGAGGTCCCTTGCACATATCACTTGAATGACACAGCTCATAGCCTTCCGGGGTGGAACAGTATATTGCATAATCTTTAAGGGTAGAAGAATATATATTTACAAAAGAGGTTGTTCTCATATTTAGCTTTCACATTCCCATGATCTTCCCATGTTCTAGTGAGGTTTCCATGATTTTATTCTGATGTTCCCATCATGTTCACATGACATTCCCAAGTTGTTTCCTTCTTGTTCTCATGTAGTTCTCATGTTGTTCCCATACTAATTTCATGGTGTGGTGTAATCATTGACCATTATAGATATTACAATGTCATGGAATGGGCCCAATGTTGACCATTATGCTAGGTGCATCGCGGGCTTGCGGTACCGAAGTCACCAACTCAGGCAGCTTACAGGCACATGATAAGGACATGCTTTCAGGAACACATGATGGGAGAGAGAGAGAGGGGTTGAAAACATATGACAAAATGACATGGCAATGCCCATTTTATACAAAGGCTTGATTGAGGACCAAAAGATCTTGCTAACTGTGACCAGGCCTTCCCACTTTTTTCTTCTGTACTCCTGTCGTGGGTTCTTCATGCAGAGTAGACCACGGTTTTGAAATACTTTGACTTTTGTTTTGCCGTCTGTGCTTCCTTCCCATCGTATGCTGGCCCCTCAAGTTCACGGTACATGTGTTTTAGCAGTCTTCCATACACGCTAAAGGAGCTTTGATAAACTTCAAACACGCTGACACGACCGAGGCATCTGGATGGAGGTACCAGAACGGTGACTTTCATCAGACACTGGTCAGGCATTGTATTTTGGATGAAGTATAACCTTCGAAGAGTATGACAATGGGGTTCAAGTGGGAGTAAGGAGCTAGGACTGTAGAGGAAGCGCAACTACCCTTCCGAAACAACCCCATTCGGACTGCAGAGCTGTAGTACAATAGCAGTCGCTCGGCTCAAATAGCCGGTTTTTGCAGGAGAATTTTTGTTGCAGGGTAGCATTAAGGGTTTGATAGAACTGGGTTGGGTTCTGTGCTTTGTTTGAGAATTTGCACAGAGAGAGAAGAAAGTGGAGAGAGAGAAAGTATGGTGATTATGGATATGATGACATTGTTATGGTCATTAATGGGTTTTTTAGGGGCAAGACAAAGTGGGACAAGGGCAAAGCAAATAGGATCGGGCAAGGTAAAGTGGGATAAGGACAAGGCAGAGTAAGCAAGGTAGGTGAGCACATAGTTGTCTAAAACAAGTTACACATGGCATTCAGTTGCATGTGACATTACATATGCAACATGTATATATGATGTTAATATACATGTTCATCCATACATACCAAATTCAAATGTAGTTGCACCTTATGTTCAATTCTCCTTGCAATTACAATGCAATTAATCAAAATATGACACATGTTTCAAAATTAAACAACTAGCTTGTGGACACGTGTCACTATTTTATTTTTTTGTGTTTTCAAAATTAAAAATTCATTGAAGTAATCTCAATCATTAATTTTTTTGTCACTAGGATGATGACACATGGCACACCATGGAATGTTCATTGACCATTTGACACATAGTAATCAGCACCCACCTTTTTTATTTTGAAATTTAAGTTGTCCAATTTATCGCTAATAAGATATTGACACGTGGTACCTAGGTAGGTAGGTAAGTAATAATTAAACCCTATTAAATAAGTAGGTTTACTTATGTAGGTAGGTAGGTTGAAAAGTAGCTAGGCTTAGGTTATATAGGTAAGTTTAGAATAATTCAATTTTATTTCTAGGTTTAACCATTTCATAATGGTCAAGTTTTTTTCATTGATTCATCACCAAAAACACTTGGTATTTGACTATTCCGCAGCTATTGCTCCTTATTATATACTAAGCCAAATAGAATTGGAAGTCAAAGGATATGGGTTAAAACATTCCATTGCAAACCTCATGAACCAACCTAGTTGCACATTAAATGCAACTACTGTATTAAATTATACCAACTAGGGGAGGGCTCTACTACTTCTGGTGTCCAACAAAACTTTAAGGTCTCCTCTTAATGCATCTAACACACTAAGAATCGTTGAAAACGAATTAGAAATGAGAAAGTTATGGCCCCCCAAAGTAAAGGGGGTCAAAAACTCAAAATAAAAATAATTGAACATTACAAAGGCCGGTTCTTAAACAACCTGAAAGTTCTTTTTATGTTGTTTTACTATTAGAGTTCCAATGTGTTTTGTAGAACTTCAGGTGGCACTCCTATAGCACTTAAAATCGTTTAAAATGAATAAGAAATAAGAAAGTTATGAGGTTTGAAAGTAGAAGGGGTCCAAAGAAAAAAAAACAAAAACAAAACATTTTGTAACTTGGAAAGCTTATTTTTCTTATTTTTCTTCTTGTTAATTTTTCATTGATCCTTTTCTTTTCCACTTCAAAGATGGTTATAGGATTTTTCAATAATTATGATTATTTAATGAAAATATATTTTTAATATTATTATCCAACTTAAATTAATAATTAACTTAGGATGTTTGTATATTTATAGGTTAATTAATGTAGCCTATTTACATTAGTATTTTTACATAAATAATAAATTTTAAATATATAATACCTATTGAGTATAAATATATATAATTGATTATCACTATAATTATAATAAAAATTTAATTAATAATTATGATTATCTATAATATAATATAATATAATCATATTAATTGATTTTGAATAATTTTTTGTTTAATAAAATTTACATTCTTTGAAAAAATATTCCAAAATAAAATAAAATCAAACATATTTAAACTATGGTTTGGTTTAACTTAATTTAATTTAACATAATTTAGTTTAACAATAATTAGTTTAGCCTAACTTAATTTAACCATATTAATTTTATCCTAATTTAATTTAGCCCATACATATTATAGTTTAATTTAATTTAGACATATTTATTTTAGCCTAACTTAATTTAGCCATAATTCATATATCTAATTGAATTTAGCCTAACTTGATTTAGCCATAATTATTTTAGCCTAATAAATTTAACCATGGTTAATTTAATTTGATTTAATTTAGCTTAATTTAAATTAACCATAATTAGTTTAGGCATGGTTATTTTAACCTAGGTTAGTTTAAACTAGCCTAAGTTAACATGGGGTTAACTTTAGTACTAGAAGTACATAATATTATTATATATAGCCTATGTAAATATATTAAGTACAGTAATTGAAGTATGTATAAATTTAGGCCATTATTTTTATGACACATGTCCATGTTATACACATTTAGTTGCATGTTAGTTACATGAATAACTATATGGCCCAAAATTTATACAATACCAAATTTGTAGTTGCAAACATGACCAAAATAGTTACAAATGACAAGATTTTTAATAGTGATAACAACATGAGCACATGAACAGTGGCAAATTTGCAATTAAATTTATTTGATATTTTCATCCATTTTTTGGGTTTTTTGTGTGTCTACTATTTCCACATGTCCCTCTTTTATTTCCCTTTTTTATTTTTTCATTTTGTTTGTACGTGTTCTTTTTTCAGAACAATAGTTATAAAATTTGAGTGGGATTAAAAAGGTTTTTTGAGTTGGGGTTTTTGAGATTGAGGTTTAAGGTCTAGGTGTTAGATTAGATATGTTAGGTTAGGGATAGGTTTGCCAAATCTTGTGGGTTTTTCCACTCCCAAGGGTTGTCAAACACTCCAACCCTCTTAATGAACACCCGATGGAAAGCTAGTAATTAGTTTTACCCCTATGTTCAATTGTCCTCCAACTTCCATCTATTTACCCATCATTCCCATCCTTTTTTAATTTCCTTTGGCCAATCCTTCATGCTTTCTTGGTCTATCAACCATCTTTTTGCCTTACCCACCACACCTACTAAGAGCTTTTCCAATATTCGTCATATGCTCCTCTCTTTAACAACCCCACGTTCCATGTCTCTCTTATAATCGTTTATTCAGAATAGGGGGGCGTTTAACACAACATCAACTTTCATGCACCGCTCATAAGCATTTGTTTCAAAGGCAATGTTGCAACCCTTCGACTTTACCATGTTTTTTTCCCTCTTTAGCATGAACATGATTGCATTTGGGTTTACTTCATCCTCATTGATACCATCATATTCCATATGCTTTTGAATTGATGTTCAATAGGATTTGCATATCCCTTTATGTCAATTAACATTTTATTATTTTGACATTACAACTTGGCATTTTTTCTATTATTCCCTTCTTAGTGTTTATCCTTTCCTTCATGGAGTGGTGAGAAAGGCCACCAAGAAACTCACTCACTTGCATCAATACATGGGTGCCGACTATGAGACATTATAGGAGGAGCACATAATTAAAGCATTTTTTGAAAAATCTCGTAGATGTTTAAAGTCAATTCTAGATCTTACTCCACTTTTATTAGTAGGATTACATCACACACATGCCTTTGCTCATGTAAGGAGGTACATTCGAACAATACATGCATTAACTCCAAGCACACTTATAGCCCCATTTGACAAGACCACGAGAATTCTTCACCTTTTCCAGCCACTTGTTGAAATTGATCTCCTTGTTTCTGTTGATGATTTTCATCCCGAGATGAAGGTTATTTTAGATCAAAAAGCATTTATCTTTGCCTTGGTTCATTCACCACATCTTTCTTTTGATGCCTCTTTGGGTATGGTGTATGAACTTTTACGAAACTATTTTGTTCTAGATGATTTTACGAGTGATTTCAACCTCTTTTTTAAAGTATGTGGGCACATTTTCTTGAGGTTGTGTTCCACCTTTAGTAGCACATTTGCTTTCTACATTTCAACTCTAAACATTGGAGAAGTAGTTTGGAGGCGTACATCCCATTAGGATTAATGAAGTGACTTATTGTTTAATTACCCACACATTAGTTATTCAGTTTAAAGATTTTCTTGTGGAACATTTTAATCTTCATCAATTTGGTGTAATAATTTTTTACAAATGTGAGACAATGGTTCATGGCATTTGAATGACGTTAAATTTACACCTAGATTGGGTAGTGCTATAGGTGGATGTTTATAACGCCTTTAATTCGATGTCATGGTCAGCCATTTTTCAAGAATTATAGTCTTTGGTTGGTTCTCTAGATCATTTCTTTTCACTTGTTCAATGAATCTATGCACATTCATCCCCATTGTATTTTTGTCAAGCATCTTGACATGGGGATTTCATAGTCATTTTGTTGGAGTCAGGTACACAACAAAAGGAGCCATTGGGAGGAATGTTGTTCACTTTGGTTCACATCTGTGTTTTTACCCTATAGCATTAGCCCACCTTACTTGCGTTTTCTTTTCACTGGTGAATGATACACATATAATAGGTCCTACATCAAATGTGATTCTTTTTTTTTCAATTGCAATAGGAATATTCAGCATTAGAGCTTTTAGTGTAGCCAATGAAGTGTATAACTTGGTCTATAAAGGTTGGACCACTTTGTATCACTTCCTCCTAGTCTTTTTACTCCTAATTTGAATTTTTATATTTTGGGCACACTGGTGGGATTGAGATCATTCATTGAATCATTTGTGGTTGAAGTTTTCATGAGGATCTTGGGACAATATTTCGTCTTCCTATGCTTGCAAATCTTTAATCAACTTTTACAATGATTTCATTATGCTACGTTTAATGCTTTAGTTACTTATTTAATATAATGTTTCCATCTCCAAGTATTTTGCAACATTACCTTACATTCAATATTTGTACTATAGTTATGTTGGAAAGTTATTTAGTGCAAGTTTTTGGGGTATTTTATTGGTCATTTAACCTATCATCAAACCATTCTACTTGCTTCTTCAAGCAAACTTGACCTCCCTTCTATAGTTTGGGTTGTTGGCCTCACATTATAATTGGGATGTTGGGGATTAATTGCTCCTACACTAGCCCGCCATTTCTAGCAAGATGATCACCCTTTCTTTTCGGATGTAATAATACATGTTGATACTAGCATTTCCCCAATGGCATTATGAAATACCAGAACCCTATTACCATCGGTTGTCCATTTTTAAGTCCCACCTTTTAAAAGCTTAATGGTTTAATTTTATCTGCAGTTCTAAGTTTTTTTAGTGGATCACTTACACAAACATGAATTTGCCTTGCTTATAATAAATGTTCCTTTAAACATCATGTGAACATGTCTATGTTCATGTGTGAGTCCAAGGGAAAACGCTTAGTTATTAGCGTGTCCTACCACACTTGCATTTTGTTTATCTTCAAACCATTTCCTTATAACATTACATGCATGTTTTGGCTTGCCACATCTCATGGTTGCCCATCTTTCATGATGTTATTTGTTCATACTTTTTACAATCTAAAAACCCATTTGTTTAAATGCCTTAGTGGAAATGAACATATAACTCACGATACACTTTGAAATATTGTCACAACTATTACTTCGAAAAATGGAACACATGTTCAGAAGGAGGTCTCCCACCTTTTCATTCCCCACATTAGACAACAAATGGATATCCAAAGAAATAGCTTCTAAACCTTGATGGATGTTGTCATTGTTAATTCGATTTGCATAGATATGGTGCAATAAACATTAACAACAATCACACATGTAGGGATAATGATTATTTAGGAGAAGACACGATCATATGGTGAATGAACACCAAACAATGATTTCAATCCCCTTGCTATTGAAATGTATGGGTGTCTTCATTCTCATTTTGATTCATTTTTTACCACTTGTGCACATACCACTATCGTGCACCATTAGCGGTTTTCTTTAGTATCGTCAATGCTTGTTGTAGCATGTGTCCATAGCCTTGCCGCGTGCACAAGCCATAATAATTTTTTAATGGGTTGTTGCACTTAATTGGAGTTTTTCATTTCTTCCACACATCGTAGCTAGTGCTTTTCTATCATTAACTAATTTGTAACAAATGACAACCCTTTCATCTTAGTTGGGGTTTTTCATTTCTTCCACACATCGTAGCTAGTGCTCTTCTATCACTAACTAATTTGTAACAAATGACAACCCTTTCATCTTAGATTTTCTATATTATCGTTCATTGCCATATCATAGCCATGGATACTCTTTGCATAGGTTTTTACTTGATTTTTGTTGATTGTTTACTTTTTTTTTTCTTTGTGTTATGTCTACTTGTGTTTTCATTTGCCTTGTACTTTAGATAAATGGGTTCCCATCCTTGATTTTTAGTTACATGTTTTTTTTCTCATCATTTTTAGATTGATTAAAATTTGGTTGCTTATCTTGGGGGGACACTTAATGTAAAGTTTGGGATCTACTTGTGTTAAATGACCATTTTTAAATAGGGCATTAGATAATTGTCCAACCTATTTTTCATCACCTTATATTAATTATAATTCATTATTTTAGATTATTACATACCCTATATATAATTAAGTTGATTATTTGAATGAAATATACCTTTTTAAAAACTAATTAACTTATAATCTTTACCCAGCAACCAATATATTGCACCCTATATTTATAGTCATGTATTTTCTATTTTTTTTACTAACATTTCCAGCCCCCCCCCCAAACACCCCCGGTTGTTCCCTTGTCCAGGGAACAACCAAAATTTGGATAGTTCATGTAGCCCTTCTTGAAGGAATCTAGCCCCTGTGCAAAGAGAGACTCAAATTTTGGTTAGGGGTCACACCAAATTGTCCAAGGACTGTACATAGCCTTTTTCAAGGCTTGCAACTGAATTTTGATCAAGAGTTTGATGGGGCCTGGATTGGGCTGAAACTTGGTCCATTTTCATTGGACCGTCTGAGGGACCTTGGATTGTGTTAATCTCGTGTAATTTGAGCCATGGAAATATTCTCACTCCATGGACATGGTGTACATCTTCTCCACCTTGCAACCTAAGTTTGTTCACAAACTAAGTTGGGGCTTGGACTAAGCCAAGACTTGGTTGCCTTGACTGAAATATGGTGGATCCCTGGATAGGGTCGTTTCCAACAGTCCAAATTGCACTCTAGATTGTGAGATTCCTTGGAATTGGGTTGGTTTGTCTAGTTCTTCTCCATCCCTTGAGTTGTTTTTAAATTATGTTTTTTTCAATAATATTGCAACTAAATCTCAACAATAATTTGGATGAATGAGATTATTTCTCACGATTTCATAAATAATCGAGATTAATTTTATTTTTTCAATGAGTGATTACAATTGATCTTTGTTTTAAAAAACTTCAATTGAATTTTTTTAATATAGTGGCATTCAATGTTATTTTCATGAAAGGTGAAGTTCACATGTGCTGGGTTCTCAAGGGTACCTATTGTATAAATTTGCACATTAAGGTTCCCAAAGGTAACCATTTTATCCATTCCAAGATGTAACCATTACTTAATTTTAATTGAAGTAAGTGGTTACTTAACGTTAATATTAAAAAAAATTTAATGAAAATTTACAACTTTCTTAATGTATTATGAAAAAATTTGAAAATTTCAAATAAATTTAATGAATACAGAATATGCATTTTTTTAAAAATGTAATCAATGTCTTTTGTTATCTAAAAGGTTTTAAAATTGATTTGAATATATTTGAAAATGATATTTCTATGAAAAACATATGGGCACCTTTATGTTATTTGTAATGCAACATTTTTTGGGATCATAAGATTTTTTTAAAAAATTAAATCATTTTATAAATCATTATTTTAAACATATTTTACCAAATATTTCACTATTTGTTAAAAGTTAATCCTTGTCCTAAATTGATTCCTATTATCTTGTATACACTCCAAATTTCATTTCCATGTTTAACAAGATTTACAATTTTACAATTTTACAATTTTATACATCATATCAAAATAATGAGACAAGTCCTTATGAAACATTAAAACTTAGCATACAATGTAGGATGTGGCCCCTTTTATGGTAGTAAGATTATGTTTTTGAAGGTGCTCTCAAAATATAGATTGATGACTTTGAGGTTTCTTTACATTGTGAAAATAAACCATATAGTTGTGATATAATCCCAAAATTGAAAAATACATGGGATATTTTTTGTTTGAATTAACTTCATTCAGCTCATTAAATTACATGTGCATTTAATCTATAACCTAAGTCTAGGTCATATCATTTACACAAAATTTAACAATTGCAAATAATAAATTGACATTTGCAAATGAAAACATTAAGTCATTTAAGGTTTTCATGGTATGGTGTAAACAAAAAGTAGTCACAATGTGACAATTTTCATTAGAACACATTTTTTATACATCTTTATAAATAGTTGGAAGAAGGATTTTGATGGAAATGTGCAATTCAAGATCGGAAACATCTTAAATTTTCATAATGTTAAATTGGTGCACATATCAACAATTCAATTGTCATTCTAAACTTGTAAATATGTGTCACAAACAAAAAATATATAATAAAAAGATTTTAAAAAGACAATTTTAATGAAAAAAAATTCATGAAAATTTCCATATATAAAGAGACAACATAATGAATAATCTTCCACATCAAAAATTTCAATTTATTTTAAAGTCATGAAGTTTATATCAGATGATACAAAAATATTGGATAATACATTATGTTATTATAATATTGATGATTATGATTTTTTAGGTTGCAAAATGTTCTTCCATTAAAGATGTAATTGAATCAAGTGTTGTTTTTATCATTTAAGACAATAAAATGAAAATCTAAAATTAATGAAAAATGGTATGTTGTTATTAAATAGGGTGATTTAAGTAATCATTATGAAATTATTGGTGTACATTTATATTAAAAAACAACTATGAATCAATTGAATATTCATGATATATATTATTGATCTTATTTTTAAATCCCAAATCAATTGAATGTAATTTCTAAAAATAATTTAAAATGAGTAAAATTTTACATGTTCTTATTTTTGATACTATATGTACTTCCAGTTTTAACACAAAGTGTGTGCACCATACCAGAAAAATAACTGAAATTTACATATTTTATAATTGTAATCATCATACTAAAGGCAACACTTAACCATAAACATTCTTAATATTCTTTGGAAGGTTATTAGGTTCAACAACTCAATGGGCTACTGAAAATGATTAGAAATTTCAAACCACATACCTGATTCAGGTATTGAGTGCCTCAATCAACCACAGGTGATTCTTGGAAGGAATCTCCACAAACCTGATTTTGGAAAGACCAGCTCTTGTTAGAAGTTGTTCCCATTGTTGCTTGGTTCTTTCCATACCCCCACTGGTTACAGTCATGATACTCATGACCTCTATAAACATATGAGTTCTAGAAGAATTGTCTCCCTCCAAATTTACAAATGGAACCACCATATCACATACGGTCACTTTCCAAGTTAGTGGTCATGCCTTGATGCAATTGCTCAACAATTTCTTGCAATGTTCATCATCCCAAGCATGCAAAATATGCTGTTCAATATAAATGTGCCTTAACTACATAGAACCCATTTGCTCATCATAACATTTGGCTTTAGTTGTTTATCCATCCTTGTATGTGTATTTTGCCTATATTTTGTTCATACGTGTAACAATCATAAGTATACAATAAAGTTGATCATGTCCTTACTTATATCATCTAAAATATGACATCACCACTTGGTAGAAAGTCAAACATATTTCCCCCAACTTGCTCCACTCCTTACATGCACAAAAGAATAGAGAGAATTAACAAAAAGTTTAAATTGCATTTATTATATGGCCTAGGGGACCCTTCTTTTACATGTTACTTATAAAAGCCTCAAAAAGATAACTTGTCAATTGCAGCCTGTATTGGGTATGTGTTAGGTTCAGGATATATACAGAATTTGCAAACTCTTTTTCACACCTATAAGAAAATGTAGAAAGTTCTATCAAACTCATGTAATTTATATGTGTAGACTAATTTCAAGCATAGTTGTATGAGTGTAAAGGTATGCCCATATAATACCATTTGATCTTTGTAAAATCATTTAGATGTAAATGTAAATCCTTCACACTTATATTCTCAATATAATGATTAAAACTGGGTGACATCACGTGAGTGTAAAATTTGGGAAACATACCTTTCTACACGCTCTCTTTAGGTTATGGATGTAAAGTGGAAACTGCAAGTAGGTAGTTGGTTACTTGATATAACTCCAGGATGGATGTCCAATGAGAAAGAGGCAGGTCATCAAGGTAGCCCCTAAAGGTGGTTATGGGAATCACAATCTAGGACCTTTATAAGAATTCTGTCTAATTCTGGCAAGATTTCCACCATTGCCAATGCAATACTTCTGGCCATGCAGTTGTTGTAGGCATGATTGAATTCTGGATCCTCACCAATATACTCCCACATATTCTGTATCACAAAATATAGGAAAGCTTGGAGCACCGAAACCCTCTATTTGGGCCTCTACTAGTGGTTACGATATCCAAAATAGAGTGTTCATTATTTCTCCATCCTCACCCATAAACATGAAGTTATTTTACAATATAAAGTATAGCTATTTCCATGTGGCTACCTAGGCCAATCATTATGGTTGGTTTAGGGTTTAGGGTCTAGGGTATCTTGTGAATATTTGCAGGTTCAATTTTAGTTTTACACAAGTTAAAGGCTAGGTGCAATTATATTAACATGTTTTTCATATTTATATACAAAATTATATTAATGTTACAAATTTTCAATGTGTTCACATGGAAATGTTCTTAATATAATATGGAAACATGTCAAATAATCTGAAATTATTTTAATGAATATAAAGTCCTCAAAATCACTTCTAAATCATTATAACTAATATTTTTGTTTTTTTAATAATTCAAAATGCATTAAAAATGGCATAATCATGGATAATATTTTTCAAGCTTTCACATGTTAATATAATACTATTATTTTATTTTAATGAATATTCTTAATAACTATAATAATCATGAATTTGCCATCCATCCTCTGTTGCAACCAACTACAGTTTACCACATCATCCTACTAACAGGCAAACTGATTGCTTTGTGAGTAGTCATGAAAGTGGGCAAATGTGATCTGTTAGTGTGTTTGCAATTGGTTCTACTTCAATGTCCAAAATACTCTATGTAGGCCACCAATGTACTATTGCCACTAGACATGCTCTTAACCATTTTACATCTTTAATCCCATGGTTTTTTTTGGTGAATCTTGTGATGTAGCCAGAGTGGCTATCACTAATCATCCATATGAAGATTTGCCTGAATCTGCCTCTTAAATAAGATGTGAAAGTAAAACATTTGAATCATCATTTAAACATTTCTGGCTACCTGCTTCAAGCAAATATAACAATCTATCAAATTTTTAATGTTTTTAATTTTTTTCCATTTTGGGGAAAAATCACTTAATTTTCACATTAAAAATTTTCATTTCATTTTTTGGAGAAATTTCACCTACTAAAAAGGCTACTTGAATTACATCTAAGACCTCCCACTCTTAAGGAGTAAGACTTAGAACCCTCCCCATTTTATGCCTTATGACTAAGCCTCGGCAAGGTAGGGTAAAAGGTTAACGGG
>Ga0209208_10005261_pt1 | contig 18090 bp, 26 predicted proteins | sample S1TSphfallax_3_FD_187694 | JGI IMG/M metagenome (GOLD analysis project Ga0209208, IMG submission 187694) | Host-associated microbial communities from peat moss isolated from Minnesota, USA - S1T2_Fd - Sphagnum fallax MG (SPAdes) (version 2) | ecosystem: Host-associated > Plants > Peat moss >... | reverse complement strand
GTTGTTGCTGATTTTTCTCTGTGCATTAATTCATTAAAGGTGTATATAACACATTCTTTTGTTCAATAAAATCCGTCTCTTTCTCTCATGGTTTATTGCCAAGTAAAGCACAAGTTGATGCTTAGTACCAGCCTGTATGCTTAGACCAGCAAGTCCTGATTGCCTTGTTTTCTTTGATCAAGTTTTTGTTGTTGCAGACTTTTTACATGGCAGCTGGAGTCCTCAGTCAGTCAACAGGTTATGGGACCACAAGGGTTTGCATCTACCATCACTAAGTTTGTAGGGGAGGTGGAAGTTCAAGATGCAAATGTTATTAGAAGACAAGGAACTTCGTAACATTGTATTAGGAGGAAAGGTCAAACCAGCAAGAGATTTTGCAGACTTGGAGAAGAGAGATAGGAAGGCAAGGACCTTCATTGTCATGGGGTTGCATGACTCTTTGCTGCATAATGTCATTGGAGCAAAGATATTGAAAGAGACATGGGATTGTTTGCTGAAAGTGTACAAGACAAAAGGTCTCGCAAACAAATTGTTCTTGTGATGTCAACTCTTTGCTTACAAATTATGAGTCCCACTAGTAGTATCTTGGAACACATTAGCAAAGTCAAATCTATGGCTCAATAGCTATTGGAGCAACGGTAGAGAAAAGTGATGTTGTGATGGTATTGTTGTGTAGTTTGCCGAGTCTTACAACAATTTGATAATATCACTAGAGTCACAGGTAGAAGATGATCTCAACATTAAGTTTGTGACAATGAGACCTCTTCATGAATAATTGGAGGAGGAGGTTGAAGGTTCAAATGATGGAGGGTCAGCTTTGGTCACATGCACATCTAGAGCTATTAGCAACTTGTCAGTGGATCAGAAGCCAATTGTCAAAAAGGACAAGAAGAAAGATTTGTGCAACTATTGCAAGAAAACTAGGCATTGGGCAAGGGACTACAAGAAAAAGGTGAATGACTTGAAAGAAAAGGACCACACCAAAGAAATGGCTACTATTGTAGAACAAACTTTCTCTGCAACAATGAATGAATTAGAGAACAAAACATGGTACATTGATTCATGAGAATCTCAATATCTCACGTTCTAAAGATATATTCTCTTTGACTACATGAACATTCCTAAAAGATCATTTACATGGGCAATAATTTTGTTCAAAAGGCCATTGGAAAGGGAAATGTTCACTTAATCATGAAAGTGGGAGAGTGTGAAGTTAGAGGTGTCTTGCATGACGTCCTACATGTTCCCAGTCTTGTTAATAACTTTTTTTATGTCAACTAAGTTGCTGCTCAAGGTCTGAAAATAGAATTTGAACAAGAAGAGTGTAGTATTGAAAATGATGTTGGAGAAATTATTGTGAGAGAGTTAAAAGAAAATAGGTCGTACAGATTGTTATGTTCACCTATAGTAGCTTGTGAAAGTTTTCAAGTTCTTCAAGAGAAGGAAAGTTTATAGTTTGGCATGAGAGATTTGGTCATTTAAGGGAGCAAAATTTGAGGCTTTTCATGTAAAAAAAACCTAGTCATTGGACTAGATGCTAGGACTAGTCATCAACTTGACTTTCACATAGGTTGCATTAATGGCAAATGATGTAGAAATCCCTTCCAAAGAGGAGACCACAAGAAATTGCACAAAGCTCCGTTGAAGTTAAACACAAATTTGTGCGATTTGATGAAAACAACTTTAATGGGATGGGTTCAATTTTTTCATGACTTTCATTAACAATAAAACTAGCATGGTGTGGAGCTAGTTTGTAAAAAAAAAACTCAAAATATTTGTTAATCTTCAAAGATTTCCAAGCCATGGTGGAAAACTACTTAGGAAATAACATTCAAAAGGATAATGGTGATGAGTTCTTTTTTAAAGCTTTCAAAGGCTATTGCAAAGCAAAACACATTCAACAACAATTCACTGCATCATATAGCTTGTAATCCGATGGTATTGTAGGGTGGCTCAATTGAACTTTAGTTGAGATGGTTAGATGTGTGCTCACAACAAAGGTGTAGCTCACTACTTGTGGGTAGAAATGGTGGTCGCAACCGTTGTTGTATTGGTATATAAATCATACCATGGTATGTAATATGGTAAGATTATGAATATGTCATACTTGTATAGCATGGTATTTTCCCACCCACATATTTAAAATTTATCCATATTGTTCCAAATAAATTAGTTGAACTTTATGGTTGCTACTTGATTTTATTGGTTGTTCATTTTGTAAAATCATGATTCTTATTAGTATTCCCATTCTTGGGATTTCATTGTCTCTGGTAAGAGGAAGAAGCTTCATAATGATACTTCACATAACGTTTCAATTTAATGGAATTAATGGAAGTAGTGGGAATGATTTGGAGCTAACTATTTTTCTAGTTCTTGAATTTTCAAGTACATTGTTGCTTTACATTTCAAATATGTGTTTGCCTTTTAGTTTGCAAACATTTTTATGCTTGCTCAAAATGTTTTTTTGCAATTCTACTTGTGTTTTTCCTACAACACATTCATATCAAATTGGAGGCATGGACACTATAATTTGTGTAAATGATGATGAGCTTGGTTGTTTTGGGAATGTTGGTGGGGATGTACATGAATGCTAATAGAATATATGCATGACACTACAGAAATAATAAACCCCACAACATAGCTAATTGAAAAAAATGTTGTTGAGGAGGATGTTCAATGGCAAGTCCAATATGCAATTCTTGATACAAATAAAAAAAGTTGGGTACCTCATCATCTTTTTTTTTATGTGTGAGCTTTTTTGAGCTTAACAAAAGATATGTTGAACAAACATTAAAGAAGGTATTCCAACATATAGCATTATATTGTCAATTTTATTTGAGAAAAAAAATTCCAACATTGTGGTATGTACAAGCTTCAACACAAACACTATAAGTGTTCCAAGAAGATGACTTAAAAGGAACTTTGAGTAAAAATTGACATCAAAAAGAAGTTTGGGGCAAAACATAAAAACATCATTAAAGCTCTCCACCCAACCTTAGGACCACCCAATGGTTTCATAAACCCAATGATCCACCCTTGAGCTCAAAAACAAATCCTAAACATCTTCTAACGTTTCATCATCGTGAAAGTCCTAATTCTTTGATGGTAACATTGGGAAACTATTTGTGAAGGAGGTGAAGTTGAGGATTTTAGAGCCAAGGCTTGAACCTCAGCATATGTTTGTAGCAGAAAAGAAATGGTGGGATCCCAGAGCATTTCATTCTCCCCAAATGGAAGGAAGTTCCTCGGTGGAAACGACATTCTACAAATAAATAAAGAGGAGAGTGTGAGGCATACAACAAAAAGAATTGAATAAATACATAATATTGATGCAAGTGGACAACTTATTCATAATCAAGCAACCTCTTGGAACGTTTCTCGACAGGAAAATCAATATCGAAGCTGTGAACATGGTTGGCGTTAAGTTTGGGCATGGCCACTTCAATAAGAAGCTCGAGCACCTCCATAAAAACCTCCATATCCAACCCCAAAGCCAGGATGTGGTGTTTAAGGCTTTGGTAGGCCTTGATAGTGTTGCCTATAAAGTGAAAGATGGTCAAACAAAAATTTTGATGCAAAGATTATGAATGAATTTTTTGAAGAAAAACACATACCTATGGATGTAGATAAATCCACAACAAAAGATTATGTCTTGGAACAAACATTGATTGACCTAAATAGTAGCATGATGCAATCCATTTGTAGCCTTAAAGGGTTTGTCAACCTTGGATATAAACATAGAGGCCCTATCCATCCAATTATACAACACATTTTCATTCCGAACATTAATAGACTTGTTCACAAATTTATCGGATGGTGAAGAGGAAATGAATATCCCAATTCTCAAAGAACATTGGGGACCTTAGTAAGAAAAGTTGCATGGTTGAAGAAAGTCTACAAAATTAAAGACAAATTTCAACTAAAGTTGAGAAAAAGAAAAATACAAATAGAGCTTAGTGGATTGAAATGGAACCTCGAAAGATGGGTCCTTGCTACTCGTAAATGGCAATGAGTTCACCACAACCCACTTCATCCATATCTAAAAGCCATAGCTCTTCATATAAGACTTGACCTCTTTAAAAAAATTGAGGTCATTTTGGTGAAATAATAAAACGGCCCCATCAAAAGCTAAGAACATCTCGACAAAATCAAAGACTCCAACAATGTACACATCAACCTTCATGTTCCACATAGGAATATCATCTAGGTTCCTAAATACAAGAGGAACAAGGAGGTTTCTAGGAATGTTTACAAAGACAAGCTAAACCTTGCCACTAGGATTCATCTATACAAAAAAAAATAAAAAATAGTTCATTTAGGACAATCTGATAAAATTAAGTTGTAAAGGGAAAAAGAATGTAATGTAAGCGTACCTTGTGAATGTACTTAGAAATTGTCTCATACTCTAGGGACCATGTTCGAGATGAAATCTTAGTACCATAATGGAATGCCATGAGAATGGGAAGACCGTGTGGTTGAAACTAGGAGCCATGTTGGAAGTAACAATAATTAAACTTGGGTGGGATGGAAAAAACTGGAATGATCCCTATCTAATGTTCCGAACTCCACCATGACGAGGGGTGGGAAGAATAGGTGGGGTAGTAGCCCTTCTTTCTCTCCTCACATCATCCATTGTCTACAAAGTTTGGTTCAAAGGAACCTCAACAAAGGCATTAGAGGAAGGGAGGTTTGGTCACTTTCTCCTTCAACTTTCCCTTTCCCTTGGAAGCCATTTTCAGCCTCCCACCTTCAACCTATGTTCTTGTAGAACTTGCAAGAGTTTCCATGAAAGAGGGCTCAATACTCTCCTTCAAGGGAATCTCCAAGGTGGGGGTGTTATCTTTCGGACAATTGAGGTACCAACCACATTAGAGAAAATGGGAAGCAGGCTAATCCTTGAGTAGGTCTTTTCGAAACATAGTGTTATCGACCTAAGGGTCATGCCAAATGTCCAAAAAATTGGGGAGTTAATCAATGGCACCACGAAATAACAAGACATGATAGAAATACCTACAACATGATGAAGAACACCTTCATAAAAAAATGGCTACCCTCTCTCTTACTCTTGGTGTCGAAAAAATGGGAAGCTCTATGGTGATGCAAAAGCAAGTATGCCTACCAACAAACATTTACAAATCAATTTGCAACAGCTTGAGAATGGAATGAAGTTATATAATTAAAATACATGTATATAATTCGCTTGACATCCTCTTTACTCTCGAGATGCTGCTCCCAATATTTGCTTCTTTGGATGCCATCCTTAGGCTTGAACTCCCAAAAAAAACAAGTCTCCCATACCGCTAGCCTCCACTACTATATATATGAAGAAAAAAACATAATATCTAGGACCTTTCTAATAACCAAGGAAAAATCGGAAATTGTTACATCAAAGAGCTTGAGTGCTTCAATTTCAAGTTGCAAGAACAAGAGCAAAATAAGAAGGAACATGCATGTTTAAGAAAAACTGAAAAATAAAAATAAAAAAATCATCCAGAAACAAAATACTTGATGCTAAAAGGTTGCCTTGTGTAACCATTTGTCAAATTGGCAGTCAAAATTTGGGAGGCTTAGGGAATTGTATGGCCTCTTGTAGAACAATAGATTCATTCCACATCCTAAGCCATAATAATTTTTGCTTGATCGAAACATAGGAATAGGTGAACATTTAAAGCTATTTTGTCAACATTTCTGGCTCCGAATTCATATCATAATGAACCTATATCTCCCTCAAGAAATATGCCCCCAAAAAAAGATGACATACTAGCAAATGCTTGCAAAAGGCCAAGTAATGATCCTTCCTCACTTGCTCCATAGCTCTCTCCATTCACTCCTGGAGCCTTAGTGGTGAGCGGTCCTAAGCATCAGGGAATTTTTCATAATATAATTTGATTATGACATCCCCAACGACAAAAATCTTTTGTTGCAACTACAAAGAAAAGTAAGGATGAACAAGTTGAAAACAAAGGAAAAGTAAGGTCTTGAAGGGAGTCTGAAATATGTCATACCTTATACATATATTCCAAAAAAAACTTTTGAGGTTAGAAAATGCCATGTCTTGTGGGACTTGAACTGACATTTCTTGTAAACCTCTGCTTGCAACACCTCCTTAAACTGCTCCAAGGGGATAATCCTAATTGATTGAATTTTGAAGAATTCATTAACAAGGCTAGGTTTTATGCGATCCAGCTCCATCGACCTATAGAGATATAAAGAGGAATGAAAACAAAATCATTCAAATCTAACTTAATGTAGGGAAAAAAAAAAGGTCTAAAACATACGTGTTGAGCTCCGTCATGGCAATGAGGAGCTAAACAAGCCCATGATAGGGGTCAAGGATAATGGAATCAACATAGATGTGCCAAGAGGGTTCATCATCATGCAAACAATTAATGTAAAGCAACCAAGCCTATAACCTATGATTCCCATCCCACACAAAAAATATGCACTTGGTAAAAGACTTAAGGTCAGGATTAGCAAGCAAGAAAAACTCAAATCTTTCATTCTCAAACATCCAATGTCGACTCCAAGAAAACATGTGTTGTTCTTGGAATTCCTCTTGCCCCTTTTAATTGAAAGGTGAAACATAAAAAACTTTGTCCCCTCCCTAATAGCCAATCTAGAACATTTGTTCCATTTTGAGGATGTCAATTTTGAGACCAAGACGAACAACCGACATCATTTAGCATAAGGGAATAGCCATTCGGGCTTTGTTCCTCAACACTATCTTGTGTTTGTCAAGGACTTTAGAGCTGTTAAACTTAGTATGGTTCTCAACAGCTTAAATATTCCTATCGAAGGACAAGGAGCTTGCATATGGCACCATTTGAGAAGTTTGCAAAAAAATTCAAAATGTTACAAATTCACACAAAAAAACTATGAAAGCAATCGAAAATTTTGTAAACAAAAGTGTAAGTCCAATATACCCAATACCTCACGTGTTTCCATAATCCTTGTGATGGAAATATTTCTGCAAGATATGTCGTACAAATGTAAACACAAGAAAGTTCAGCATTATTTCCTAAAAAAAGAGTTGAGCTTAGAAGGTTAAGCTAAGGAAAAAGAAGGAGCTAAGCATCCAAGTTTTTCTTTAGGCTTTAGCTTGAGTTCCTCTTGGCTTCTCTCGGCATTAAGAGAAGCTTTCCAAGAGTAAGAAAAAAAAAAGTCGAGCTAAAGCTTGGACCCGGTTCCAAATTTGGAGTTAGGCCCAAGCTTGGCATATTATGTTTATTCCATCTAAGTTTTTTTCAATGCTAAGAGAAGCTCGGATGGAGCAAAAAACCAAAAAAAAAAGCTTGGATGGAGCTTGAATTGGGAGCCGGCCCAAGCTAGGTTTTTTTTGGCTCCATTTCAGCTTCTCTCGACACCAAAAGAAGCTTAGATGGGGCAAAAAAAATGTCGAACTTGGGCTTGGCTCTAAGTTTGGAGCCACGCCTAAGGTTGACATTTTTTTTCTTCAATCCAAGCTTCTTTTAATGCCGAAAAAAACTCAGATTGAGCAAAAAAACATTTGGGGCTGAGTTAGAGCTTGGCTCCTTTTTTTGCTACAGTTGAGTTTCTTTCACCATTGAAAGAAGCTCGGTTGTAGTAAAAAAAAAGGAGTCGGGCTCCTTTTTTTTGCTACAATCGAACTTCTCTCGATGATGAACTAAAGCTAAAAATTGGAGCCGAATTAAATTAGAACTAGAGCTAGAAATTGTAGCCAAACTAAAACTAGAACTAGAAATTGGAGCCAAGCTAAAGTTCAACCTTTTTTTTGGCCGATCTTGCCACACCTTATAATCTAAGCTCAAGCTTGGGTTCAAACTCAAGTTTTCATGAACTCAAATCCAAGCTTGAGCTCAGATTTTTCTAAAGGTAAAAACTTGAAAACAAAGCAAGGTTGGAGTTCCAAGTTCTTACATTGAACTTGTTACTCTCCTCTTGAGGTGTGTTGAAAGCTCATGGGGTCTCTGAGGCTTCTACTTCTTCTTGCACAAAGAAATATTCTTCTAAGAATGAACATTTATATACATGTGTGGTCTCAAACCCTAACTCTTTACTTGATGAAACCCTAAAAAAAGGTAAACAATTTGTTTATAAAGGTGTTATTGCACTCACAAATAACAACTAAAGCAAGAAGTTTATATTTTTTTGGCTTTGAGTAATTATTTCAATCAAAATTGAATTATGTACGAAACTAAAGAACTAATTGAAACCTTGCTTGCAAAATTGAAATTTTTCTTAGTTACGTTTTGACTTCCTCCAATTGAATTCTACAAATATTGAATTGCTTGGAATTATCCAACATTCAAAAATGTAATCACAAATTGATGTATAAACATTGCTAGACTGATCTATGAAAAAACCTTAAACCTTAAACTATGAACACAATTCTTGTTAAGCAAAAGTTCATTTTTAAAATGTGACTATGTTAACACTTACCAAAGGATGAAGACTTGTGTCTTGTGTGCTACTATTGTCATCCCTTTAATCTTCACCATAGCCCACCTCTACCTCCTTCTTTGATGATAATAATGCACTGATTAAAACTAATGAAATCTTTTCAATTAATGTACTTTCATTCACACTTTAATGTAGTTAGGCCTATAATGCAAAAAATCTGACCTTTAATGATTCCTCTTTCCCTTGAGAAAAATCAAGTTCCTTTCCTCTTCTTGATACTTCTATCTCCTTCACAGTTGTGTAAAAAATGTATTAGAAGATATGAGAGTTGCTAAAACACGACACAACACATTTCTATTCCACTCTAAGAAAAGACATGGCACCTTTTGTCTAGGAACTCGCAAGGTGCATCTCCCTATTTTCTTCAGTGTCATTGTTAACTTTCGTTTTCACTTTGATATGAGTCCACTTGTTACTCTGCCTTCTTCTAATCCTATGTTGGGTTATGGTTAGAAGTTTGTTAGCCTTCTACATCTGAAAAATGTTACATTTGCATCCACTTTGTGATTTTTATACTTTTTTCTTTAAAGGATGCAATCATTTCTCGACTTTTATTACGTCCATGTTGTACCCATGACCGTTCAACTAATGTATACCTAATGATTACTAATTCAAATTGGTTTTTTGTGTGTTAGGACAACTCATTATTCAATGTGTCTGTTAGGCCTAATGCCAATCATTAAATGGATTGTGTAATAACTATTGACAATTTATTATTGTCCTTGCTTATAGCAAATTATGTCCTGTTACAATTATGACAATTTAATATTATTTTGTCGCCATTCAGTTACATTATAGACATTTAGTAATGGATGTTTTGGGCAATAAAGATGAAATTCCAAGAATCAATCATCTACACTTCCATTTAACTCATTAAGATAACAACTATGAAGAATTACTGCTTGTCAAATTACATTGTTAAGATGACCAAATGTTTTAAACTACTAACTTAAGAAACATTTTTAAAAAAATGTTTAATGAATTTATATACGTACCTTCACCTTGTTTGTTTCATATTAATAGTAACCACCAAAAATTTATGAACATATTATTAAGTATATGTGAAATCTTGATTGGTCATAGTCAGTTGTTCCCTAAAGAATAATTGCATGTTCAACCTAATGGCCTGCACTTGCTTGAATAAGTTGGCGGTGTTGTTATATCATTAATTGGTTTTAATGTTGACCAGAATGTGAACCCCATGCCACCAGAATCCAATCACTTATGCATGATTTGATATGACACTCTAGAAGGACTAGTTGGATTCTTTTATTATTGGTTAATGTTATGATTCCACATTGTTAGATTCTTCATATATTGAAAATCCAACCTTTGGTTTCTGTTATTTTACTAATTGTTGGATATCTTCTAGTTTTATGGTAAGTCGGTTTATTCATTCCTTCTTATTTATTTTTAACCACACAAGCTTTTGTTCCAATAGGAATCTAACAATTTTCACCTATGGAATCCCATATTTCTATAATCTTCATTATAATCCAATCTATGGTATTCTTGGCATTCGTCCTCTATTTTGTGATGGTCTGCGGTTTAATTGTGCACGATTGTTTATTCTTTGCAATTGTTTATAAGGTAAATGATAAACAATAATACAAAATGAATTAGCTTGTAATCTAGCCTAAATGTAGGTTCTCCATGCTTCCAATCCTAGTTCATGCCAATTATGTTATTTGTTAATTTGATTCAAATTTGTATTGGACTATGTTTAAATACCTTGGGACCATTCCTATGCCTTCACCAATGGGAATACACGATTCCATTGGGTTGTGGTTCAGGTTTGGGACAATGGTCTGTAATGGCCACTATCTAGTGTGTATAAAAGGTTTAATAATTTGAAATGTTTTGGAAACTGCACCCACTAATTTTGGACACACACCACCAGCTAGTTTCCTATGGAATTGGGATCAATGTTTTGAATTCTTCTAGGCAAAAAAATATAATTTCTTTTCTCCATATCGTTTCTATTTCCCAACATGAATATGTGATTGCGGTTCAATTATTAGGATTATCCAATGACGTATTGATCAACAACAATGTATTGCTCCAAGATATAGGTCTTCACATAAGTTTGCATCACCCCTAATTCTTTTGTTTCATTATTGTTGTTACGTTCACTGCTTTCTTCTTGCATATTTATGTAACTTTTCAATTTTGCCTTACTTTCATGTTAGGTTTGTTGTATGCTTTGTATTGGTATTTTTCATTTCCCTTTTTGTTGCTAGTTTTATTCTTGTTGTTGCATTGTCAACTACATTGTTCAAATTTATGCGAAGGGAAAAATACATGCGTTTCGCCAATATATGTCGCCATTCACATTGTTGTCTTTCATTGGAGATTGTTACTCATCCTTGCATTTTACTAATAATATGCTTCTATATTTCTATCTCTCACATTGGATTCTTGAGTTCCAGTTCATCTTTCCTCAAAATTGAGTTCCTGATGCAACAACGTTTTCTGTTGTCCAATTGTGAAACTATTATTAGATTATTTCATTGATTGCCTTCTTTTTTAATCTTCATGGCTATTTTCAATGCTTTGGAGAAGCCAAATCTTACCATCTTGGTCTCTAATTTTGGAGTTGTCCAAGTGATTGAAAATGTCCTTTGTGCAATGTTTGCTTCTTGATGAGGATTTTATGCATGTTTCTAACATCGTTTTAAGTTTTATTTACCAAGTTCTGAATGTGAACCCTAGAAGGATGTTTGGGTCTATTAACAATGGTAGGTATCAAATTGTCAGTGACAATGTGCTTAACAATCTTCAAGATAATGTTATAACATCAAGCACAACTACATCAATGGCTAACATTGTTGTAAGAGGCATTTTGATGAAAGAAAAGCCCACTGCGGTTTCCCATGACTCAAAGTTTTATGTTTCGATTATGAAGTCATCATTTATCAATCTTTGTGATTTTTTTGATTAAGACGACCCTTCCCTTCTTGATGTTGTCATCCCTATCTCTGTTAATTCACGAGTTGACGAAGAGCAAGCTTTCCAAATGGAAGCGCCACACCTAAATCCACAAGTAAAAAAAAAACATCCTTTGCAAATGGAATTGCCACAAGTGGCAATTTTTTCTAGCATTGTTGATTTGTTGAAGGCGATGTCTTTGATTCTGCACGTTTATTCTAAATTGAAATCCCTAGATTACAAGGCCATCACAATTGAGTTTGTGAATTATCTTCCCACAAAATCAACAATGACAAATTATTTGAGCTTTGTCCTATCCACATATTGGGACAATCTAGACAATTGTAAGGTATGGACAGAAAGGTTGATGGTCATGCGTGGTGCAAGTTGCATATTAGTAACATTAAAAATTCATTTGGATCGAGCTTCAGAATAACAAAAATGCCTTGCACATTGTGTTGTCATAATGATTATTATCTTCTATTTCAATGTTCTTTTGTTCGCAATGAAATTTATTGGCATGGGGATAGTTCACAACTTCTGATATTTAGGCAATGTTTTGTGAAATTCTCAATCTATACTGTCAGCTATAAGTTTTGCAATTCTTCCCCACATGTTTATAAACTTATAGTTGCAAAATGTATTATGTTGTTCATAAATTTCCAAATATTTTAAGAGCTACAATCCACTTGGGCATACATGCCCATCCAATTACAGACAAGAAGTGTAGACAATCCTTTCAAGAGATGAAAAACATGGTTGTAGATGAGGTATGTCACACGCCAATTGCTATTACTTCATATGTTACATAAATGAAAATATTCTTCAACATGATGTGTGTAGTGCACTATTCATTAATTTTTCAAACATTTTTCCATTCCATCGTTATGTGGACTTCCTACCCTTGACTTATTTTGTGACTTGATTTAATTTACACAAATTATTGTTTCACCCTTTTACATTGTAATGCAACTCCTTCGAATTTTGCCTTTGACACCCTTTTTTGCAGATGAAACTGGACATGAAAATTATGTGAATATAATCATTTCCATTCGTCATATTATTTTGGAATTACTTTCATCCATACACTCAACCAACCATAAGTTTCATCGAAACATTTCGTCTATTTCCAATCATCATCCAAATATTTCATCTTTTATCATTTTCATCCATGTAAATGCGGTTTTCATACGACATAATTGTTTTGGAATTAGTTCCATCCATACATTTCAACCTATCAAATGTTTCATCCAAATTGTTCGTCAACTTATAATTGCCATCCAAAAGGTTCATTGATGTTCAACTTCCATCCAAACTTTTCATCCATTTTGTGACTTTCATCCATTTACATGTGGAAAATATTTTCCACGTCATTCTTACACAACATAGGGATATTTTTGTCCACATCATCATAATATTCCAAAAATATCCATTCATGCTCAGAAGTTCATGGTCTTAGGTTCATGCTCATGTGCTCGCTTCATAACATCGTTGGGTTGGGTGGAAAGTTCATTATAATTCAATGTTTTTATCATCTTTATTCTCTCATTGATCCATTGTCAATTTCCAAAATGGTATTACAGCATGGTTGCTTTTGTGGGCCAAAAGGATTAAGATGTTTTCTACAATTTTTTGAAAACCTTGAATCATTGGAAGTGTTTTGTTTTTCTAACATTTTGCTCAAAGTTTCAAAGCTCTAGGTGCTTTTTTTTAAAAGCATTTTGCTTAAAGTTTTCAAAGCTTTAAGTGTTTTTTTTTTAACATTTTGATAAAAGTTTCAAAATTCTAAGTGTTTTGTTTTTTGGCATTGTTTTATTCATAATCATAGCGTCCATTTTTTATGCTCAAAGTATTGAAAAGTTGAATCGCAATAAGTTTCATACATGGAAAATGAAGATGGAATTTCTCTTACATGAGATGGATTTGTGGGAAATCATCTTAGGAAAATTATTGTCATTAGAAGTTGAATTTGGAAAAATTGTTCTTGAAGGAAACATCTTGAACACTACTTGTTCATGAAGCAAAACAAATTGACTTGTGTAAATTCTCCTAAATGTTGTTGATTCTCTATTGCATCATGTAACACATGTAAAAACTACAAAAGATGCATGGGACAATCTTTGTGCAACATTAATTTGAAAAAGAATTGTTGGCAACAAATTACAACTATGTCAAGAGGTTTATAATCTTTAGATGGAGGAAGGCACCTCAATGCAAGCTCATATTAACAAGCTTTGGATGATTACAGATCAATTAATAAACATTAATCATTAAGTTTCTAATGAAGATTTTACATTCATAGTTTTAAGGAGTTTGCCATTGTCTTTTCATACCTTTGTGGTTTCATTTCTTATTTGCATTGGTCAATTGTTTATGGAGTTAGTATGTGGAGAATTGTAATAAGAAGAATTGTGATATAAATGAAAAGTGCAGTTTAACCATGGTATAAGACATGAACACTAATCATTAAAATTATTTTTGGGAAGTTCAAAAGGTTGTAGATTAGAAAAAATTCAAGAATGAAAGGTAGAAGAAAAAAAGAACTTGCTACAATTGTGGCACCAAAGGCCATTTTGCAATCTATAATGTCACAAGACAAACAAATTAGAAGAACAAATTCAAAGGTTTTTCACAATTAGCCACAACAAACAAAATTGTTTTTGTGATTACTTTATCTATTTTTACAACTTGAAAGGGTGCATGGTTTGTTGATTCTAAAGCTTCATAACATCTGGCATTTTAAAAGGAAGGATTTTCAACCTTTCGAGAACTTACTTGAAATAACAAAATATATCTTGGAGACAATAGTACACTTGATGTGTATGGGAAAAACATTATTGTTTTCAACTTACCAAATGAGATTTCCAAATGTATTGGAGATGTGTTGTATGTTCCAAAGTTGACAAATAATTTATTATCAATTAATCAATTAACAAACAAAGTTCAAACTAAAATTTGAAACCACCAAATGTTGGTTGAAACCTTTTGATTCAAACAAGGGTTTCACATGCTAAAGATGTTCAAAAAAGAAGATTTTATATATATGTTAATTGGAGTTGTTTAGTCCTTGGTTGTATAATGTAGCACCAAGATTAAGAGGAATGACTTGTGACATTAAAAATTTGGGCACGTCTCTATGTAGGCTTTAACAACCATGGACAAAAATAACCTTGTTGAAGGCATAGATTTCAATGGAGATCATGACTTGAATTTCTGCAATGGATGTGTATATGGTAAACACCATCATACCCTAGGCATTTCCTTTGAATGGTGGTTCTCATGCAAAGGAAATTGTTCGGCTTGTGCACATAGACCTATGTGGTCCCATGGTAATAACATCTCATAAAAGGGCATAATGTTTTTAAACATTCATCAATGATTTTTCTAAAAAACATTTTTTTATACCATGACTTGATTAAATTTTGTGTGTTTAACAAGCTTAAGGTTTTCAAAGATTTGGCAGGAAATCAAACTAGAAGTAAGATCAACGCAATGAAATGTGTTGGAGGTCAGGAATGTAACTTAAAAAAATTCAACGCATTCTACAAAGGGAATGGCATTGTGAAGCAAACAACCACTCCATACATAGCATAACATAATGGTGTAACTAAAAGGAATAATTGAACATTGGTTTAAAATGTGCAATATATGTTGCAACATATGAATTATTAGATCATATATTCTAGGCAAAAGAAGTGGCAACTATAATACATATCCATAATCGAATCCTTACTAAAGCAATTTCTAGCATGACACAAACAAGGTTTAATGTGGATATAAATCTTCCATAAGTCATCTACATGTTTTTAATTATGTTACATTTGTTCATGTGCCAAAAGAAACAAGGACAAAGTTGGATTCCAAAGGAATCAAATGCATATTCATTGACTATTATGAAAAGACTAAGGGGTAAAAATTGTACAACCCTATAAGCCAATATGTTATCATTAGTCATGATGTTATCTTTGATGGATCCAAAAACTTTAACAAGGCAATAATTGTTTCAAGGTTAGATTTTATATTAGGATACGTGGTTCTAAATCAATAACTATAAATGAAAGGTGAAATAATTCCTCAAAAGGTGTTAAATTTTTTAACAATGGTTGACAAAGACATGAATCTTTCATGTATTTTTTCTATGGATGTTGATGAACCCCATTCTTTGGTGGAGGCTTTGAATAACAAATATTCACAACATTGGAAAAAAGCCATGGATTTTGAATTTTAGGCATTACAAAACAATAAGACTTGGATGTTTATTCTTCTTCCATTTATTCATAAACCAATGAGTTGTAAATGGATCATCAAAATAAAATATAATGTCGATGGTTCTATGGTAAGGCATAAGGCTTATTTGGTAGCCGACTAATTTACATAAATTGAAAGTACATTGATTTTAATGAAACATTTTCCCTTGTTGCATGAATGGAATCAATTCGAATTGTATTTGCAATTGCAACCATTGAAGATTTCAAAGTGCATCAAGTGGATGTTAAAATTGCCTTTTTGAATGGAGACATTTCAATATATATATATATAGGCAACAACTAGAGGGCTTTATGGTCAATGATAAGGAGAATATGGTATGTAGGGTCACGGTTTGCTTGAGTGTCTCAAAAATGATAAAGGTATTACAATCTTTCGGTATTTTAAAATACCACAACATTTTAAAACATTTCCACCAACCTTTCCACCTATACATACAAATTGCATAATTTCTATGTGTCAAGCTCATAAAACATTCAAACCACATGACTTGCGACAATTTTCTACCCATTTTGCAATCAAATCTATAGAAAATTTTGGTATTTGGTGAAAAGAAGTCATATTTTATGGGTATTGTGAAAGTCCAAAACCCACTTGTAAACCATATGACTACAACCTTTGAGAGGACTAATTTGAAACATAAAAATAGATAGGGCATCAAAATAGATTATGTTAAATACACTAAGAGGTGATTTTTGTCAATTCACACAAAAAATCAAAGTATTTTGTTACGTGGATAACAAATTGTTGATTTTTTGCACACTCTTAACATTCTAGGGGTTCATCAAAATTGGGCATATATGTAATTGGGCATGCAAAATTTACATCTTATATTACAAATCAACTTATTATAATTTTTTTCTTATACAAATGGTTACTATAATAATTTTACATGCATAAGAGGTATTTGTTGTATAAGACAAATATTTTGGTGTCTATACAATACCACCAAAATATAATTTATATTCATATCCATGGAAATATTTTCACATTTTTGTGATGTGTTTATTCAATATGACAAAATTGTAATTTTACATTTTTATTATCACACATTTAACATTGCCTTAAATGGTATTTTGTACCAAAAATTGCCCAAAGGATGACATTTTTGAAACACTCAAGCAAACCGATAACTTGTCAGCTTTTTAAATCCTTGTCTGGTTTGAAGCAATTTCCTTATGAATGAAAGTACAAGATTAATGCATATTTCTTATCTCAAAAGTTTGAAAAGAATTTTGTTGACAACAATATTTATTTTAAGAAGACCCCAAAAAAACTCTTATGTGATCATAGCTTGCATGTTGATGATTTGATTTCGACCTCTAAATGATATAAACTTAAAAGCAATCTAGGTTATCCCATTTCAAAATGCTATTGGAAGTCTCATGTATACAATGGTATCCACAAGATTTAATATTGCACACGTAGTGGGGCTTGTTGAACAATTTATGGGTAATCTTGGGCAATCACATTATATTCTAATGAAAAAGATCTTTTGTTATCTGAAAGGCATAATTTGCACTTTAGTTTGTGCTTTAGAAAAAACATTAAAAATATTATTAAGGGAAAGGTGCATTTTAACAAAGATGTTTCAAAAGGAAAGTAAGCCATAGCTAGGGCCATGCATGTTTTGATGAAAATATAAGTCATAACCAAGGTTTGGAAATGAACACAAGGGATCAAATGCATTCTGATGGAAATGTAAACCATGGCCAAGGTTAGGTAGATTTTGATAAGAATGTAAACCATAGTTAAGACCAAGTTCATTTTGCAAGAAACATAAGCCATAGCCAAGGTTCCAACAAGAACATGAAAGGCCAAGTGCGTTATGAAAAGAACATTTACCATAGTTAATTAATTGATAAAAACAATATGGGTCAAGTGCACTCTAAAAGGAATGTCTACCAAAATCAATGTCCCAATATTGGGGATTATCATATTATTTATGGAAGTACACAAATGTGTGCCTATTGCGATGTGGATTGGGGTAGTAATATAGATGATTGCAAATCCACATCAAGTTATGGTTTTATATTGGGAAATGGTGCCATTAAATAAAATAGTAAGAAGGAAACCTCTATTGCCATCTAATTAACAAAAGATGAATATATAACAACTTCACAAGCAATAAGGCAAGCAATGTGGCTTTCATCACTTTTTGGAACCATTGGTGTTCCATAGATGAAACCCATTGTCATATATGAGAACAATCAAAATTGTTTATTTTTATCAAAAAACCCAATCTTTCATGTTCGCACAAAGCATATTGAAATTCATTATCATTTTAGTGCATAAAAATTGATTAAAAAACTTTATTAAGTTGGTGTATTGCAACACAAAAAATATGTTTGTAGATATTTTGATCAAGGGACTTTTTGTTAATAAGTAAGAATATTTCAGACACTTGATGAGGGTGGTTAAATGTGTAACTTGATAGTTCATTGAGTGGGGGTT
>Ga0209208_10005260_pt1 | contig 18093 bp, 16 predicted proteins | sample S1TSphfallax_3_FD_187694 | JGI IMG/M metagenome (GOLD analysis project Ga0209208, IMG submission 187694) | Host-associated microbial communities from peat moss isolated from Minnesota, USA - S1T2_Fd - Sphagnum fallax MG (SPAdes) (version 2) | ecosystem: Host-associated > Plants > Peat moss >... | reverse complement strand
CATGAATGATTGCTACACATTGTGTAAAGGATTTTTTTGTGAAAGAAATTGATCCTTATTCGCCAACTTTCAAAATTCTTTAACCAAAAAAAAAATCACCCCAAGTTTGTTTGTTTGTTTGTTTCTACAACAGTTTGTTTCCAGCAGGTAACTAGTAGCCAAAATGTAAAACAATTTCTTAAAATTTTCTACTGGTCCTAAACCGGGTCTATAGGGAGCCAGGTTTGGCTAAAATCTTTCTTGTGGGATGATCGCCAATTTTGGCTATCTGTCACAAAATTGAAAAAAAATCCATGGCATTATTATAAGTGGGTAGTTCAAAGATTGAATTTGTTGTTGAATTGTTGCTGTTGTTGTTGCCGTTGCTTTTATGAAAGGAAAAAATTAAACGATAAACTGCTTATGTTTTCCTTTCCTGCCCGCTGCCCTTTGTGACTGCCCTTTCTGCCCCTTTTTCTTGTTTTGGATTTAAAAAAAAAACCTCCCTGACTGCTGCCCTTGGAACTCAATTTGGGTTCAATTTGCTGCCCTTGTTTGTAACCCAATTTGGGTTCCTTAAGAGCCCTCCCTGCCTGCTGCCCGTGTTTGTAACTCAATGTGGGTTCTTTTTTCCCTGCTTGCCTGCTGCCCGTTCACCTTCTCTCTGGGTCTCTCTGTGTTTCTTTTGCTTGAGTGAGTGCCGTCTTTTTCTTTATCTGAGCGACAGGACCGATCAAGGGTATTACCTACATTTTTCTACCCTTACCCGCCGGTTCCAGTTTCCCAAAAGTGAGGACCGCCCCCCGCACTGATCTTTTTGTCTGCTGCCCGTCAAACCATTTTGTTGGTTTAATTTTCCTTCCCTGCCTGCTGCTGCCCGTTTGGCTTTTTCTTGTAAAGCCTCCTCTCTTGATCTCTCTTTTTGTATCCTTTTGATCCAGTGCCTTCTTTTTCTTTTCTGGGCAAGAGAACAGATTTTTAGAACCACGGGTCAAGGCTGAAAATTTATGCCTACCCTTACCCGCCAGTTCCAGGTTCCAAAAGTGAGAACCGCCCAGCACACTGATCATTTCCTCCTCCCTGTCTGCTGCTGCCCGATAATTTTTTTTTGTTGGGGGGTTCTTCAATTTTCCTCCCTGTATGCTGCCCAGTAAACTTTTTTTGGTTTTTCTTTCCCTCCCTGCATGCTACCTGTTTGGCTTTTTCTTTTTCTCTTCCCCTCCGTCTCTCTCGCTCTCTGTCTGTTTCTTTTTGCTTCTGAGTGCTTTCTTTTTCTATTCTGGGCTTGTGCCGTGTTGTTGTGGTTTGTTCAGGGGTTTTTTTCGGTTTTTTTCCCCCTCCCTGCCTGCTGCCCATTAAGCTTTTTTTTGGGGGGGTTTTCTTTTCCTCCCAGCCTCCTGCCCATTAAAATGTTTTTAGGGGTTTTTTTTTCCTCTCCCTGCATGCTACCCATTTAGATTTTTCTTTTGCCCTTTTACTCTCTGTCCATTTCTTTTGCTATTCTGGGCTTGTGTCATAGTTGTTGTGGTTTGTTCTGGACTTTTTCTTGGTTTTTCTTTTCCCCGCTGCCTGCTGCCCATTAAACTTTTTTTTGGTTTTTTCTTTTCCTCTCAGCCCGCTGCCCATTAAACTTTTTTTTTGGGTTTTCTTTTCCTCTCAGCCCGCTGCCCATTAAACTTTTTTTTGGGTTTTTCTTTTCCTCCTAGCCTGCTGCCCATTAAACGTTTTTTTGGGTTTTTCCTTTTCCTCCCAGCATGCTACCTGATTAGTTTTTTCTTTTCCCCTTTCTCTCTTCCTCCGTTTCTTTTGCTCTTGATTGCTTTCTTTTTCTCTTGGGGGCTGTGCCATGTTGTTGTGGTTTGTTCTGGGCTGTTTTTGGGTTTTTTCTTCCTCCCCGAATGCTACCCGTTTAGCTTTTTTTTCGCTCTCTCTCTCTCTCTCTCTCTTCCGTCTCTCTCGCAGTCTGTCCGTTTCTTTTGCTCTTGATTGCTTTCTTTTCCTCATCTGGGCTTGTGCCGTGTTGTTGTGTTTTGTGCAGCAGCAGCTGCAGTAGCGAGATGTACATTGGTCTTGTGCACGCGTCCATCTTCCACAGTTGCTGCTGCTGCTGCAGCATTTTTGCCTTTTCTCTTCTTGTATTTGCTTTTACCCATTCTCTGTTGGAGCTGGCTTGCTTTTTTCCCGGGAGCCGCAGTAGGAGCAGCTGGATGCAGCTACGACTACATTGCATTATTGGCTTTGGTTATGCTTCAGCTTGTGTGGACTCTTCTTCTTCTTCTTCTTCTCAGCGACTTCCTGCCGGCTTGCAAAGCGTTGGAGAACGAGCGAAAGGGAGAGAGAGATGTGGGTCCTGGTAACCTAGATGTGGATGTTAGCTCTGATTTAGCTGTGAGAGGTGGAGCAGCAACATCTTCTTCTTCTTCTTCTTATGTGCTGCTGTGGACGGTGAGGAAAGGAATGGTCGCAGGAGCTGCTTTCTGTGGAGATTGTTGATGGAGGATCGGAAGGGAAGTTGCAGACAAGAAAACAGATAGAGATTTGGTTTGAAAGGAAAGAGGAGGAGGAGGAGGAGCTGCAGGAGCAGGAGCTGATCTTAGTGCACGTGAGCAGGTGGGTTGCATGCAGCAAGTGTTTAGGGAGGATTTGCAGTGGCTTTGGAGGTGGAAAGAGGAAGTGGAATAGACTGATGGGAGTTAAAGAAGAAGAAGCGGGACGTGGAGCTCTTGCTGCTGCTGGTGGCGGAGGACAGCAAGGGAGCTGCTATGGTGGCCCTTGTTGCATGGTAATCGAGTGTGAAGATGATGGGTGTTGGCAGTTTCTCTGGTAGGTGCCCGCATTGGTGCTGTAGTTGTCTCGCGTAAAGCTCCCGCCATCGCTGACCTTTTGAAGCCTTCTGAAGTTGACTACAGGGAGGTTCTGCATCGTTGAAGCCCTTTCCTTTAGCCTTCTGAAGTTGCAGCGGCAGCAGGGAGATGCTGTCGTCTGACGGCTTTAGAGAACGTGACCCACTGCAGGCAACAATGCTGCTGGCGGTTTGGAGAACATGTAACACAATGGTACTGATGGAAGCTGATGATGATCTGAGAGCGAAAGGACCATCTTCGAGTATGATTGTAGAAATGGGTGAGATTGGAAGCCAGGAGTAAGAGATGTGTGAGAGACAGAGAAAGAGACTCAGACACAGACAGGGAGGGAGGAAGAAGAAGTTGCAGGAAGTTGCTGGAGGGGATCACCCTGAATTGGGATTGTTTTGAACTCTGGGAGAAGGAAAGAGAGAAATAGAGGAAAGAGAAATGGCTGATACCAGGCGTGCACAGGAGATGTTAGTTGGTCAAATCCATCATCATCACAAGGAGCAGCAGCAACAACAACAACACCGGCGTGGCTATAGCCTGAGCAGTGCAAGAAGGGAGAAGGATGAGGACCTTGCCTTGTTCCAAGACATGCGCAAGTGTGAACATACCCAATACTTGCTTTCTGACCTTGAGGATGGTGAGAACAGTCTCTAAATATTTTGTGAAAGTCTTGAACTCTCTGAACCCTTCTTTGTCTCGTGAAACAATGGCCACTGAAGGATATTGAGCTCTTTCTTTGCTGTTTTGTTTTTCCTGTATTGTGATTGTGGTGGTGGCAGCAGCAAAGCTAGGAGATCTGTTTGATCCAATTGCAGCAGCTTGCATTGAACGCAAGGGAGTAGGAGCAGACTTACTCAACTCTGATGCTGACAAGAATGATTACGATTGGTAAGTGTGTGTGGCTGGCTGTATTTCCTTCCTCTTCCAGGGAGCTGAATCTTCTCTTGCTTTCTGAGTTCTCTTCACCATCAAGGGTAAAAGGATTGGGTTGCCTTGAAAAGCTTTCTGAAGAACCGTGAGAACATTTTCCAGAGCTTGCCATTGCAACAGTAGAAGACAGACAAGACAGACAGAGAGAGAAACAACTAAGTGCAATGTGGCATTTGGAAATGCTGTGCAGGCTGTTGACTCCACCAGGCACCCCACTGTTTCCATCACTTGATTTGGAATCACATGCTTACACTCCCTTACAGCAAGGACTTCTCATGAATCACTCGCTTGCTGCCATCAAGACCTCACGGGTTTGTTTGCTAATGCTGCCTTCACTGACTCGGGGTTTCGGACTCCAGTCCACCATTGATCCTTCCTTGTGTGCTTCATTCTTGATGAAGGTGTCTTTTGGTGTGTGATTCATGTACAAGTAAAAATCCTGCTGAAGGAGAAGAGAACTGGGTTTGGCAATTGGGTTTTGCAGATTGCAAGCAACAATCATGCAGAAGGTCTTGTGTTGAAATCGTTGGTGCGTGGCAATCAAAACCCTAATCAAAGACCAGGTAGTAGTACTCCCCTGAGTACTCAAAGCAACTCCACACCACGAAGCACTCCAACTACTACTGCATCTGGAACTCCTCACTCTGTGAAACCTTCGACCCCGACAAAATCATCAACTTCTTCAGCATCGAAGTTCTCCCTACGGGTGGCATCATCAACTCCTGCACAACAGTCGCCCTCAATAACATCATCTTTCACAGGAAGAGCATCTACTGCTTATTCAAATCGGCCCTCAACTCCAACAAATCGGCCTTCAACTCCAACAGGCAGGCCCTCAACACCCACACTTCGACGCTCAAGCTCAAGCTCCACTAGCACTCGAGCTTTTAGCACAGTCACGGCACGTGGCAACCCCTCTCCCACGAGAAGCACTGCAAGCTCAGGAGCTTCAAGAGGAATCTCCCCTGTGAGGTCACAGTACAAGGGGAACTCACCAGCAAGAGGAAGATCCCCAGTGCCTGCAATGGAGCGGGGATCATCATCATCACCAAGGATACATTCAGTCATAATTCCTGATGGTTTGCCTTCAGATATTCCTCCAAATCTACGCACTACATCTGATCGAGCTCCATCTTCTGCGCATCACCGATATGCAGGTTATAGTGAGGCAACAACAACTCAAATGCCTGACATACTTGATCACACCTCAAATCAGTCAGTGTCTCCAAACTTTGTCAGAAGCCGCAGGTCTACTAGCCATGGACAAGATCGCTCCAGTGTGCAGTCAGGGCGAGTCTCATCAGATGATGATAGCAGCAGCTATGAGGTCTCTTCACAATCAGCAGTGTCGAGTAGAGGGCTTACACCTGAGCGGGGAAGAGGGTATGCACAACAGCCGCAACCTTCAGTTGGAAATGAAGACCGGCGAAAGAGCCATTCAAGCTTTCAGGCTAAGCAATCACCATCTTCAAGAGATTCACCACATTTTGGCACCATACTAACAAGAAAGACTCCCAATGCAGTTTCACGCAACTTGGTATGGAAGAAATACACTGGCTTGCACTAGGATTCCTGGGTCTTGTATTTCATAGTAGTAGGCTGCTACAGAACTTCCGAATCTGTTTGTGTGTCTTGGGGTGCATGTTGTTTGTCTGTGTAAAGCTAAATACATAGTGTTGTTTGTGTACCTTGCAGGAGATTCACAGATCTTCTTCATCAGGGGGATTCCGACCACTGATGACAAAGAACTCAATTTCAACATTATACAACAGCAGCAGCAGCAGCAGCAGCAGCAACGGCACTGCTGCTGCTGCTGCCACCACCCGTGCAAATACCTTACCCCATAGACCTCTTACACCTGGGAGCACTGCAAGCTCAGAACAGGGTGCTGCAAGTGTTGCACCCGACAGTGATGGGGACGAAGATCTGTTGAATGCTTGGGGACAGCTTGAGTTATCATCACTTGGAGGAGGAAGACATGCAGACATTCTTGTTCTTGATAAAGAGCATGAGAAGTTGACAAGCTGGGAGAGTCTTCAACAATATGAGCAAGATCTGAAACTGCCAGAATCAACAATAGTACATAGTGACATGCATGATGAGGCTGACAGCCACAAAAGCCATGGGTTCAGTGGTACTAGAGAAGCTCTAGTAGTAGAAGAAGAAGAAGAGAGTTCTTTGCATTCTGTGTCATCATTGAGTGTCAGGGAGTTGAAGTTGAGGAGTATGCTTGATGAGGAGTCGAACAGTGAATGCATGGGAGCTACAACAGAATGGTTGTGCTTGGATCTGGTGGCAAAGAAAGGGACAGATATCAAAGTGCATGAGAAAGGCAGAAGGCAACTGGAACATAAACAGCAGGTATTGAACTTGCAAGCTAAAGAGGACAACATTGCTGTATTACCTGAATTCTTGTGCAATTCTGAATTGGACTTGCATAAGGAGTTGGACACAGAGAGAGGGAGAAGAGCTTTGTCTTCTTCTTCTTCACTGCTCAAAGATGAATCCTGTGGCTCTGAGAATGAGGTTGCAATAGGTAAAGAGATGGAGAGTAGTGGATCACACCCCGAGAAGGATGCTGGAATTGCCATGGACTTGATGCATGTGAGGGAGAAGTTAATACTTCTGTGTTGTGGTAACCCTAACCTGGAACCTCCTGACCTGCAACAATGCTCAGAACAAGACAAGAAGCTTTCAGAGAAACCTCAAGCTGGAAACATTGTTGTGGAACAGTTATCTGTTCCCTCCCTAGTTGTGCTTCCATTTCAGGAACTATGCATATCTTCTGAACATGAGAGCAACAATGATATTGCAGCAACAAAGGAGCAGGAGGTTGAAACAGGGTCAAACACAGAAGCTGCTGCAAACACAGAAATTATATGTGTTTGCAACCATGCCAAGCATCCTGGGAAGCACTGTGAAAGCCCTGGTTGTGAATGTATCACAGGACATGCAGTGGCATCTGCCCCTTCTGCTCCAAAGATGGAGTTCCAAAGCTTGACACATGATGAATCTGTTGAAAGTGAAGCAGTCAAGAGTGCCATATTGGGCTCAGAAGCACAGAATGCACTGGATATGGCCAGGCAGAAAAACATATGGTACATGTACAGGAATTCTGAAGACTATGTTTCGAGCCTGTGCGACAGCACAGAAACAACAGAGCTTGAAACTGTCTCCTCTCAGGGAGGAGGAGGGGGAGGATTCAGTTCTGAGATTGAAAAAGAGGTACAGACAGCAGCAGGTTCACATCACATCAATACCTCCTCTACTGGCATCATGCAAGTCCTCGAGCTCAGCAATCATCAGCAAGGTGTAGAGGATGAGGCTTCGAATCATGAACAGCAGAGCAAGGATCCACTGAACCTCTTTACCATAGGTTTAGAAGAGAATCTCACCAGCATTCAAATGGAACTTGAATCTCACAGGCAGCAGGAGAAAGAAGAGGATTTACAAAATGGATTAGTAGAGCAGGAGGACAAGAGTGTGGATACTACTACTGCCTGCAATGATCCCCATGCCAAGTGTATGGAGCTGCTACTGCCGCAATTGTTGAATCATGTGTCTGAGCGTGTGGCATCTGGAGTTTGTTGGCAAGAGCTTACAAAGCCTGGGAGTGATGTTCTTGGCAGCAGAAGTGTTCATGATGATTCTGAAGTGGACATCTTGTCATCTGTGTTATCAGATCAGGAATTGGATCCTAACCTTGAAAGCATGTTGGGAGAGAATCAGAAGTTGAAAGACAGGAGGAGGACTGTGCAAGAGGAAATGGCACAGTTGGCAATGGAGGATATTCTAAAGCAAGATGATGACGATGAGACAAGCACGTCATCAGAAGAGCTTGAGCATGAAAGAGAAGATCCTGGTGATGGTCTTCTTCTCGGACCTCTCATAGCTAAGGCGCCAAATGTGGAGATGGTTGAATGCTCTGAAAGCAGAGTGACTATCGAGGAGACAGAGGATTCTGAAGTCCAGCCAGCACTGAGTAGTAGGCAGGATGGAATCAAAAGCCCTGGAGATCATCAAGATCTCAAGCATTCCAGTCCTGATCCTCAAGGACTCATTGGTTCCACACAGCAAACTGCAGGTCCTGATCTTCAAGCACTCATTGCCTCCTCACTGCAAACTGCGGGTCCTGATCCTCAAGCACTTGTTGCCTCCTCACTGCAAACTGTGGGTCCTGATCCTCAAGCACTTAATGCCTCTGCACTGCAAACTGCGGGTCCTGATCCTCAAGCACTTGTTGCCTCTGCATTGCAAACTGCAGGTCCTGATCCTGATGCACTTGTTGCTTCCACACAGGAAACTGCTGGTCCTGATCCTCAAGCACTCATTTTCTCCACACTGCAAACTGCAGGTCCTGATCCTCAAGCACTCATTGCTTCCACACAGCAAACTGTGGGTTCTGATCCTCAAGCACTTGTTGCCTCTGCACTGCAAACTGCGGGTCCTGATCCTCAAGTACTTGTTGCCTCTGCACTGCAAACTGCAGGTCCTGATCCTCATGGACTTGCTGCTTCCACACAGGAAACTGCTTGTCCTGATCCTCAAGCACTCATTTTCTCCATACTGCAAACTGCAGGTCCTGATCCTCAAGCACTCATTGCTTCCACACAGCAAACTGCGGGTTCTGATCCTCAAGCACTTGTTGCCTCTGCACTGCAAACTGCGGGTCCTGATCCTCAAGTACTTGTTGCCTCTGCACTGCAAACTGCAGGTCCTGATCCTCAAGCACTGGTTGCCTCCACACTGCAAACTGTGGGTCTTGATCCTCAAGCACTTGTTGCCTCCACACTGCAAACTGTGGGTCTTGATCCTCAAGCACTTGTTGCTTCTGCACCACAAATTGCAGGTCCTGATCCTCAAGCACTTGTTGCTTCCACACAGCAAATTGCAGGTCCTGACCCTCAAGCACTTGTTGCTTCTGCACCGCAAATTGTGGGTCCTGATCCTCAAGCACTTGTTGCTTCTGCACTGCAAATTGTGGGTCCTGATCCTCAAGCACTTGTTGCTTCCGCACCACAAATTGTGCATGCAAATCAGGTAGCTGATGTGATCAGGTCTGGGGAAGATGTGGAGCATGATCAAGCAAATGTGTACAGTGATCAGAAAGGGTTGGAACGCATCAGGGACAGTGAAGCAGCAGCACTGGAAACAAAGACGGGAGATGCTTGCAGTCATAGAGACGAAGCACAGAATATTGAGCAAGGGATAATGATTGCATCTGTGGAGGAGCTTCATTTTCTCGACATCCTTGAAGATGGAGGCTGTACAAGTTTGAGTCACCCAGGTTCCTCTGATGCAAGCATACAGCAGTCATCTGTCTCTGGAACAACAGATGATGCAGATGTGAATATGCCAGCTGAAGACCCAAAGCAAGTGCAGTGTTCCAAGACTTCAGATCTTTGGAAGTCACCACAGATGATGATGCATAGTCCTGTTGTTGAATCAGAAGAGCCAATTAGTGCAAATCTTGCACTGCCAGTCATGGTGGCAGCAGCAGAATGTGTTCCAGAGTTTGATGAGGTCGTGAAGGACTTGACGCAGCACACAGAGGGTCAAGGCACAAAGCCCGTAGTAGGTTCAGTACCATTTGTTGTCAATGACAACAACAATAGCCTTACCCTCGTAAAGCCTGTTGTGAAGCTGCATGAGAATTCCATCGGAGATGCTGTTGTTGAAAAGCTCATTGTTGACATAGTTGATGTGGGTGTGAAGGGATTTGATGATGAATCCAAGGAAGTGATTAGTTGTGATGCACAGAAGCCAGGAGCAGAAGAAGGAAACAAGCAGAGTCTGTGTGTGGAGAAAAAGCCATATGCTTTACACCTTACTTCCTTACACTCAAAAGCCTTTGAGGCACCCTACGGTGGACTGCGAGGAAGAGTGACAGCAAGGCTGCAAGCTACATTGGCTAAAAGTGAATCATCGAAATCATCAGGAAGTTTTCTAGCAAGTAGCTTAGATGTGTCACAGAGCACGGATACCATCTCTTCTTGTCCAAGTAACAGTTCCTGGGAAGATCCGCAGTACTGCTTGAGCTCTGGATTTTGGGAGACAATGAAATCAAGTCCAACAAATGCTCATGTCTCGGATGATGTACTTGATCTACCTTTCCCCATGGAATTGCAGAAACAAGGGACAGGCATCAAACAGGGTGAGGATGATGTCACAAAGTCCAGTCCAAGCTGTGATCAATGTGCACTTGTGAGATTTGGAAGTGTGAGAGCAAGTCAGCCAGAGGATGAGGGTATAATCAAGCAGCAGACTCCTTCAGAGGAGAATTGCTTGGATTATTACTCTGTTGATGAGGCTCTTCTGGGTGGATCCAAAGCAACAAGTGCAGCAGGACTGTGGCAGATAGTTGAGAATCTCAAGACTCTGAGTGATTCAGAGACCAAGAAGAAAGATGAGATCATGACCGAGACTGATAGCAGAACCGTTAGTGCAAGAACAAGTAACCAAACACTTGCCAGTGAAGAGATTGTGGTTGAGCATGGCATGCTTGTGCCCCCAAAGGCTGTTGAGAATATGCATGCTCTGGATAGTGTTGCTGCACTTGATGGGAAAATGGTGACACTTCCGAACATGGTGGTGTCTCCAGTTAAAGATGAGATTGTTGAGAACTCTGAATCTCCAGGCCCAAATTCTCGGAAGCATTTGTCATCATTTAAGTTTGGGCGGACTTCAACAATAGCAGAGCCTGAGAGAAAAGACATGTTGAACATGAGTTTGGAGGTTTTCACTGATGACAACTTGAAGCAAGAAGTGCCTCTCACTGGACAATTGCCTGGCAAATCCCAAACAATGACTCCTAGAAGAAAAGCGATGGATGCTTTAAATGGTATGCAGCTCAGCAAGGTGAATATGGTGGTGACAGACGGGAAATCTTCAATGCAGGAAGTGCAATCTGGAGACTCTTCTCAACCAGTTCAACTGACACAGTGGAGCACAAATGGGATCAGGAGGATGGCAGAGGAGCTGAATGGTCAGAGTAGATTTTCAAACAGCACAGTGCATCCTGGCTCAGTTTCAGAATACTTTGAATGGGAGCGAAGTTCACTAGGTAATTTTTTTCTCTATTTGTAGATCCCCAGTTTGAAGAGGAAAATTTCAACCATATTAATCTGATTTTGTTTCTATCTGGGTTTAGAGAACACAAATGATTCATGGTTAGGTATTGTTGACACAAGTGCATGATGATCATCACTCTTCTATCTCAGAATCTTGGTGCAAAATTTTGTGTGTTTTTGTTTTGCAGATGAGGTTAGCTGCAGCAGTAGCAGTGGCAGCAAGCGCACAGTTGCTGCATCAGGGATGGTTTCCCAGAACATATCACTAGCAGAGGTGACAGATCGAATTCTGTTCTGCAGCAGCATAGTTCACGACCTTGTGTATGAGGCAGCAGAGCTTGCAAGCAAGAAGGAGAAAAAAAGTAGAACTACTGCATCTTCTTCTGCAGATCTCAAAGCTTTTTCACCAAATGCTGGAAGTCTAAGTGGGCAGGAGAAATACTGTGAGCGTGACAACAATCAGAATGGGCATGCACAACAGGAGAGCACCAATGTGGGAAATGAGAAATACCATGAGCATGACAACATGCATGGGCATCCACAAGAGGAGGGCAACACTCTGGGAAGTGGGACCACAATGACAGCACGACACTCACTTACTTACCCACCAAATAAAGGATTTGAAATGCCACCTGGGTCGAGGAAATCCATGTCAAGTCCACAAGTGCAAGTGATGTGCATTCGCAGTAAGGAAGCAGAATCAATGGTCAAGGAAGATGTGATCATGCATCCCACAGAAACAGTGAGGTTAAATCATGAGGTCAATTTTAATGCAAAAAAGACAAATGACAAATGTAGGTGTGTAATACTGTGAGAGGATCTCTCTCATGATTTCCTTCCTCTCTAATGTACAATGTTTGATGTGTAGTGATATATATGCATTCTACAAGAATCAAGCCCATTGGGGCACTATCCAAGGTTTTCCAAATAGGTACCCATTTGCTGCATTTTGGTCATGTCCATTCAGGTTTCCCAAATACCCATTTGCTGCACTTTTGTCATGTTCATTAAGGTTTCCAAATACCCATTTGTTTCATTTTGGTCATTTTCATTAAGGTTTCCAATTACTCATTTTCTATATTTTTTGTCATTTTCATTGAGGTTTTCCAAATACCTGTTTCCAACATTTTGGTCATGTTCATTCACTTTGTTGTGGTAAAATCTAAGCATGTACTAACTTCTGATAATTGTTGTGCTTTACAAATCATGCACAAATTGTTGGACCCTATTGATCTAGATTGAGATCTCTACTTTGTTTTTTTGAGTGCTAGAAAATCCTCCCTCCAATTTCTTGATAAGTAAATAAGGGATCACAATCAACATCTTCATTGGCAGAAAGTAGTTGCAAAGAAGTGTGATCAACTGGCGTAGAGACCAAATTTACATCAAAATAACCACAGTTCCTCATCTTCTAAAGAATGCAGTGAGTCTGATCCAATGAGATATTTCGAAGGAATCAATCTCAAGTAATGTGCAAGCTAATGTAACTGTTAACAAGCTGCATCACCAGAAGTGACACCAAATGGTTGTTTTAGGTATTAAAGCATGGACATGAGTTTCTTCATGTCTTGAAAACAACCCAAACCATCATAAACAAAGATTGTTGCCCTCATTAGGGCTGGCTGCGGGATCAAGATACATGCACGGAACAGCAGTAGTAGGTTTAAGGTGGTAATGGATCAGAAATTGATTCAACTTAGAGTTCCATTACCAATTGGCCTGTTTCACTCCATATAAACTTCTCAAGTGCTTGCAGACCTTAGTCTCAGAACCCAAAACAACAAATCCAGGTGGCGGATCCATATAAATCTCTTCATCAAGATCTCTGTGTAGAAAGGTCATCTTGATGTCAAACTGAATCATCTCAATGTTCTGCTGACCAGCTATGGATAAAAAACTGTGCAAATTGACTCAAACTTTGCCATTGGAGCATATGTCCATTGTAGTCAATGTCATAGGATTGCAAAAAACCCTTTCCCACAAGTCATGCCTTATATCTTTCAATAGTGCCATCAGTGCCAAGCTTCAACTTATACACCAATTTGCACTTGATTGTCTTCCTCCCAGGTGGCAGATCAACAAGCATCCGAGTTTTGGTCTTCATGGGGGATTCATACTCATCTTTCATGGCAAATTCCCACTGATTGCATTCAGGGGTAAGCAAAATTACCAGATGAATGCCTACTTGCTTCAATAATTGTGCATTCAAAGTTTTGACACTTTACTCTGCAAGTGGGACGTTATCTCAAGCCACCATCAACGTATTGGAAGGCACCAACAACCCATCAATTGGAGTTTGGTTAAGACTTGTTGCTTAGTTAAATTCTCACTCCATATCACTCAACTGCTTCATGATAGAGATTAGTTTGCACTTCACATTTTTCCTGCTATGTGGTATTGCAGTTAATCAACTATGTATAACATGTGCTCCTCATCAACTGATTGAAGAATATACACAATTGCTATATGGTTCTTTTTATCCCAAAGCTTCATCACATGTCTGTTGAATAATTAGTTAATTTTGAAATTTTCATTTTGACAAGTGGAATGTTCTTGAAGATTCAATATTTTCCTTCACGATTTTTAAAATTTTTATTTTTTACATTTCTGAAAACAATATAATTAGTGTCAAAGTTGCCAAGCTAGTAAGGTAGGCTTGATCATTCTATATGATTGAATGTCAAAGTTTAACACAATACAAATTGGTGGAATCACTTACAATTGATCAAGTTTCACTTTCAATCCCACTTTTAATGAATAGTATTGATAGTTATGATTTCAAGACAAGAAAATTATGAAAAAAACCCAATTTTGTTTCCTTTTTCAATGCTATAGAACCTTTTCAAGTGTTTCAAAATTTTGGTTCATTTTTAAAATTAATTTCAAGGTTATTGAGCAACTCCAAAACATGGAAGGTTAAAAAAGTGTTTCAAAAACCTTTGAAGGGTAAATTACCAATTGGAAAACATTGGGGCACCAAATAATAAAAGGAAGAAGAAAGGATGAACATTTTGAATTATTTTCAAATTGAATTGAAAAACATGTATGGGATAATTATTTGAAAAATGATAATGATGAATTACATTTTTAAATTGGTGTTAATAATCTCCAAGTCCTATTTATCTTTCTATGTTAAAAACTCATTGAAACTTTCTAATTCGCTTTCTTTATGATTCATATAAGAAGTGATCTTTACTTATTTTTCCTTACAAGAATTTTTATTTTATTTTATTTTCTTTGCAATTGCAAATATAACGTTATGGTAACATGTTTTTTTTTAAAAATCCTCTTTCTTTCCAGCAGCATGTAATAATGTTGCAGTCACATGTAAAAATTTCAAATAATTATTCATTGTCTTTACAATCATGCGTGATAATGTTATGGTTTCATGTAAGAATTGTTTTTGGGAATTGAATGTTGGTCTTCATTGGAACCAAAGACCCATGCCCTCCATGTCAAGAACAAAAATTAGATTGTCAAGATGGTGACCTATTTACATTGTTCCATTACTTGTTTTTTCTCATAGATCGTGCTACTTTTAAAATGAAAATTGTCACCAAACTAGAAAAATGCTAGGAAAACACTTGTGCATTTAAATTTTTTGCTTATAAGAAGGATAGCCAAAATCCTAGTAACCTAATCATAGAAAAACTTAAGTTGTCACCACATGTTGGAGAACATGGAATTAATGCACCATTGCTATCAAGTGCCTTTTGTGTTTGGAGTCCATATATTTTGTAATTGGGCATTGGCAATCTTAATATATAGAAGTTGGGAACATAGAATCGCACTATACCTCCCCATTAACCACCATAGTAAAAAAAATTAATTATTGTATGGGTTCTCCACTAGGGCTAGGCATTTCAACTTTTTGAATTTTGTCATCCACCTTGTATCACAAGGCTTACTATTGACTTGAAAGGTTTAGGCTTCTTGGGACAATCAAATGATTGATGTCCCTCCTAACAACAATTAAAACATAAGCCTATTTGGATATGATCCTCGTGCTTTTTATCAAAAAGATGTTTCCATGGGGTTGGTGTAATTGTAGATTTGGATTGAAGCCTTGAAAATCCCTTCAATGGACCCACTTGGCTTTTTCCAAATTTTCTTTTTTTTTTCTCTTTTGAAAACTAGATGGTTAGGATGACTTTCTTGGCCAAAACCCAAGTTTCTCCCTAGGGTTATACCTTGTTTGTTGGGCCTTATGTTGCCTTTCCAAGGTATTTGTGTTATAAAAGGTCTTAACTTCTATTGCCAACTCATGACTTCAAACTATGAACTTAATGGATTTATCCAATCCATTCACAAAAAGTCAATCTAGTTCGACTCCTTGAGTGATGAAAAATATGAGATGTGATCATAAAATTTCACCTTGTATTTTGCTACAATCATATGGCCTTGGGTCAAACTCCATGAATCCCAATTTCATTTGATGAATATAAATTTAAGGCAAGTATTGTTTTTAAAGTTTTGTCAAAATTTTGCCCATGTAGTTACCCCTTAGCTTTCTTTTTAATCTAGAACCACCATTTTTTAACCTTTCCTCACATTTGAAGGGATGTGGCTTAAATAATCCCCAAATAAATATTCCTTTCATGTTTTGAAAAATGATGATATCTCAAACACCAAAACAATTGGGGCAACTATAAAGTTTAGAAAGGGGCATCATCTTTTGGAGTTCCTTATTTATATTGCACTTCTTAGATTTTCTTTCCACACTACCACCCCTACTACCAATCAATGAATCCCCATTTTAAAGGGGGTATCTTATGTGGGACCTCTAGTTCATCATTTTCTAACAAAAAATGGGTACATTAGACCTAGTCAAGTCCCCATGGGGGCACCTATATTGCTTTAAAAAATTAAATGGAACAATTAGGATGTGTGGGAACTATAGTTGTTGAATAAGCTTACTATAAAGAATAAATGTCCTTGTGCCACATCAATGATTTATTTTATTATTTATGTGTAACACAAGTTTTTTCAAAAATAGATCTATGTAACAAATATCACCAAATCTGGGTGAAAGAATTGTATGTCTATAAGATGGTGTTTTGAATTCAGTTTGGGCACTATGAATTTTTGGTTGTGCCATTCGAATGGCCACCTTTATGTGTTTAATGAACACATTTTTCCGGAACATATTGCGAAGTTTATCTTGGTGTTTATAAATGACATACTAGTATATTCCAAATCATTATGTTAGCATGAATAACACTTATGATAGGTGTTACAAATACTAAAAGAAAACAAGTTGTATGCAAAGGAAAATAAGTGTGAATTCTTTTCCTTTCAAGTTGAATACTTGGTTTTATTGCATCCAAGGTTTATCAATTGATTTCAAGAAGATACAATTAGTGTTTGATTGGCCTATCCCAAAAAATCAAATAGACTTAAGGGAGTTTGTAGGACTTGTGAGTTTTTATTGAAGGTTTATCAAGTCATTTTCCAATATCAATTGTAACCTCATTAAGTTGTTAAAGAACAATAGTGAAATAATGTGGACCTTAACATGTGAAGATAACTTCAATATTCTAAAAGAAACCTTCACATTAACACTTGTTTTGAAATTGATGGATTATGACAAGGAAGACCTAGCTCTATGCAAATATGCAAATAAAGTAGTTATTAGTGTTGTTTTAATGCAAGGTCATATTATAGCCTATGAATCAAGAAAATTAAGTTCAACCAAACACAACTACCTTATTTATGAGAAAAACTTATTAATTATTGTCTATGCCTTGAAGGTTTGGAAACATTACCTTTTAGGCAAACATTTTAAGATTGAGACCAACCACGCTAGCTTGAGGTTCTAGACCACACGATCTACCTTGAGTTGTAAGCAATGTTGTTGTGTTGAATTACTTAAAAAAATTTCTTTTGATATACAATATGTAAAAGGGAAGGAAAATGTGGTGGCTAATGTTTTATCTAAAAGAAAATGGGCTTGGTGCAAACACTTAATCATGAGCCACATTCACCCATTTAAGCCATTATTTTTTAATTTAAAATAAACAATGTTCTTTATCCTATTATGTTAAATTTAGGCAATCATAGCTTCTTCAAGGCTCTCATGGCAAGTTTGTCAACACCATCCATGAATTGATCCACCTTTTTCATCATCACCTCGAATGTATGTTCAATGGTAAACAATATGGTCTCCAAGTTCTATTGAATAACATCCAACTTACGTTAAATGACATCCAACCTCTACTTGACCATATTTATTTTTTGTTTGATCACTTAGAACTCTTTGTCCACAAAATTGAATCATTGTGCTTCAAAAGTGTCCTTGAGAATGATCTTGTTGGTGGCAACCACTAGTCCAGCATTAGTCAATCCTCCACCCAAGATCTTCCACAATTCTTTGTGGTACATTTGTAGGTATTCACACAAAAATAATATAAATGAAAAAACACAAAACCTAGGCTAGGCAATTGCTACCAAGCATGATCACTACTTATTAGAAGGAGACTTTAAAAACCCATGAATTTAAAACCAACAAAAAGTGTAAAAGGAACAACACAAAAGAAGTAATCACAAAATGAATGGTGACAATTGTTTCATCTAGAAATTCAAAGGCACCTTTATAGTGAAAAATTCACCAAGTGATGTGGTGGAAAAAGACCCTCTCACTAACAATTTCATCATGCCCCACAAAGTGCCCTATCATGGCATAAATCTAGAACATGCAAAAACTTAATTAAACATTTACAACTTGCAACACATGAACACATAAACAATGGACTTGCAACGCCCATGTAGTCTTTTACATTTTGACATTACTAACATCCACACATGGTACACACAAAAATCCAAAAGAAAATACACCTAAGTAAAACTTCCACATGCAACATCCATACACCTACCATTGGATGAAAATGAGGTCTTCATGGTTGCAAGAAAAGGTAACCTATCTACAGGACACACACACAACAATGAAGAAATTTTTGCAACAAAACTTCACCCCTTTGCATGGCATAGATGCAATAGTGAAAAGTAAAACTTCACCCCTTCAAATGGCATAGGTGTAATAGTGATGTAGTTTAGGATGTAACTACAACATTAACTAACCACATTCCATGTAGAATTTACATTGTCACCACCCTTCAGAATCAACAATTTTATTTTCATTTTTTGTTCTAAAAGGATTTTTTTCAAGTTTACAATATTTATTTATTTTGTTGGCATTCTGTGAAAAACTCATCCAAAGTGAAACCAATGTTCAACAACATTGGAAAACCACATTCCATGTG
>Ga0209208_10005259_pt1 | contig 18095 bp, 18 predicted proteins | sample S1TSphfallax_3_FD_187694 | JGI IMG/M metagenome (GOLD analysis project Ga0209208, IMG submission 187694) | Host-associated microbial communities from peat moss isolated from Minnesota, USA - S1T2_Fd - Sphagnum fallax MG (SPAdes) (version 2) | ecosystem: Host-associated > Plants > Peat moss >... | reverse complement strand
AAGGATCATCAAACCTTAGAAGTTTCTATGCATGTTTCTATACTTGTCATCTTGAGTTCTTAGATGGACACATGGAAATTACAAGATGAAAATATTATGGAGTTAATTACCCATATTTAATGGTTAATAGATGGAAAAATCTCCCTGAATCAACCAACCATAATTTGTGAAATAACTCTCCTAAATTAACTAAACACAATATGAAAAAACAATTTAAATTAATTAATCACACCAGGTGAAAAAACCCTCTTAATTGACTAGTGTTGTAGGTTGATTTAACTAATAGGTGTAATTTCCACCTAAATTTGGGCATCACTTTTTGTCATCTTGTTTCATATGTGGAACCAAACTTTATTGCAATGTATATTATTTGTAACACTAAAAATACAATATATATATGTTATTTTTCCAAATAACTATTATTTGACATCTCTTACAACTTTTTTGTACATGGATTCATCATTGTGGCATCAACTTCATGTCCCAAAATTATTTTAAATGATTTGCACAAATGTTTACAACAAAATGGAATTTTCAACAATGATAATTTTATAATCACTTTCAACCTCAAATTCCTTATTCATACTTTCACAACAATAAAATAATTCATTACTTATCATATGGATGAATATCCTAGTACATGTATAGAAGCTTATTACCCAAATTATCATAAAATTATATGTATTAAATATACTTGTAATATAAGGAAAACATAACACCGATACTTTCATTTGGTCATAAAGGGGATGAGATTTCTAAAAAGCAATGAGAAACATATAATAGCTTTCAATAGGGATTGAAATTGAAATTAACACCAAGTTTGCCTAAATTTGAATTTCATTCTATCTCTTTTTTTTGGCCTAATTGTGCTCAACCAATCAATGTGGTTGTTATGTCTACTACAACCATAAATCTCTTTGAACCTCATGCATTTAATCCTAAGTTTCAACATTTTATACTCATTTTATAAAATTTCAGTACTTTGTCAATAATGGTGTTTAGAAGTGGAAAAAAGGGTTTTTGGATCATACAAGGGCCCAAAAAGGGTCACTTCACAAATAATTCTATTATATTCAAACTTCATACCAATTTGTCCATGTTCAATCAAAAATAATTATTTTTTGCTTCTATTCAATCACAACATTTTTGCATTTATTCTCACGTTCCCTAATAGGAGAAAAACATGTCAAAGTTCTCATAGTTTTGTTTTGCTTCCAAGTTATCTGTAAAGTCATCCTTTCTTCACCTTGTTCTTGGGCCTACTATGCCAAAATTGGCCACTCTCACCCCCTAATTGGGAGACTCTAGGGATAATTCTAATATGTTCCCAAAGTTTTCCCGTCTCAAGGTTTGTGGAAAGGGGCCAAACTAGGGCAAATGAGAGGAGACATAACTTGTTTGTCGGAGAGCTTGTTGATTTTTGTGACCCTTGTTGTCGAACGAAGAAAGCCCTTGAAGAGGAAGATTGCTTGCCGTTGATCCCTTAGTGTTTGCGAACCTGCCTTCTTAGCAGGCATTTTTTGGAGTAGCAAGGTGCTACGTATTCCAAGGAAGAACAACACAGAAACATTAGCTAAGAATAAAGTGTCACAAGATTTGGAGTAGAGCAACTTGAAAGAAAAAAAGCAAAAGAAAAAAAACTTCGACATTTGCATTAAAAGATGAAATAGAAATTGCGAAGTAGAGCAGCTGAAATCGTTCGAGGAAAAAGCATAAGCAAAATCAGTAGAAAAACGTTTGAGATTTGTGTCACACGATGGAAGAGATTGCGATTAGAGCAACTGCAATCGTCGAAAAGAAAAACATAAGCAAAACCAATAAAAAAAATTTGAGACTTGCGTTAACCGATGGAATAGCTATTGCGAAGTAGAGCGGTTGCAATCATGAGAGAGAAAAGCATGAGCAAGAGCAATAGAAAATGTTTGAGATTGGCATTAAACAATGCAATAGAAATTGTGACGTAGAGGAGAGCTGAGATCGTCGGAGAGAAAAGTATAAGCAAAAGCAATAGAGAGCGTTTGAGATTTGCATCAAACGATGAAATAGAAATTGCGAAGTAGAGCAGCTGAAATCATCGAAGAGATTAGCATAAGCAAAAGCAATAGAAAGCGTTTGAGATTTGCATCAAATTGATGAAAGTAGAACGTATTAGGCAGTTGCAAAAAGAAAAACAACAAGAAAGACAGCAGAAATTTGCACCTGACAAGGAGCAGAGAAGCTTCAAGTAGTTGGAGTTGCTAAGCAGAAAAAGAGATGGTTGCATTAAAGAAGCAGCAGCAAGGAGCGTTTGAAGATCGCTTAAACAGAGAAAAACATCAAAGAATTCTCAGGTGGTGGCGAAAGAAAGAAAGAAAGGAGCAGACAGAAATGAAGCACATGCAAGATATGGCTAGGGTGGCAACAGGATTAGGCGTGGTAATCAAGGAGTCTGTGGATAACCTGCGCATTGTTGCTACATGTCTGAAAAGCTCCACAGTCGAAACCCTTGAGAGTCTGGCGACTTTCGTACTAGACATAGCCAGGGTTACAAGAGATCGCACTAACGAATATGAAAGACATGCACAGGCGCAGCAGCGGCAACAAGATCTGTTTCTTAACCAAAAGCGGGAGACTCTTTCCATTGCTCAGAAGAAAGAAAGCAGGCAGGAGAGGAGCCCGATGCCACAATCGGAAGAGTTGTTTGCACCTCGAAACCGCAAGGCATGTAGGAAAGAGTTTCGCACATCCAATGTAAGCTTTGGGAAAGCAAGTTCATTATTTCATAGAGTAGGGCTGCCAAGCGTCGGAGAAGAAGTGTTCAGGGACAAGGACGCATCGGAGGATGGAAGAAACTCTACAGGAGGTAATCTCTTCTTGTACTCTTGATGTACTTCTTGGGTTCTTGATGTACATAATGATATGAGTTGAGTGAAAACATCATGCAACGATAGACTTGAGAGGAGTACCAAGTGATGTGTACATTGCCACAGATTTCAGCTCTGGAATGGGTATGACAAGGGGCAGGTGATTACAGCTGAGGTTTTTCTGAATACAGGTTGCAAAGGAGGAGGAGCTAGCAATGGAATGTGATTATGTGCTGGAAGCAGCAAATCAGAAAAGATTCAAAGAGTTGCTGAAGAAGAGGATAATATACATTACCAGTGTTGTTTGATGAGCTTTGCAGCAAACACATTCTCACAACAGAACTTGTCCCTGGTATCATCTTACTTCAACTTTTTCTCCCCTGTAGAATGGGCATCCTTACGAATGTGCCTTCTCTTCTTCCCTTCATTATCTGGAGCTGGATCAATGACAGCGGTTGTCACATCTGGACCAGGGCACTTCCAATCACACAGGCACACAGGTGCTCAGTGTTACACTGAAAAGGCCTTTTACTTTCTGGTTTGTAACATATATCTTTGTGTATTTTCTACTGGATCCTCAATTGAGCCAGACTGCCTCTTCCACCTCTGCCAAAGTTGTCTTTGCTGAGAGAAAAGATATGCTGTATATCTCAACACCCCTGATCACCTGCTTCAGAGTGAATAATGCTAGTGTTGTCCACAGTCGTGGTGCAAACCAGTTGCTACATTCAATCCATTTCCATGCCCTTCCTTCTATCTGAATGCTTTTGTCTATCAGGAAACACAAATAGGATTTCACTGAATTCTGCACAGAGGAAATTGCGGTTTCACTGACTCGAGAATACAGTCTGAGATTCAACTTTGAACAGGAAAAGAAAGCTTACCACAATAAAGCACTTGCCCCATTGATTCCAGCACCTTTCCATTCACACTAGTACATGCTACCAAGCACACAAAAACCCCACAAAAGAACCCCAAAGTTCTTCCCACCAGCTAAAACCTCTATGCACAGAGAAAAATCCAGAGCAGGAACTATCATGTTTCGATTTGCAACTGCCTTCTTTCCATCTGCAAGCAAAAACGAAGAGATGATATCATGGAAGGTATGGACATGGTGTGAAATGACACAGATTATTAGGTCTGACAAAATGATGTTTGACAACATTGAACACGTAAGTCAATAGAGCACACAACACACAATTCCTGATGCCAGAATTCCTGAACCTCTTTGTGGTGGGCAATTGCACACCAAACACTTGAGAAGATTAGGAGGATTTGGCAGGAACCTATGCCCTCCCTGTGCCCCAATTTGACCAATGCGTATGTTGTACAAAAGGAATGGGACACCAAAGTCAAGAACAAGAAGAAGTGGAGATCATTGCAGATCTACTAGCCCTGGAAGCGTCATAGTTACATGGCAGGTTAACTCTCCCTTCTTCAGCGTTCTTGAGATCCATCATATCTCTCTCAGCACATTATTACAAGAAAAGATTGACTATAGTTGACTGTCTTAGTGCTCATTAGCACCTTGTAAGTGATTATGAGATCAAATCCAAATAAGGCACATCTCTGAAAGGAAGCTAGTCATCCTAAGATCACTCTTGTCAACAAACATGTGGTATCACTCTACTTCTTCGAATGTGTCTGAATTTACGGTGTGAAGGTCCTGCAATACGTTTTTTGGAATCACTCAAACACACTATTAAGTCCTTACCCTTCAGGAGCCATACTTCTGTTCCTTTTAGATGATGCCCATGTCAGAAGCAAAATTACTTGCAGGTGCATAGGCCAAATGGCTATCTGCATATGTAGCATACACCATGTCTGTCAGTGTCCAAAATCCAAGATCCGCTGAAAAGCTAGATCAATAGGATGCTGATCACCTGCTTATGACTTGAGATTTGTAGGTCTGGCAGGCCATCAGGGTTTCATCATGTTATAAGTTGGTACTTCTGTACTGTTTGGGGAGATTTGACAAGATTTTGTTCATCAAAGCCAGGGCTACAAATTTCTCTTTGCTTTGAAGAATTTTCATGGACTCTATTTCTGTTTTAGAAGACATTTATGGAAAGTTTCCTTACGACATACCTGCATTACCTCATTCATGCATGAAATGTTGTATGTTTGTATCCTGGAGCTTTCCAAGGAAAGAAGTGAAACTGGCAATTGATGGCTGCAGGCAGGCAGGCAGGCATCAGAGTGGCAGTCATCAACGGTGACAACAGCACAAGATTGGTGAAGAATTTGAATCAATTTGTGAAGAATTCAGACTCTTCACCAAAGATGAGGCATTGCCAGTGGTTGAATATTTTTTGCATTGTAAGGGTATTGTAACATACATGGGGTTTGCGGCAGTGAATGTCTTTGATCTATGGTATCTCAACTCATTTTTCAGTATCATTTATCAGTTCTTGCACTTGGGAGAGAATTTCCTCCGCAGTGAAAGTTCCACACAAATCCACATACAGCAAGCAAACCACTTGTACAAATTTGCTGACTCTGTGACTAATGCCCTTGTGTTTCACAGAACTCAGCCACTGAGTTTCCCTGCCCCAGAACCTTGTGTGGGTCACAAGAAGAGGTCTTTCCCAACTTGACACTCATGAAAATTTGAGCAGGCCATAATTTCACAGGCATCCCTTTTGAACACCTAATTTCATCAGGTATTGACAATGATCCACCCGCTCTAGCATGAAACGCAGTTGGTTTGGCCAACTGTTGAGTGAACCTGTGAAGCTGCTAGACATTGGCAGTTCTGTCATGATGTACAATAGTTACTAACCCAACTATAATTTCATGCTCCACTTCTCATTTGTATAATGGTAAAGCAGACAAGGCTACTGCTTGATGGATTTTGATCCTTCCTTAGCAACCACAGATCTCAGCCACCGAGCAAGGTTTGAGATGAAAGGAGTGTAAAAGAAATAGCATGCCAAAACCCATGTCACAGTACTCTGCACCAACAAAACACACTCAGAGCTTACAAGATCTAATGGTTCTCTTAGGGGTGGGTGGCCATCACTAGCTGATTAGAGTTGCACCCTTCTAGAGTTGGCAATATGAACTTGTTCCCATTTTGGAAGTGCTACAGCACTTCATATCAAAGCCACTATATATATATATATTGCAAGTCCACCAAATTCAGAACATCATTTATACATAGACAGGAAGAAGGCAAGTAAACATACCTCTCCGAAAAGCTCAAAATTACCATTAGGATAGTGCCAAAGTCCAAAGAACCTGGTCAATCAAATTCAAAGTCAAACCAGATTTCTCAACCAAATCCGAACTCCATATGAATATAAACAAACTACAGAACTCTAAGTTGAATGAGAAGAAGGTTTAGGGAGAAAAGGGAAGTACTTGGTTATAGGAACTTCTGCCAGAGGGCATCCCACTCCAACAACTGACGCAAGGGCAAAACCCCACCAGGTATTGTCAAATAACCACCAATTCAATTCAGCAAGAGCAAAAAGAATATAGGCCTCCACATTGTAGGGTACACCAGCTTTGTATAGCTCTGCACTCACTTCCAACAGTACTGCCAATGATCTGCAAATTGGCACAATCACCGTTTTATCACACTTGCTCCCACACTATACCACCACCAATTTCAATAGCCTTTGAACTATAAGGTGATATTGGAGACTGGGTAAGTGCTCTACACATTGAAAACTTCTATGTACAGTTCTGACAACAACACATAAGCAGGTCCTCCATTAAACCCACCAGAGTGACCGATTCTATGCATCAACCATACAAGCTGATCTAATTTAGGAGTTGTATGCAGATGTGCCGATTTTGTTTGGAGCACATTTACAACTGCAATTTCTGCAGTGCATATTTTGCTCTTTCTATCAATCAAATGGAAATCTGCTTGTTAAGATTCCTGTTCATGCTTAGATAGGTTGATGAATTGAAGATACACAACTTCCAGCTACCTTTCCACACATGACCAGTGACTGCCTCAGTTCCTTTCGGCTCAATGAACTGCAACTTGGTTTATTTTAAACCTAAGAAATTTGAACAAGAAGGTTGAGCTCTTTGGCTAATGGAAGGAACTCACAAGAAGGAAAGGCCAACTCTGTCCAGACTTGCAGTCAGCTTTCGTTGCTTTGGTGCCAGCCAATTATCAAGCACAAGTTGCAGCAATCCGACAACACTATAGAAGACACCCAGCATAGGAAACACCTGCTCACTCAATGCACCCAACATAAGTTTGATGCCAGATACATGACTCCCACAAGAGGCACACAAGTTTTTGTAAGTAACAATTTGATCAGTGAATATAAAAGAGTGATCAAGAAATTGAAAGGACGCACACAAGGTCAGGAATGGAAAACCCTAACCCAGATATCGGTATGGAGACCTGCAATGTCAAGAGCGCCCATATCATAGATTTGCAGCTCCACACGCGAGTGAATTGTGTCCAAGGGAGGACCCAACACAAACCCAAATCCAAACAAATACAGCCCCACCTTCCTCCACCCTTCAAGGACGGCATTTGCTTCTGTCCACATACACCACCAGACCAAGCTTCACCCTCCTCACTCTATTTCCTTCCATAGCAAAATGAAGGCAGACCCAAGGTTTTTTAGACCAGTGAGGAAAGATGAATCATCAGATAGATACCTGCTGCAATCTCCCCATTGCTCTCGGAAGGTTTCACCAGGAGCTCTTTGTCCTCCTGCTCCTGAGCTCGACAGACAAAGCTCTTGCCGGAAGACAAAGCAGCTGCTGCTGCAGGTGTGGGAAAAGAGTGCGAGAGGGAATTGACAGCGGAGGACATGTTTGTACGGCTGAGGCTGGGAGGCGAGAAGAGAAGACTAGAAGAAGAGCAGGCGACGAAGACAGGGGGGAATGGCGGCAGCTTGAGTAGAGATTGCATCATGATAATGGCAGGAACCACCCAAGCTCTTACTCTACCTCTGCTGCGCTTTGCGTGCAGGGGTTTGCTGCCGCTGCCTGTAAAGAAGAGACTAGGAAAACATGTGGTTTTTCCATTTCGTCCCACATTTTGAGAAACAGGGAGCAACAGTCAGATCGTATTTATTACACTCTTCCTCAGCAAACTGTGCATATTTACAGGAGCAAAACCATTTTCCTGAGCCATATGACCATATTTTGACCTTTCCTTACGCAATTTTAATGTGCGGGGTCACATCCTCAGCACCACAGGGGATGCTCTTAAATTGGCTGACTCAAGCTTCTTCTCTGAGATAACTTTATGAACTTAATCACTGTAATACAATTTGAAATATGTTTTATTATCAAAACATGTTTGAGCATTTTTTTTTTCTTATGTTTTCATATGGTTTTCAATAATTCATCATTATTTATGTCAATGTTAAGTTTAATTTTCATTAATTTACATTTCACATACATGAAAAGACACATGTTAATTTTTTTTTCATATCCATGTTGGGGGATAGGGGAAAAGAGTGAGATAGTTATATAATGAAGGTATTCATTTTAAAATATAAGAAATAATTATTTAAAAAATTTAGAGGAAAAGGATGCAATTATTCTTAAAATAGAAGTAGTTAGGCTTGAAAATGAGATAGTTCTTTTTGAAATTGTCTTTAGAATGGTCCATGGACGACCATGCTAAGGATTCCAAAAAAATCTCCCATATACCTATTTTGATTACTTGTCACTGGAATTACTGTTATCCATAGTTATTTATGTGACACATTTGAAGAATATTTATCAAATGTTATTGTAAAAATTGAGTTCATTTTAGGGAAGAATGTTCACCACATGTTATTTTGGAATTTGAGTTCATTTTAAGGAGGAATGTTCACCACATGTTATTGTGAAAATTGAGTTCATTTTAAGGAAGAATGTTCACCACATGTTATTCTGAAATTTGAGTTCATTTTAAAGAGTAATGTTCACCACATGTTATTGTCAAATTTGAGTTCATTTTAAGGAGGAATGTTCACCATATGTTATTGTGAGAATTGAATTCATATTTGAAGGAGGAATGTTTCACCAACTGTGATTTTACTGTGAAGTGAATTGTTGTTCCACCAAAAAACTGGCAAAAAAAATAGTTTTTAGGTGGTTATTTGACTTTTTCAAAAGTTTATCATTTTCAACACATGGTTCTAATTTTGACAACTTTTTTATATTTAATACCCTATACATTAGAAATTGTGCCAAACCACCAAACAATCAAACCCATGTTTCAAAATATTTAATACATCGCAAAGGTTTGGTGGTTTGATGTCGTTTCTAATAATTTTCCAACACTAGAACATTCACCTAGTTGTGATTGGGAATTCTTTTGTTTTTTAATGTTATTACAACGAAAAGACAAGGAAAACAAAATGTTCCCTTCACACAAACAAACAAATCAATACAAAAACATAAAACTCACAACTAGACTTGTTATTAGTCGCCATCAACTACCAAAAAAAATTTGTTTTTTGTTTTCAAAAATTAACAACATTGTAAATCCTCCATTAAGGTTCATCTCATATTTCTTCATCACATCGCTCCAAATTGTGAATTCATTATTTGGAGGAATGTTAAGTAAAGGTTACTGTAGGTGGGTTGTGATTTCATTTTTTGATGGAATGTTCACCAGATGCCTTGCTACTTTGATTTACGAGTTCATATTTCAATGAATGTTCATTATATGTTGGTATTGTGAACTATGAGTTCATATTTTGATGGAATGTTTCATTTGATGTTAGTGTAAATTATGAGTTCATTTTTCTAAAACTCCATGTAATGTTAATTTTGATCATAGGTTAGACCTAGGTCCTTTTGGTCATGGCCCTTATCCAGCTTGTGATTGAATTCAAGTCGTACCGTGGACTTGGTCCTTTCGATTACAACCCCCTTTAACTTGTGACCAAACTTTAGTCGAATTATGGACTTGGGTCCTTTTGGTTATGGCCCTTGTCCATGGTGCAACCAAATTTTGGTTGCATCTTGGACTTGAATCTTTTTGGCTATGACCCTCATCAATACTTTGGTTAGAACCCTTGTTTAGCTTGTGATTAAACTTTTTGTCTAGGCTTTGGAATTTCATGAATCAAATGCAATTTTTTGTGTGTTGGTCCAATGAAGGTGACTAGGTGTAAAACCAAAAGAATAATAAACTACATTATGAGAAATGAGATGCAGGTAGAATAAAATAAAATTGGACATAGATAAAGGTGTGCATAATTCATTATAAAGTAGTGAATTTAAGCACAAATGGGATTTTCCAATTCTTTTTTTTTAACAAAGAAAGATGGAAATAAACAATAGGAAAAAAATGAAACCCAATACAACAAAAAACTAGTCGTATGGAAATATGATATGTATAATCATACAATGTGGGCAATGGCAATTGAATAACCTTAAACCCATATAAGTACATAGCCTTATTTTAAATAAGATTTTACTTCTAATGATGGTTGTTCAATCACATTACCTTGCTACTACATTGCCCCCATTACATAATTAATTGTTGCAGAGCACCGTAGGTTGTGGTTTCAAAATCTTTAGTTAAAATCTTTTGTAAGCCACAAAATGGCATTAATCCTTGGAGGAGCCAGAGCATATAGGGGGTAATTTGGTTGAACAAACAAGCTTGAACTACTTCATACAAGGGTTGACCATGGAATTGGAAATCATAATTAATTGATTTCCATACTTAGTTAATCCCCCACTTTCTCTCACAGCCAGGTGCATTTTCAACATTGTATTCCCAATGTAATGACATGCAATGTTCCAAGTTGAACATATGCATATAATCATTTATATAACGGTGTTTGACACAACACAAATTGCTTACAATGCACCATGAAGGGAATGATGCATTGAGGATGGTACATGTGGGCACATGTGCCCAAAACCCACCCCTTTTAAGCCCATATGGGTTGAAGCAAATTGGGCATGTGGTACCATCATATGTGAAGGTTAAGGTGTTGGCCAAAAAACTCATTTCACCCATATGTGGGTTGGGTTAACTTGTAAAGACATGTCAAAAGAAAACAAATAATTCAATTGAAAAAGGACCAAACACATTGTTAACAAAATTCACACACCTTTTTTAAAAAATTGTGAATGTTTTTTAGCTTGGGATCCATTTGTTGGATGATTGTTGAATCTTCACAATGGAAGACCAAAAGAAGTTTAAAACCATTTGGTGCACCTTAATAATTTCTTTCTTCTACACAAGGATTGGTGTGAACAAATATTTCAAAGGCTTTAATGTCAAAATTGTCACAACCCTAGCCTTGGGCTTGCGACCAAGGCAAAGGGCTTGCAAGGTTGCGAGCCAAGAGGGAAGCCTGGGAGTCACATCGCATGCTCCCAAGAGTGTGAAAAGTGTGAGGGAATGAACCCTTAAACTCCCAAGGCCACTTTGGGAGATGGAGTCCCGGTGGATTTTTGAATCTTCAGAGGGCAATTGTAGGGTCAAAACTCAATGGCTCAAGGAGTTCTTTATATCATTAGAAAGCTCTTGGAACTTAGATGTCTAAAATGGGCTTGCATTGCCAATTTGGACATCTAAAACACAAATTATGCTCAAAAGAAAGGTCGAGAATCAAATTGTTAATTTGACTCTCGACCATTAAAAGTCGGGAATTGATCCGATTTTGTTATGTATAGGTGGTGTGCGACATGTCGTTGGAAAGCTCTTGACGAGGGTTACAACTTTGTTTTAGACCTCATCTCAATCCAAGGTCTGCATGCAAAGTTATGGGACCCCAAAGTCGTGGAAGTCCCAACTTTGGTAATTTTAGGACTCCCAAGACAAAAAGTCATTTGGATGTGGGCCCCGTGGGCAACCACAAAGTATACTATAAAGGGGAAGGTGGTGGCTTCCCCCAAGTCCAGGCTATGATGAGTCTTGTGAGTCCGAGTTGCCCGTGGCTCGTCCTAACACCAAAAGTCCTCCAACAATGCACTAACCAACTTGTTATTTGGTTTTGTGCAGGTTCGTGTGAGTGAATAAGTGTTTGTCAATCTTCCTAGTCCCATCCCAGAGCTCCAACACGTCCCTCTACCCCTCTAAAGTGTTGCGAGCCAAGGAGCGTGCCCCAACTCCTAACTCTTCCATTGTTTTCAATTTAGACTCACATTTGAGTCTACTAAGGAGCTTGGGAGCGCGTCAAAAATCATGAATATCATGAAGCAAAATATGTTAATTGATTTTTTTAATGGGTGGCATGTATTCATGGACATCCCCATCATCATTGGATAAGTGGGAAGGGCATCATATTTTCTTAATGGCACTTTCCTTAAAGGTCTTTCCAAAAATTTCATCCAAAACATTTTTACATCTAGATCAACTTCATTATAACATTACCACCTTTATTTTTGTAGTTAAAGGTTTCATTCGTTTTGAAAATTGTTAGCTACTCCAAGTCTCTATCATTATATTTCTTTCGCAAAACTTGTTCGACATGAAATGGGGCAATTGAATCCTTGGGGGAATCAAAATACCATTCGCAATCCAACAAATGAAAAAGACCCCAATTATTTAACCTTTTTTTTTTAAAACATGGTGCTTTTAGATTTTGGATCACATTAGATTTTGAAAAATGTTGGAATCTTATGAATAACATTTATAGGAAAAAAAACATGACCTAGGAATATTTCAACACACAAATAAATAAATAAATAAATATATATATATATATATATATATATATATAAAGAGACAACTTTAGGATGAATGTATGTTTGAATTGTTTAATTTCAAAAATTAATTTTTTTCATTCACACATATTTCATTTTGGGGTCAAAACATGGTTGGGGTACCCAAAAGGACTATTCACTACTACAAATCCATTTAGTTCACTATAGGTTTCACTACATTTTGAGTGAATTTGGACATTTTTACTTGATGAAATTGTTTAACCCCCTAGTGAACGGGGACTAATTGCTACGGATAATGATTTGTTTCACTAGTACCTAGTGAAACAAGGTTATTTTCAAATGAAATATAAATTTACCAAACCATTCATTTGACAGTTAATTAACTAACCAACATGGAAATTAATTAAAATTTAATTATTTAATATATAATATAATTGATAATTTCATATTTTTTTTACCTATGATTTATTGACACATGTCACTACCTATGCTAGGTTAAAAAACTAACCTATGTAGGTAGGGGCACATAATCAACCTAAACACCTATACCATTGTTGACCACACAACACTATTCATGAAATTTGATCCCTTGACCTTTAGAATGTAGGCAAACACCCTTACCATCAAGTTATTCCATTTGTTGTGATAATATGTTACATTACATTCAATTTAAAAAATATTTCATTTTAAATATTACAAAAATATAAACTTTGAAAATTCATATCTTATTGAGATTTTGTTCAAATGAAATGATTCAAGTTTTTTCTTTAAGAATTCGATAATGCACATAATTACATTTATTTCCTTTTCAAAGTTTAAAATCATTTGAACAAAAAAAAAGTTGAATATCATTATTCAATAACATTTCAACAACCTTTTTTTTGGGGAAAAAAAATAATAAATGGATAAGATTTTTAGTAATATAATAATACTACCTATGCTAAGCTACTTTCAATTATTATATGACTATTTTTGATTAATTTAAATTATTTCACCTTACATTATTTACAGTTATTTATGGTTATTCTTAATTATTTTTTGTTATTTTTTGTTATTTCACCCTAAGCTATTTTTGGTTGTTCTAAATTATTTTTGGTTATTTTTTGCTATTTCACCCTAAGCTATTTTTGGTTATTCTAAATGACTTTTGGTTATTTTAGTTTATTTCACCTTAGGCAATTTTTTACTATTGTAAGTTTTTTTTGCCTATTATAAATTATTTCAATTTAGACTACTTGCAGTTATTATAAGTTACTTTTGGTTACTATAAATTATTTCATCTTAAATTATTTTTTATTATGTGAGGTTATTATTAATTACTTTTGGCTATTGAAGGTTATTTCACCTTATGTTATTATTGGCAATTTTAGGTTTTTATAAGTTCTTTCACCTTAAATTACTTTTCTCTATTATAAATTGTTTCACCTTAAATTATTTTTAGCATTCCTAAGCAATTTTAATATATGTCTATTGGTTGTTCTTTTATTGGGGCTATTGGTCATTATTAATGGCTATTGGTACATAGTCTATTGGTGAATATTTATGGTTATTTCATTAATGGCTATTAATGCCCATTAGTGGTTATTCTATTAATGGTTATTGTTGGTTATTTTATTAATGGCCATTAGTACCTATTTTATTGGTGGCTATTTATGGTTATTCTATTAATGATTATTGATGGCTATTCTATTAATGGTTATTGATGGCTATTATATTAATGGCTATTAATGGCTATTTTATTAATGGCTATTGTTGGCTATTCTATTAATGACTATTGTTGGCTATTATATTAATGGCTATTGTTGGATATTATATTAATAGATATTGTTAGCTATTATATTAATGGCTATTGTTGGATATTATATTAATAGATATTGTTAGCTATTATATTAATGGCTATTGGTGGTTATTATATTAATGGCTATTGTTGGATATTATATTAATAGATATTGTTAGCTATTATATTAATGGTTATTGGTGGTTATTATATTAATGGCTATTGTTGGATATTATATTAATAGATATTGTTGGCTATTATATTAATGGCTATTGGTGGTTATTATATTAATGGATATTGTTGGTTATTGTATTAATGGCTATTGTTGGATATTTTGTTAGTGGATATTGGTGGTTATCATTGGTTATTATATCAATGGATATTGATGAATATTATATTGGTGGATATTGGTGGTTATTAATGGCTATTATATTAATGAATATTTGTGAATATTATATTGGTGGATATTGGTGGTTAGTAATGGCTATTATATTAGTGGTTATTAATGATTATTTTATTAATGGATGTTGGTGGTTATTCCACCGTGGGACAGTGGTGGTTGTTTTATTAGTGGCTATTGATGGCTATTAGTGGTCATTTTATTAATGGTTATTAATGGTTATTGTATTATAAGTTAGTGTTGATTAATATATGTTATATTATGACTATTGGTGATTATTGTATTATAAATTATTGTTGGATATTCTATGTTATAATATCATAGGGTATTATTTTATATTCTAAATTATTATACTCATGATAAAATAATTTATAGTACCATAAAGTATAATGACCTTGAATAACTTAAAGTATAATTTTAAATAAAATAACTTAAGGTATAGTCTAAAGTTAATTGAATAATTTAATTTAGAATAATTTGAAAGCTTATAATAAGCAAATTAATATACCTTAAAGTAAAATAACGTATAATAGTTTAGGGTACAATAATAGCTTATAATAACCTATAATAACTAAAGTAATTTAAAATAATATAGGATATTTCATAAAGTAGCATATATATAATATTTTTAAAAACATAAAAATAAACCTATTTATTATAATAAATTATGATAGTGAATTATGTCAATTAGTAATGAAACATGATGTTTACATAGTGATATTATAGTGAAATAACTTTCATTAGGGTGAAATCAGTAAAATGCAATGAAATTATCACACTTTTAAAGTCCCATAGTGATTTAAGTTGATAAATTACACCCCACTTTTGTATTAGTGATTTCATTTTATATCCATTGGACACCCTCACTTAAACATGTTGTTGAAACTTAATAATACATTCATATTGAAAGTTTGATTTTATTCATAAATATATACATTACAAAAGTAATATTCTATGCATAGGGTGTTGAATTTAAACACTTAATTCAAAGATTCCTACCAAGTCCTTAAAAAAAATCTAAAACTTTGTCTCATGAAAAAAGAAAAGAAAAGTTCAAAAACTTATAAGGAATGTTTAAACAACTTTTTTCAGCCCAATATTTTTAGCACAAACACCTTATGTGCTAATGTGTATAAAATGTACAAATATGGTAAGAACTAAATGCCCTATTGTAATGTAAAAAGTTTTTTAAAGTCAATTTTTTGGGAATTTTGGGCCATTGATAGAACATAACCCACATTGGATAAATTTTACTATTATCATTTTCATAAATGAAAACAATAGATATTTTAAAAGAATATATAAAAATTAGAACAAAATTATGTCATTTCACATGGAAAAAAAGGTGAAATGTGAAACAAATCATGGGAAAAGTGAAGAAAAAGGTGAATATGGGAGTCCTTGAAATGAGTCCTTAAGGTTCAAATGTGGTACCCCAATCATGCTTAGACTTTTTGTATCAATAAAGGTGAAAAGCAATTGTGAAAGTTATTTACATTGAAACATAATATCTCCAAAATATGAAACCCAAAAAAAAATGTAATAAGAAATTTGGTTTGTGAAAAGGTAGAACTTCAAAGAAGTTCCAAAATACATGAAACGTATTCAATGTGGTTGAAATTATGAAGGAGAAAATAGAAAAATTTGAATAAATCTTGTGAGAAAGTTATGCCTTGTGATAATATTGTGGACTAGAATAGGAATACATGTAGTATGTAGGTTGGTGTGGAAAGGTCAAATGCAATAGACCAACATTTGCCATGGTGGAACCAAAATAAGGATTTGTCATTATAGTGGAATTGGCCAAAGTCAATCCAAATAAATGGAGACATGTTATTGAAGTTTGCAAGGAGTTGTTGAAGATGAAAGGCTTGTTAGGGCAACCTTGGGTTGCATTCAATTAATGGCAATTAAATAATGAAATCATAAAACACATTGTTTCAACAACATAGTTGGGAAATGATGGTTGTATTTTCCTTGGGATAGAACAACAAGCAAAACATTGGTTCAAGAAACTAGAAGATAGACCTCACCCAATCAAGTTCGCTCATTACTAGTAATTTCTCCCACACATAGTGGAAGTTGGAGAAGGGGACAAATACCTAACTGTCGCAACCCTACTTTGGGTGAAGTGAGAGGATGAAACTCCCACTCCCAAAGTTGGAGATTGGGAGTCCTCCGGGACTCCCGAATTTTTAGAGTTCGATAGCAGAGGCCAAAACACCTCGCATTGGAGTGTTCTTGGTGTCATTGGAAAGGTCTTGAAGTGTAGATGTCTAAAATGCCTTCGCATTGATCATTTGGACATCTGCAACCCAAGTTATGAGCAAAAGAAGGGCCGAGAGTCAAACTAGCAGTTTGACTCCCGACCATTAAAAGTCGGGAATCGACCTCTTCCCGACATCCGAATCGAGAGTGCTACACGGCGTTGGAAAGCTCTTAAAGAGAGCTATAACTTTGGTTCAGACCTCGTCTTGATCAGACTTGGAAGTCAGGAGATATGAGCTGCCAAAGTCTTGGGACTCCAATTAGGATAGTTTCGGGACAATTTCGGGACTCCAACTTGAGAGTCCCGGGAAAAAGAGCCATTTGGATGTAGCCCCCGCGGAGCGTTGCAGAGAATACTATATGGGGGAAGGTGGTGGCTTCCCCCGAGTCCGGGCCGTGGTGAGTCTTGTGTGTCAAAGTGCCCATGGCTTGTCCCAACACCCAAGGGTGTTCCCGAATGTGAACTAACCCTTTTGTGGTTGGTTTTGGATGCAGATTCAAGCTTGATAATCTAGTCCCTCTTCCTAGTCTAATCCCGGGACTTCTAGCATGCCCCTCTACCCCTCTCTAGTCCTGGAAGTCGAGAACGCCTTTAAGTTCCACATTTTCGCAACTCAACACACTTGGACCCTCAAGTGGGTTCAATAAGGAACTTAGGAATACGTCACTAACCAATGAAAAAATGTCACACGCCAAAAAAAGAACATATAATTTAGATAGTGACATTGATGATTTCATTTTGCCATTTATTAAGTATCCAAGCTTTCCATTCCAACAATAGTAGTAGCAACATCTTCTAGCCCTACTAAAATTCCTAGCCATCACTACTACATATTGTGCCTTTTTGCGAAGGGCCAAACCAAAAATCTAAAGGTTTTGCGAAAGAAAAAAAAAAACGTGAAGGGTTTGCGAAGGAAAAAAAACCTACCACATTTGCGATGCCTTCCGCATCGCAACTTGTGGCGCAACAGTCATCGCAAATATATAATGAACCTTTAGTCATCGCAGCACTTTTGCGAGATTCACGACAAACAAAACTTTGCGATCCGCTCAACGCATGTCCCTCGTAGCGATATTCCATTCTTCGCAAAGTGTATTCATACTCAACACATCGCAATCTTTACCGTATACAGAGTATCGCTACAGACTTTGAGATCAACAACACATCGCAACTTGCGTTTTTTGGCGCCTCGCATTTTGC
>Ga0209208_10005258_pt1 | contig 18097 bp, 12 predicted proteins | sample S1TSphfallax_3_FD_187694 | JGI IMG/M metagenome (GOLD analysis project Ga0209208, IMG submission 187694) | Host-associated microbial communities from peat moss isolated from Minnesota, USA - S1T2_Fd - Sphagnum fallax MG (SPAdes) (version 2) | ecosystem: Host-associated > Plants > Peat moss >... | reverse complement strand
CCCAAAAGAAAAAAAAAAAAAAAACAAACAAACAAAAAACTAAACAAAACCCATTACTCCAAATGCAATTACTGTAGTAGTCCAAGTATGCAATTACAAAGTTTATGTGGGATTTCCTCTAAATTCTTCAGGAATGAACTCAAGAATTCATTCTCTGATCTTTCAATCCACAAACCACTTGGGTGGGTATGTGGGTGGGTGGGTTGTTTGTTTGTTCTATGTCCTTATACATATATATATATAGAGAGAGAGAGAGAGAGTGTGAGAGAGAGATGTTAGGCAGTGGGTCACAGCTGTAGGTTGCAACTAGTGTTGGTCTTCCACTCTTTTGAGCATGTGATCTGATCCTGGTATTGGGTCCTTTACAAAACTTTCATAGGTACGAACCATCCAGGGAGGTCCTTGCATTAGTAGGTCCAAGATGGTCATATTTTTTCAGGGTGAAAAATCATCCCAAAGACGGCGTTATAAAAGGAAAGATAGAACATTCCGTTACAAATTCCCCTTTTCTTAAATTAAAAGACTCTTCACAATAATCCAAGAATGATTTTTGGCTGCTGTGAGGCACACACACACACACACACACATATATATATATATTATTTTATATGTGATATTGTAACTCGTGTAAAATTGGTACAAGGTCGGTATTACCTTAGGTCCTTACCAAAATTAGAGTACTGGTCTGAGGTTGGTATTTGTAAAGTCCTACAATTAGGAGGGCGAGAACAGCCAGTTTCAGCATAATAGGCCATCAAACACATGGCTGAGAATGAAAATTTGGCAAAGAGAAACAACTGGGACCCAAACTAAATTTTTTCCACCAATTTTAGTGGTAAACTGAGTTTCATCTTGTGTTTCCTTTTTCGTGAACGCCTCCACTGCTGCTACATATATTTTCATTTGCTCCTACCTGCCTGTACAACTACTATAATTACTCTCGAAGCTTCTGCATACTGAGGTTTAATAAAAATTTCCTTACTTTGCACCTACCTGTACAACTACTATAATTACTCTCAAACCTTGTGCATACTGAGGTTTAATAAAAATTTCCTTACTTTGCAGATATCACTGAAAAGAGGGGATAGGGGGTGAAAGCAGGCCCAAAGACAGACTTTACCAGTAACTCTATTGTCTCACAAGTCATATATCAATCCAGGAAAGGTCTTTGCTACTAGTATTGATAAGAGAGTTGATATGTTGATATCATTGTTGGGCAGTTACCTGGTTTGGAGGTTTGGAATCAACACAATTCTAGTTCTGGTCTTAGGGCTCTTGTCTTAATAGATTCAGAACTGGGTCTGATCTTTTTGGAACTGGTTTCGCTATTCAGAACCAGAATCAAACAATTTATTATTTTGAAGAACTGGACTCGGAACTGGATTCCCCAGTTCCATTTTATGCGTCGAACTGGAACTGAAATCATTCTAATTTTATTTCTTAGAACTAGAACTGGCTCCAGTTCTTCATAAAAGAAGTAAAAGAAACACCCAACAACACCATCAGTTGATACTTTCATATTAGACACAAGCCTATAAATTCCCCTAGAAAGTTTGGGCCAGATAGAAACCAAGGGCCACACCAGCACACCATCCAATGGGAGCTTGCTATAACTCCGTTTTGGACGAATCCCAACTTCATTTAAGATCAGTTTCACCTTGTGTTAACAACAAGGTAGGTCCCGTATGTAGGTAGTTATGTAGGAGAAGAGGTGGCTATTGCGTCAGTGAATGCATGTAGATGGTTAACATCAGTTGTAGTACTACCTTGGCGGCTTCAGCACATGTTTGCCGAATAATTTATTAATTTTGAAGATTTTATTTCGAGAATGGAATGTTTGTAGAATATTCTAAAAAGATTCTTCATTTTCCTCTTTTATTTTTATTTTTTTTCTCTTTTGAAAAAAAAATTCAGCATTTCCAAAAATAATGTATAATAAATTATTAACTCTATGGTAACCAAATTTACAATTTTAGAACAATTGTATGAATATAAATGAGTGAGAGATGAATATTTAACATGAATATGATATAATGTAATAAGCCCACTAAAGTTTAATTTAAGACGTACTCAATTTCAACTTCAATTCCATTACAAGAGTTGGTCATCCCAAGTCATAGGAAACGATGATCTTATTAAAGACTTTTCTAAAGCACACGGTACATAGCCATAGGATTGTTGCAAAACACTCTCAACAATCTAAGAGCACCCACCAATGTACAGAATCTTTATCCTTAGCAGCTTCATGTCCAACTCATCCAAGGCATGGAGCAACCAAAGGCATGTCTAGCACATCTCAATATCGATTTGATTGCAAATTTTTTTTTAAATTTTTTTAAAAATTTTAAAATAAAAAAATGATTAAAAATTATATTGTTCACATATTGTTATTATTCATTTCAATTAGTTCATGGGTGTGTTGGTCACATTTTTTTAATTTCTTACTTTTGGAAGGAGATTACATTGATTGGCCGCTTCACCAATATTTTTTGCAACATTGGGGCTCTTCCCAATTGAAGCACCTCTTTGGAATCTCCCCTATTGTAAGATAGAAACATATCTTACTCACTTTGTGATGACCTTTTCAGTTTATATACATGAGAGTTGAACTTTGGGCAAACCACATTGGATAAGTATTGTTGGAAAGGGAGTACATGAAGGGCTACCTCTTTTAAGCCACCTCCTTTTTAGCCCATTCCTCAAGGAAATAGTAGCCATGAATGGTTGACCTCGAAAGATGATATGGGTAGAGTCCAACTACTGAAAGAAGTAGGTAGCAGCCATGGGCAGTTATCATGCTTTCCCATGATAAGTGGGATCACTTAGAAGACTCTTTCCCCAAGGAAGGAGCACTTGCAAATGATTTGGAAGAACTTTGAAGGGAAGATACACTTGATGGAAGCTACTCACATAGGATCTTTGTTTGGCTTGCTATACGGATCTCAACGTCATGGCTTTTGTTTTTAATGCATGTTTTTTAGTGTTTTTGTCCATTCTTAGTAGATGATCCAAGGCATGGTGGCCATGCCACCCCCGACCCCCCCTCAATTTGGTGATATAATATTTTTGCTACTTTTTTTAAAAAATTAGCAAAATTAGTTTAATTTACACTAGAAAAACACATTCCTCCAAAAAAATATTCACTATTTGTTAACTTGAAAGGTTCATATTATAAGTGTGATGTGATTTGTAAACCTAAAAATAAATTTTCATGACATGACATTTGAGAATTGAAGTCCAAGAAGCTAACAAGTGCAAATCTTTTATTATGAAATCTTATTAATAATAGATATTTTCTTGGTGGAAGGTTCTATCAAAGTTTTTTTTTTAATGTTTTTTTGGAGATTTTTGTGACCATATTCAAAGAAATTAAAATAAAGATTGCCATTTACTTAAACTAGGTGATCAACAATAGAGAAGGATGCCCAAACTCATATGGATGATTCAATTACATCTTATTACGGATTATTGGCACTTAGTGTACACAACAAAATTAAAAAACAAACAAAGGTATCATGCTAAATAACATAGGTCCATTGCACATGACCATCCAAATGTGGATTTCAAAAAGTGTTTTGAATAATGAAAACAAGATTTCTATTTGTACGTAGTGTCTTCAAGTATAGATGGAGTAGTTTTCTATTATCAAATCCAAAACTAGAGAAGCCCTCCAAGAAAACTTTTTATTTCAAAACCTAGATATACATACACCGATATTGTTTCCCCCCCACCAAAACAAAATATGTACCTTATTATATTTCCTAATTTCCAAGCACTCATTTCAATGTTTCATATTTTCTTCCATTTTAGAGTAAAGACTCAATCACATTGTCACCTTCACAAGACTTTCTTTATTTGGTAGATAATGGTGTGCCGTTGCCCCATGTTTTCAATGTGCTTTAATCATGGGTTTTCTTCATATAGCATGGATTTTTTATTGTACATTATCTTAAAGCTAGAGATGTGGAGATATGCTTTATCTTTCCCATACATTGCATGTCCGAACTTAGTCTAATTTGGATGGATAGGACTAGTAGGTTCTAAGAATGCATTTTGGTTCCTTTTTGTTTTCACACCTTAGATCCCTTCTCCTCGATTAGCCACAATGAACAATCCCTCTTCTCTTCTATGATAGCTTTCAGTTCCATTCCTCCAAAACATAAGGTAAAGGAAAAATGGAAACTCTTTAAACATATAAATCCTTTGAATGTGACAAGGTTTTTCATTCATGAAAATCCAAAGAATAGATGAAAAACTTGAGTGACTTTTTAAAATTGAATACAAATTTTACACATCATGTTCACATCATGCTTACAAGATGGCCAACTTCTTTTTATGGGAGCCCATTACTTTTGGAAAGCTCAAAAGACAATCTCAAAATGATGAAAGTTGACATTTGTGATGTCAATTTCTTTTTGAAAGTGAATCCATTGAAAGAAGTCGACTAATTTCAATGTGTTAATTATAATGTTAATCATTCTTTGACAATTACCCATGTACTTTGTTTGTTGCATATGATTTTTGAACATCTTTTTTTTGCATTTATTTAAAATATATTTGGTTTCAAATTGTTCACTATATAATTTTTATCATCATGGTAAAATAATTATTTTTTCCTAGCCTAACTATCTCATTCTTATATCATATTTTCATTCTCTTCTTTTCAACACCATAGTTATGAGCATATTTTTACTACATTTTACACCAATTTGCATCCCATTTATTTTCAATTGAATATGAATTCTATTGAGTGTATTGGCATTAAATTAAGGAATTTGAATTCAATTCCAATGATAATGATTCATCAAAATTGGTTTAGGTAAGACAACTTTAGGTTTCATAAGTCATTGTCATCATTGTAACGTAAATAGTTCCAAATTGGAATTTGTTTAGCCCATTTTCAATGTGAAGAGGCATGGAAAAGTGTTTTTTTGGATATGTTTTTTTACAACACCATATTCACAAGAATTGTTTTAGTATTTATCCACCAATTTGCATCTCATTTATTTTAAATTGAATTTGAATTTAATTCGATAAATTTAACTTCAATTCAAATTCCAAATTGTAATGTTATTGATGATTGGATCCCATATAGGAATGAATTTATGTCTCTTGTTTCAAGAACATTTGATTATTTTTTCTTCACAAAAATATTTTCCTTTTCCTTGTCTTTCCAATGCTTTTAATCTTAATGCAAATAAGGAGGATTTATTACATTTTACACATTGCATCATATCATTCATTTTTGGTTGAAATTCATTTATTTGAAGGTTATTTCAATGTATGTTATGTCATTGGGTGCAAATGAGATACAATGAGCCTATAGGATTACTTTAGAAAAAAATTACATGTCCTTTTGCCCAAAAATATTTTTTTCATGCAAATGAATTTTTGAACAATTGTTTTTGCAATTGTTATAATAAATGCCTACATTTGTCCACGTAAATGAAGTTTTTTAAGAAAATCATTTTGAATAAATATTAATTTTTAAAAGTGTGTTGATCCCTTGTAAATTCAATGTTTTTTTTTTAAATGAAAAACATTTTAAATTACAACCAAAAATTCATTTTTTAACATTTTTATGTTTTCTTGTATAATATTAAGTTAAATCTTTTCTTAACATATCATGTACCCCATTTATATGTGGTAAGGGAATTTTGAAATTCTACAATTTTGGATCAATTTTAGAAAGTTCTTTGAATTTTCAAAGTTTTTAAATTCCACATATTTTAGGGTATGAATTCTAAATGTGGCTAATATGTTTTTATCCTCTTAATTTTTTTCCATAGTTTTAAAAAATTATATGAATCTTTTTTTTAGTCCTTTGCAAAATTTACTCCTTCTAACACAATAGGTGTTCATTTCCAAAGGTCTTAAATGGAAACTTAAACTTAAAATTTTATGAAATGAATTTTTGGCTTGAATTCCTTAACATTCATATGAATGAAAAAAACAAAACTTGCCACGATTGCCATGGTTTTAAATGTCAAAGCATACATATTTCTCTAATTTTGTTTGTTTTCATTTGTAATCTGACACCTTTTTGGTTGGTTGGATTGTGATCACACCCCATTGAAATATGAAAATGTCTCAACCAATTAGGTTTCATGTGGATATGCTAGCATTGCTCAAAATATTGTTAACAAATGATCAAATGTTAATGAAAAAGGTGAATGAAAAAAGAATTTGCATTTAACATTTGAAAACCTCCATGACAAAGTTGTTTCAATATTATGCATGGTATTCAATCTCATTTTTACTTCTTTTTTTGTTTTATAAATCATAAATTGTATAAATTTGTGTGATCCCTAGCAATTATGTAAATATTATGTGGGAGTTAATTGCATAAAGGACGAGAGGGAGCATATGTGAAAGCATGTTATGAGTTTGATAATCATCCAATGAAAATGTGTTTCAAACACAAAACAAAAATGAAAGATGACCATGAATTAAAAATATTAAAATTGTGTAGAATTTTGTTTTTATCACATAGATTGTGATTTTTTATGAAATGTTTTGGTCATGAGTTTTCTATGTTTGGGCATGCATGTATTTTTGTTTTCATCATTGTGGTTTACACTCACTTGTTACACAAGTGATTTTCATCTCATTATGTGGTATTATGTGAAAAAAAACTATTCAAAATATTAAGGAACCAAAAAATGAAATATGTATTATTCTCTTTAGTGGTTTAAAAATAAAATAAAATGGCAATTTTGTCTTGTTATGTTGAAAATGGTGACAAATTGTTTTGGAAATAGAAATTCATGTATTTAATGAAAAGACTCAAAGGGGGCTCAGTTTTTTTCTTTTGAATTTTGGGGGGCAAGGGGGATGGTGAGAGGATTTCTTTTGTTTTTTCTCTATTCCCAATGTGTTTCCACTATGTTCCATCAAGTTCCCAAAATGTTCTCAATGTGTTCACTAAGACATTCCCAATAATGCTTAATTTTTTATTGTGTATTGTTGGGTCGTGGTTCAACTTCCACGTATATAAGTTGTAAGGGAGGGGGAGGGGGAGGGGGGATCAAAGTGAAGCATGACAAAACATGCTTTTATTTGGGGAAGGGAACACATTTAGGCTTTTATATTTGGGGAGTGCCCCATGTTCCCAAAATATTTGTGATGGGCCAATCAAATGGCTCCTTTTGGGAAAAAAAAAACCATTTGTGAGTGCACCTTTCACTAATTGAAAAAAACATAAATACAAGAACAAAACAAAAGTCCATATGGTTAATTCTCATTTGCCTTTGTAATTAGCCTTTGAAACATGCATATTCATTTTAGTTTTTTTTGTCAACAACTAGGTAATTAATCATTCTTAGAATTACATGTCGCACATAGCTTGTAGTTCATAATACTATTAAGCTAAAAAACTTATCATCTCATGTTTGAGTTGACCCAATGAATTTCGATTTTGTTGTTGTGAGATCAAGATGTTTTATAGATGGTATAATGTGAAGATCTATTAATTAGATTTTTTTTTGTTTGACTTGTAACTCCATTGCTATTAATCAACATTTTTTTTTCATTTTCCCAAAATAGTTAGTGGGGTCACATTTAAATTGCATGGTGCTAATTTAGTAAAAATTATTGTGTGTTGGGAGCTTTGATTGATCCCATTGCCAAATAATTTATAATTTGAATATGACTACCACTTGGAATGTGAAGGTGAAAAATCTAGCCCCTATTCCAAATTTATAAGTGAAGAATCATGGCTATGTTTGGAATTAAGTTAAAGGTTTTTAGCCATTATTTTATTGCAATTAAAGTTTTTTTTTGTGGTGTTTTAATTTTTGATTAAAAAAAAGTTTAACAACTAGTTTTGACAAATTGTAATATTGCACACATAATGCAAAGTTCAAATTACAAGCACAATTGAACAAAAAATACAAAAAAATGAATTTACATTAGTAAATAAAAACACTTGTGGGGGAATTGAACCCCTCAAACTAGCCATCCTAGCACAAGTGACTTACAAAACAACAAAAAATACCTAGTTACAACACAATGTGCAAAGATAAACCAATTTGGCATTATGGCATTATGGCATTATGTTGTTGTAGCTTGTTATTTACTTGGATTTTACATAGAGATGTGCATAAAGAGTTATATATACAAACTTAAGAGGTATAGACGTTCTTCATCCCTCACCATTACATTCACAATTTTGGCTCATGGATTTTGATTTGTTGCTTTGTTCATATGACTTCAACATTTACATATGATATTGTTCCTTTTCAAATACTAATATTTTTTATATGACGTAGGTTTTTTTTTAAAATTCTTATAACTTGTACTAGAGGTATTATCAAAATATTGAATGTATTGGTTTTCATTATATCAACGTTGTAATTATGCATATTTGAATACAAAATATCCAACTTAAATGTTAAATTGATTGTTTTTGTTCATATCAATGTCATGTTTCATTTTCTTGGGTGGTCTATGCATACATTGTTTGACTTGCTTGTATGGATCGATACTCTGCCCAATGTATAATTTGTTATTGTTTTTGCATCTAATGTTATACACAAAATTCTTTTGTATCTTGTTCAAATAGTTGATCCTTTTTTTGTAGATACATTGCATTTTTCGACAACATTATTTGTAGTTGGATTTTTCTTGTTGTTGTTTGATATAAGAGGTTGACCATGACTTTTCTTTGGACTGGTTGGGTTATCCTCTTTATGAGCTTCATTGGATTAGCTTGTTTATCTTCTTTATTAAATGTTTTAGTCAAAAATAATGTTTTTTTTAGTTGCTTCAAAAGGTTTTTTTTTGCAACATTCATTTCTTTAGTGTCAAGATCATCAAGCTCAACTATTTTTAGAATATGCTAAACATTAATAAATTTTGGACTTTTTAGCACTTGAGTTGGTAATGAAACTTGTTGATTATTCATTGATTTTTTGGTAGGAGATCATACTTTGGAGTATAAAATTTAATCTACTTGAAGAACTTGAAATCATGACTACAAAAATCAAAATTTAGGTTAATTATTTGTCATGTTGTTTCATTTTTTTATACACCTTGAAATGGAAGTTGAAAATAAGTATATTGAAAAGTCATAAGGTGACTAGTTCTTTTCATATTGTTAAATAGACAAAATCCTTTGGTGTTATGCATTGTTCACAAAAGCCTTCAACTTTTCAAGTGTTACATTTAAAAACAGTTATATGTCTTATGGTGTTTTGTATCTATCAAAACTATTGGAAGTCTAAAAGGTTTAAGAATTTATATATGAGCACAATACATATGTTCATTTTTTGAATGCGACATTTTTTTTAAAGCTTTAACCTTTTGTCTTGTTTTCTCTTTTTTTTTTTTTTGGATACTCTTCAAGTGTTCTATTTTTGTGTGTGTTCATTATCATTTCTCACTTAAAAAATATTAATTCATGTGTAGGTGTAGGTGTTCATTCTTTATTGGTGTTAATGTAAGATTTGTTATACATCACTATTTTCTTTGTCCATTTCTTTCACAACATGTTTTTGTTTTTGGGGTTATGTTGTACATTATTGGGATTAAATCATATATTTGGGCTTCAATGGGTTTTTGTCAAGATCTTTAATCTAACATTTTTACATTCTGATTAAGCATTATCATTGTCATCTTCTTCAAGATTATTATTATAGGATGTTAATGTTGTCAAGATTTGTCTTGGAATTGCTTTTTGATTTTGGTGATTGTCCTTAACCAATGTAGATTCCTAAACCTCATGGATTTTCTAAATCACTCTTGGAACTTTTGTCACCACTTGTTAGTATTCATCTATCCATAACTAATTTTTCAATCTTACACTAAAAGTACATAGTTCAACATCCAAAGAAAAAACATGTTCACACTTTCAAGTGGTATTAGTGTTGTAGAATAGACCTTCCATTCATCTTCTTCGAAAACAAAAAATTCCAATGTTCTTGCACCATGATCTAAAGAACCCACTGAAGAATGAAACCTCAAGATCAAAAGAAGAATAACACATTAGGATTTGAAGAAGAATCTAGTGAAGAATGACCCATTAGGTTCTAAAGAAAAATTAAATGCAAAATGAAAAACCCACTAGGAAATTGAAGAATCCTTTGGATAATTTCTTTGAATATTGAGCTAGAGAAAAATCTATCCATTGAATAATGACATCAAGATTTGATATGTTGATTGTGGCTTTATTGTTGAATGTCTAATGCGGATGCCCTTTTCTTTTGCCTTTTTCTTATTTCCAATGCTACTAATAAAAACTATGAACCTTCACAAAAGAAATTCACAAGATTCAGATGAACATGTATCCACATGATCATTCTTTTCATGGGTAAAGTTTCATGGGTCCATGCTAAAAATCTTTTCTATGTTGTGTTTTCTTTTTTGTGGTGAAAACATAACTAATTATTTAAATTTTTAATGAATTTTTATTCCATAATGTTCACCAAACTAGAAAAAAAACAAACCCAAAAAACAATCATGCAAAAGTCATTTTTACACAAAATTATATGTTTGATGCAAAATAAATCAAAAATTGCACAAAAAATGTTAAAATTTTATGAAATTGAACAACAAAACAATATTATAGACTTCAATATAATCATGTAAAATTTGATATTAATTATGTTAATAAATTTAACATGAATTATGATCATTCTCAAAAACATATATAATAAAAATGTGAAATTGATGAAGTTACAAAAATGCTTGTCAATTTAAAAGCGTTTGACATATTAAATCCAAACGCATGAAAAAATAATTCTTGATGGAAACATTAAAAAATATATAGATGTTGGCTTTGAATTTTTTTGAAAAAAAATTGAATTATACCAAAATGTAGTGTCATTATATTTAACATTTATATTTTTAATGCATTTGTAGTTAGAATTTAAACTACAAATATAGCCTTTGGAGATATAAAGTTCATAAATAAAAAATATATACTACAACATTGAATGATAAGGGTTAAATGCAAGAAATAGACATTATATACATCAACATAAAAATAAATAAATAAATTGATGTAAATTATATGTACACTTTTGGGATGAATTTTGATTATTTCAAACATGTATACTAAAGAAGTGAAATTGATAATAATAAAAAATTATTGTCATTTTAAAAACGTTTTACATATCAAATCCAAGAATTTGTAGAATTAAAATGAAAATATATCACAATATTGAATAATTACATATCAAAGTTTCATAAATAAATAAATAAATAAATATATTAGAATATTGAACAACAAGGAATGAATGCAAGAAATAGATATTATAAACCTTTAAATAATAAATTAAAATTTGATGTAAATTATATCTATGCTTTTGGATGAATTTTGATTATTTCATATATGTATGAAAAAGATGTAAAATTGATAAAAAATAATAATTTTTTTTCATTTAAAATTTATTTTACATATCAAATCCAAGAATTTGTTGAATTAAAATGTAAATGTATCATAATTTTCTTTAATTAAATAATTAAAATTTCAAAATTCATATAGTAGAGAATTCAAATAGATAGAAATAAGGAATTTACAAGTATGAAACCTAATATGCATCATCATCATACATCTTCAAATATATTAAAGTATTATCAATAATTTGTTGGAAAAAAAATTATTTTATAACACTCTTTATTGAATTGCCTAAACACAAATTGACATATGTACTTGGAATTTGCATTGTACAATTTATGGTGTCATCATTTTCAATGTAACACAAGTTATCCTTTAGGGTTTACATACATTTTCAAATTGTTGCACATTTGAACTTTGAACATAGAATCAATAGAAATCAAAATATAAACATCAAAATAGAAAATGACAAAATCAATTGATAAAACATCATAATATTGATATATATATATATCTCTTCAAATTAAATGTGCAAGTCTGAAAATACTAGAATGTAACATTGAAACTAATATGCACTATGTGCAATTCATATGATTGGTATCACCAATTTCCTTTCCACTCAATGTGCAAATTGGTGCATTTTTTATGGGTTTGAATCCCAAGTTGAGTTATATTCTTTAGGCAACTTGAAAATATACTTTCTTGCAAATATACCAAATACATGTACCATATATGTTTTAATATAAATATGCACAAATATTGTCAATCATTCTTTAAGGTTAAGTCTATGACTTCAATATTTGAAAATTTTCATATAAATTACATCAAAATATAAGTATTAATTACATATTTGTAATTGGGTACAAATAAGTGCATCTTGACATTTAATCATTAGAGAAATAGTTATCCAATTCAAAGTCTTTTGGATTTGTATGTTATGAAAGATCAAAATGCAAGCATATCAACTAGAACACTACCTAGCAATCAAAAATATTGCCAAATGGCATACATGTTGTTAAATGAAAATATTAAAATTTTCCTAGTTACAATTTTTTTGGGATAGATATGGTGCTCATTAAATGACTTATCTAAGTTCATATTAACTCAAAGAATATATGTTTATTATATAAAAATATGGTGTGTCTCCAATTACCACAAGTGTAATTAGAATTATATTTTGATGTTCCAAATATTTTTCCACTAAGTTCACATCAAGTTCTTTCATGTTATGTGTTCACACCAAGTTCCCAATATATTATGCACACCTAGTATTTATGAAATCCAAACATGTTCCCAAGATTCAAATTTCTCAAGATGCTCCAAGTAGTAAAACAATTTATCCATTCACTTTTACCCTATAATTTAATTTGTATAAATGTGGTACAGGGTCATTTATTATTAGTTACAATAAATGATACATTCATCTCATCTATTACCTAAGATATTTTAATTAAATAATCACTTTTGCAAATCAAAAAAAAGTTTAAAAAATTGCACTACAAAAATAATGACATATGAAAACAAATCAAGATGATAAAATCCCAATGTAATATAATCAAAGTGAATTGTAATATTTTTTAACCCTGCACATGAATTTATAAAAGATGATAATTGAATTTATCTTTTTGAAAAATGATGAAAATTAATGACCACAAATAAAAGGTTATGTAAATTTCAAATAATTTCACATATTTAAAAAAGTTAACTAATAATTGATAGAATGATGCCAATGTTTATGTTGGTATAATAATCTTGAAATATGCATAATCTCAATAACAATATATAACAATGGAATTATTGTTTTACTATGGGCATGAATTTAAAACATTTTCGAAAAATAATCTATGATTTTCAAATAATGAAATATCATAGCATAAAAAACATGAAAGTAATTATATTGAATGAATACATGCAAAATATATATTTAAGCTTTGATGAAGTTTGAAATTAATTGGCAAAAGGTGAACATTATGGAAAATCATTATAGTTGTAATAGATTAAAGAATGTCATGTGGTAATTGATACTAACTATTTTATTTTAATATACCCAAAAAAATAAAGGTTGAGAATAATAAAATTACAATTGGCATTTAAAAATAAAGTTCTTAAAAATCTCACAACATTGAAAATTTTTATAACATCAAAATAATCTTACAAAACTGAATATGTAAGTGAAAAACAAACATCAATAATAAAATAAAATATTATAGTGTAATTTTCAAATAATTTCACATGTTAATAAAATAAATTGATAATTACCAGAATAATACTAATGTTATATTTTGGTTCAGTAATTGGGATATTTTCATATTTCAATAAGAATATTAAAACAATTGAATGATTTTTTAAAATAAAATTTAAATAATTTCAAATGTGAAATAAAAAAATTTGGAATTGATGACAAAAAAAATATTCTATGATTTTCAAAGGATTATATATCACACAAAAAAAACATGAAAGGAATCATATTGAATGATTACATGCAAAACATATAATCTGGCTTTGATGAAACTTAATTTTTTTGGGAAAAAATGTTATGGAAAATAATTATAATTGCAATTGAAGCATGTGTGGGAATTGATACTAGTCAAAAAATCAAATGATTTATAATGAATGGTATATTCATAGAATTTATAATTCACCAAGAATGATTAATCCTATTTAATATGTATTAATTTTTAAAAAATCCAAGTAATTCTATAGCCTATAGTTATACAATATCATTAAGAAACCACTTGTATAGAATATGGATATTTTAGTGTTTATGGATTATGATTATTCATAAAATATAAGTATACCCAATTGTAGAAAACTTTTAGTTTTGCATTGTTTGTTTACTTGCTTTAAATAATTTTAAGACTATAATTTAACATGTTATTTATTTGCATTGTATAGTTGGTGACATCATCATATCTAATGTGATCCAAGTCATTTTCAAAAATAAAAAATGAAATTAAAAGAGAAATGAAGATGTCAATGACAAAATTATATAAATAAACAACAAAAGGTTTTCAAACCTATTGATAGGTCATGGATTGAAGTTGCAACATTACATTTGAATTGGATTAAATGTACATGTTTTCATTCATCAAGGACATGAGATGTTGTGGAATTTGTGAATTCACAAAATTGCACCTTCAAAGAACACATTTTTGTGTCGTTTTGAATACACTTGGAATTGTTGTTGGTGCAACATTGTATGGTTGTTCAAATATTATTATGTTTACATACACAACCATTAGTGATGTTCTGCATGTTTATGTATGCAATGCATGTTTTAAATTCTATGAACAACCACAATAGATCAAATATGTTGTATTTCAAAGCATGGATTATATGAAACAAGTCCTTGCTAACAATCCGTTCCATCTTCAACTTCTTTCAATTATTGGTATATTAATGAAAATTGAACAACGAAATTACGAATTCATGCATGGCCAAATACAACCATATGGGTTACTTAACAATCCTTTACTCTATTATAACTCCAAGTTTCAACCAAGTAGTACATCAAAGGATGTTAATTTGGCCCTTAAAAATTTCTTGCACCAAAATTTTGTCTTCAAATCCACTTATATAAAAATACATCACCAATATTGAAAAACTAAATCCAACTCATGGATTATGTGTTTTATTTTCTTTTATTGTAGAAGAAATACTTGCTAAAATCAGTATTGGTGAAAGGTTTTTTTCAAGTATGAATGTGAAACCTTTCATTCAAAAATTGTCATTACTTTTTAACATGCATCTTAGAATTCCTCGCAATTTTGATGATGCCTTTGAAATTGGAAAATTAACTATGCACAACAATGACAACCCTTTCAAGATTAAAAAGTTATTGGTTCGAGAAGATGGCATGTGCACTAATCCAACATTGAACATGTCACTTAAAAAGGTGTTATTCCCTTTCCTATTTCCACATGGATGTGGGGCATATAATGGAATTGGTGGTTTATTTTCTTATTTAAAATGTAAAATGTCAACATTATTATCTATTTTTACATTATATCCACCATACTTACTCTTGATGTACCAAGTGCGACAATCAATTCAACTATTGAATTTTACAAAACATTTATGTTTGAAGAGGGATGTACAAATATCAAAATGCCAACATCCTCAATGGTTAGAAGTTGATGTTCTCAAAAATATCATGAAGTTGAATCTACCATCTTCTATTCCATTAATGCCATAATGGCACCATACCCAATTCAAAGAGTTATTAGTGATGGTGAAAAACTTTGGAATGTCTCATTTTTCATTCACTTTGATTTCTAAAAAAAAACATCAAATTTGAGATGGAAAGAAATTAAAAACATCGAAAATCTTGTTATTTTTTCAATAACACATTTTCTTTGAAGGATTGCTTAGTTGAGTGTGTGGCATTATTTTACGCAAGGTTGCAAGCCTTCATGTTAACCTATGTTCTTGGTGGTGATAACATTCTTAGCATTGTCGAACATCATGTAACACAATTGGAGTTGCAACGTCAAGGTGGGTGAAAGCATAATTAATTTAACATAAAAAAATATTAAACAAGTACATTTTGATGTAGTCATTTATTAAACATTTAAATCCAATAACATAAAGTTTGAAACCTTGTCAAATCTTATTGTCAAGACACATTTACATGCATCAAATTTATAACAAGTTTAATATTGTATAACTTGTTGAAAAACATTAATATAATAATAATCAACCATAAGTCAAATAATGTAATCATATTGTTTGTTGAAATAATCATGCTTTTAAATTTTATGGTACTTTCACCTTGGTTCTATACATGCACACCATATTATGGATAAATGATGTTGATGTTGACTACATCACAAATGAAATGGTTGCAATGGTCTTTGTTACTATTGATGAACAATCTGGAAAATTCATATTGCTAAACAATTAACATGATTTGACATTGTTTAAACCAATGGAACAAAAAAAATGCATCAATGTGGTTCATGACGTAAAACAAATAAGCAAATTGAAATTTGCAAATACAAATTTCCCACTATGATATTTGTTGAATAACATGTGGCTTAACATCTAATCACACAAAGGCAAATTGAAAAAAATTCAAATCAATTGTGTGATTTTTGAATTAATTAGTTGGTTACTATCATCTTTATATGAGTGCAATCAACAATCTTAATAACCTTAGTATTATCTTTGTAAAATTGTTCTTATTTTGAACATTTGATTGTTCAAGTTCAAAACTTTTCAAAGCATTTTTAAAATGTGAACTTTAATATGAACTTTTAATATCAATTCCATGACAATCAAATTTTTCATTTAACACAAAATTAGAATGATATTCACATAGTAGTGAATATTAGTATTTAAAATTTAATTATTGTTTGAAATATTCACATGGTTTTTGGCTTGTTTGAATTACTTATGAACCGGGTGGCAATATTATTACCCATGATAGGAAGCTAAAAATATGGTGCCTTATTATTGTACTACATTGGTATTGTGGGGTGCACACATGAAATTCAATGAATCACAACTTCATAATGGTCATATTATCTTTTGAAATATGCTTTGAATGTGAACCACAAGGCAATATTAAATTGGATGATGTTAGTGCAAAAAGTTGGGGACACTATTAAAAAACACTGTATTTTTTTACTAGCAAATATAGTTAGAAAGTACCCAATTTGAACAGGAATAAAAAAAACCATTCCATCATTTTGGATAAATCAATTTCAACATGTTTGTTATAAATGGGGTGGTTTTTTAGCCTGGCAGAATATGGACCATTTGATTGGTATTTTGACTGGTCAAATTTTTGCCCTGATAAAAAAAATTTGTGGTAGGTAAATAGGTGATAAAAAGGCAGGCAAGTAGGTAGGTAGGTCATAAAAAGGCAAGTAGGTAGGTGGGTAGGTCATAAAAAATAGGTAGGTGCACTAGAAGGAAAGTTGACTTTTTCGACTGGTCCTTATGACTGTTTTCTAGTCGCAAGTGACATCTACAACTAAAAGTTGTGTAATCGCCTTGGACAAGTCGTAGGTGTCCTTAGTCGTAGGCGACAACGGGGTGGACGGAAACTGTTCAGCGTACAAATACCAGTTCATGACAAAATACGATTATACGTATGTGGTGCCAGTATTCAACAATTATTTTGGTTATTATTTTCCACCAATGCATAGAGACCACGTGGTATATTGGATATTTGATTTAAAAATTCTTCATGACATCTAATAATATTACCCGTCCGATTCAAGCACTAGGATTATGACACGTGGCTTTTAATATGGTATTTACTCTATTATTAAATAATTACAATATATATGGACCGTTCGATTTTACTCATAACGATTATGACATGTGGCAATTAGTTTTTTATTTTAGTTTTAAATAATGCATTTATTTACAGATAATGCATGATTTTTTTTTGTCGTCCAATTTCATGTTGCACATAGTAGATCCTAAGCGTTTATGGCTTTGCTTAATATTTATAATAAACACAATATATACTTCAGTTGAGTTTTGAAACCCAATGGTAGTTAGGAGCATTTGTAAATTGCCTACAATCCCAAAAATTTAAGCACCCAAGGTAAAATTACATAAGAATTTGGTAGTTTAAGCTTGACATGCCAATTTGCTTTGCCTCCCACCAAAACCAGGATATATTTTATTATTATGGCAATGAGTTACAAGTTCTTGCACTCATCAGTCCAATTACATATGAACTATTCCAAGCATTTGAACAGCCCACATGGGTTCACTGGGGAAAAATTGAACATACATAACATT
>Ga0209208_10005257_pt1 | contig 18098 bp, 16 predicted proteins | sample S1TSphfallax_3_FD_187694 | JGI IMG/M metagenome (GOLD analysis project Ga0209208, IMG submission 187694) | Host-associated microbial communities from peat moss isolated from Minnesota, USA - S1T2_Fd - Sphagnum fallax MG (SPAdes) (version 2) | ecosystem: Host-associated > Plants > Peat moss >... | reverse complement strand
AGAACAAACAACCCAATTACTACGAGAGCAGCGTTGGCAAGACATTGATCTAGAAAATTTAATTGAGGAAATACAAGATTTGGGCAAAAGTGAACGACGAGCAATTACCAGCCAGCTAACCCGTCTATTGTTACACTTGCTCAAGTGGCAGTATCAACCTCAGCGACGCTCAGATATTTGGCTAGACTCCATCACCGATGCTCGTACCCAAATCGAGTTAGCGATTAAAGATAGTCCCAGTCTCATGAACTACCCTCTAGAACAACTTGACCAGAGCTATGAAAAGGCTCGTAGCCAAGCTGCCAAGCAAACTGGGTTAATAATTACTGTGTTTCCAGAAGTATTTCCCTACTCTTTAGCAAAAGTTTTAGATGAAACCTGGCTACCAGATTTATAACTAGGACTTACGCACTGTACAAATCTACTATTATGTGTATGGACGAAATTACGTCGTTTTAGGCTTTGATGGATAACCTATGGCTAGCGCCACGCTGCGCTATCAAAAAATCACGTGAAAGTGCCCGAAACCTATACCTCATATTTGGTGTTTCCTGTCAATGCGTAAGTCCTAATAACTTAGGAAATAGGGATGGCTAAAGTTTTCCTGGTAAGGGAGGGAGAGGAAACAAGGGGTAGATTAACTGCTACAATAGCCTCATAGCAAATACCAATAATAAGTAAGCAACTTCCGAATTCCGTTAATAATACTACTACCCTGGCCAAGACCCAATTTTCATGAGCAGCGAAAACCAACTCAGTCTCTTTAATAATTCAACTGTTAGCACCCAAGAGTTGATTCTCACAGATGCAAAAATCCCCATCCCATCTGGAACTTACTCTACTATGGCAGAGTTGGGGGAGCACTGTGATCGCTGCCGTCGTTGCGGGTTAGGATACTCACGGACCAATGCTGTGGTCGGACGTGGCAACCTCAAAGCAATAATCATGATTATCGGTGAGGCACCAGGGCAAATGGAGGACGAAACCGGGTTACCATTTGTTGGTAAATCAGGGCAGTTGCTGGAGAAAATCCTAGCTTCTGTGAACCTCAGCCCGGAAAATGATGTATACATAGCCAATATCAATAAGTGTCGTCCACCGGAAAACCGAGTTCCTACTCCCGAGGAAATGGCGGCTTGTAAGCCTTACTTATTAGAACAAATTCGCCTAGTTGACCCGAAAATCATCCTCTTAACGGGTGCAACTGCTGTCAAAGGTTTGACTGGAGAAAAGCAAGGAATCACTAAAATTCGTGGTGAATGGGTTGAATGGGAAGGGCGTTTATGTATGCCAATTTTTCATCCCTCCTACTTGCTACGCAATCCTTCTAAAGAAAAAGGTTCACCTAAATGGTTGATGTGGCAGGATATCCAAAAGGTACGTGCTAAGTTTGATGAATTACAGACTCTGTAAAACTTGCTTTAATACTAACGCAGTCCAATCCACCTCTGCTGCCGTTGTCCCCCGTCCTAAGGTCAGGCGAATTCCCCCCAAAGCAGCTGATTCAGAATAGCCCATGGCCAACAGGATCGGACTCGGATTAATTTTACCGCTATGACAGGCAGCACCAGCACTAATACCAATGCCTGCCAGGTTCATTTGCCTTACCAAGGTCCTACCGCTGAGTTTTTTCCCATCTGCCTGTGGCAAATAAAAACTCAGATGATGAGGCAGGCGGTGAACTAAGTCACCAGTGGGGACTAGTCCAGGAACTTTAGCTATGTGGGCAAAGAGGCGATCGCGTAATTCGATTAACCGAGGTGTTTCTGTAGGTAACTCTTGGGCGGCAAGTTCGGCAGCAATACCAAAACCGGCAATGGCAGGGGTAGCCTGGGTCCCAGAACGTAGTCCCCTTTCTTGCCCTCCACCACTAAGTAAAGGGAGCAACTCTACACCAGGACGGACATACAACGCCCCAGCCCCCAGTGGACCATATAACTTATGACTGGATAGACTCAATAAATCTACGGGCAAATTTTCCACATCTAGGGGTAAACGTCCTACTGCCTGTACAGCATCTGTGTGGAATAAGACCCTCTGCGATTGGGCAATTTTTCCTAATTCTCTAATAGGTTGCAGTGTCCCCACTTCACTTTGTCCATAGATCACGGAAACCAAGACTGTATTAGGTTGCAGAGCAGCTTGTAAATCTGAAGGGTTGACAGTTCCTTTGGCATCTACACTCAGACGTGTCACCTCCCAACCCCACTGTTCTAAGATTTTGACTGGTTCGCTGATGGCTGAATGTTCCACGCTGGAAATAATCAGATGCTGGGGTGTTGTGTACCAGCGAGCTACACCCATAATTGCTAGATTATCCGCCTCAGTACCACCAGAGGTAAAGATGATCGATTCCGGCTTAGTGGCGTTGATGAGTCCGGCTACTTGAATTCTGGCTGTTTCCATAACCATTGCTGCCCGTTCTCCCCACTCGTGTAAACTGGAGGGATTACCCCACTGTTGAGAGAGGACCGTTTGCATGGTGGCGATCGCTTCTTGGCGTGTGGGAGTGGTGGCACTGTAATCTAAATATACTTGCATAACTTGGCACACAGGATTTTAGCAATAATCAATACATTCTCCCCCTAATCTACTTTTAGCAGATTACCGTCCAAGTTTTTTTCATTTCTTTGTTGGAGATGCCTATCAACAGGAAAGATAATCTAGCTTGGTAGCAAATCTTATGCTACACTATCGCATAAATAATTGTATTTAGCTTTTAAATTATCCATAGAGCATTGAATACTTACTGTTTAGCGGAGTTCGATTTTATGCTATCTTTCACTGCCAAAAGAGTTTACAATCAACTCGAGAAATACCCCACTTTTAGAGATTATATAGGACAGATATATGCAGCATTTGCTAGTAAAGGTAATAAGCGGAAGATTTCAGGTCAAAATAATATTATTAGCCATAAATTATGCATCCTCAATAATGTAACTTTTGATATTATAGGTGATAACAATACTGTTATTATCGATAAATACACAGTTTTAAATAATGTCCACTTTCATCTTGCAGGTAACGGTCACAAAGTTCACATAGGTGAAAGTTGTAAGGTTACTCAGTCGGCAACTATTTGGATTGAAGATGATAATTGTTCTTTGTATATAGGAGATAAAACATTTATAATTCATGCTGGGATAGCTTTAACAGAGCTAAATTCAAAAATTCATATTGGAGCAAATTGTATTTTTTCATACGATATAGATATTAGATGTGGCGACTCACACTCTATAATTGATTTGGAAACTAAAAAAAGAATTAATTATGCACAAGATATCAATATTCAGGATCACATATGGGTAGGTGCTCATGTATGCATCCTCAAAGGTGTTACTATTGGTGCAGATTCTATAGTGGCAGCAGGTTCAGTGGTGACGAAAAGTGCAGATTCTAATGTAGTTATTGCCGGAAATCCGGCGAAAGTTGTCAGAACCGGAGTTACCTGGGAAAAAGATAGAATTTACGACTCGGAATAAATAAATACTTAATCCTTATGAAACCACCCACTGCCACCATTTACGCCACCAACCTTTTTTAATAATGGTTGTTGTAACTGGGTCTTGATCCAGAAGTTGAGGAAAATGTTTATGAAGCTTCATAGCTGCTAGACCTACACCATACATTGTCCATAGCCAGATACCACCTGTAGGACCTTCGATAACCACTTCAAATGCCGTCACGGTCATAGAAGCTACCCAATAAACAAAAAGGGTTAAAAATATCCCAGACCATCTTGTCTGTCCTCTGGCTCGGCATTGGAAATATTTAAATAATATAGCTATAGCCCAACTCAGTTGAACCAAGATCCAGAGCACAAGACCAGGAACACCAGAACGAGCCAGAACTGTTAGATGTCCATTATGTGGACTGCGAACCTTACCATCACCTGTAGGATCATGATGGTCAGCAAGTGACAAATTTATGCCGAATCCTTTACCAGTCCAGAAATACTCTCCATAAATAGTGTAGTTAATAATATAATTCCACCAATCTAGACGAAATTCTTTTGATCCCTCTCTGACTCCGTTATCAGTAAAAATACTAACTACTTTTCCAGCTACAGGTTCATAAATTTGGGGACATATGATTAGAACTGCTATAATTATAGATATAAGAAAGAATAGCATTTTCCAAAGTTTACTACTGTTAAACTTAGCAATAGTAATAACCAGAAACGCATTTAGGAAGCCAAGTGTTCCTGACCGATTTGAATTCACTCCCACTGCGATTAAATTGACTAAATACAAGAAAGAAAAAGTTAAATCATTAATTGCCAGTAAGCTTGAGCCATAAAAGAAGGCACTAATTCCAGCAAAATGAGCCATTGTATCAGCAGGTTTAAGAAAAATTATTGTTACATCCGTACCTGGTACATAGGGTAAGGATACATGGCTTGATAGCGTCCATACAATTGGTATAACTGTAAGAAAAATTTTACTAAAACGTCTATACTGGGTAACCATAAATAAGAATCGCTCTGGGTTACCAATCAGTAAAGTACTAAATATGAAAGCGTAAAAGCAGTAATACCACAATGCTGCATCACGTATGCAATCAATGCCGTACAAGGAAAAATATGGCACTGTATTGATGCAGCACCATGACATAAACAATATCAATAACCAGATTTGAGGCAGTTTGAGAACTTTGGGAAATGATTTGTTAACACTAAAAGTTAGTAAACCTAAGAAAACGCTTATTTCGCCAATATACAGAGGGGGAAGACCTAAGTAAGCAAACCCTCTTCCAGCTAGGGCATAGCCGAGAAGAATCCAGCTATGAAACTTGACATATTTGTTAGCTAATGATAAAGGTTTTTGCGATCTCTCCAGTATATCATCTGCCTGTCTCAGCATATTTGTTATGGTTATTATCTGAATTTTAAATTTTGAACCTGATTATAAATTGTCATCATCTGTTGATAGTTCTGCTGTGCAGTGTACTTAGCTTCAAACTCAGCCCTAGCTTCTTGACGCATCTGGCTTAACAAAGTTGGATTAGCTAATATTGTTTCCACTTTAATAGCGAGGTCTTCTGGATCGTTAGGGGCAAAATGCAGTCCTGTACGACCAGAGTCTACTAACTCAGCGATCGCCCCAATATTTGCCGCAATCACTGGAGTCCCTTTAGCGAAAGCTTCAATTACCACCCGCCCAAAGGTTTCATACCATTTGGAGGGGAAAATTAACATTTTGGCTTCTCCCATTAGGTCATAAACTTCGTGAATTGGTTTACGTCCTAACCACTCTACATGAGGTAGTTGATTGACTGCTACGGCCACTTGATCACGCAGATGCCCATCACCAATAATTTTTAAGGGAATTTTGCCTCCTAGCTTTTCCCAAGCAGCAAGCAAGGTATCTAGCCCCTTTTCTAGGGAAAGTCGTCCTACATAAAGAGCGTAACCACCCTTCCCCGATCCAACACCAGGGTCAGGAGAAATAAAGTGAGGTTTGACGACAATTTTTTCTGCGGGTAGTCCTCCTTGAATAAACTTTTGCCGAGCAAATTCTGTGAGGGCAATGTAGCAATCGACCATCTGTGTCCAGGTATTCAGCAAGTGATGAATACTGAGCATACTTGCCACAGTACCACTAGCAGGTCTACTCTGACGATAGCAACTGTGTTGGATTCCCGGCCAGGGAATTTTTTTGCCTAAGCAATCTTCACAAACTTGCCCTGCTCGAAAAAATAGGGCATTAGGACACAACAGACGATAGTTATGTAATGTCTGGACTACAGGCACTCCAGCATCTTTGGCAGCATAGTAGATAGAAGGTGACATCAAGGGGAAAAAGTTGTGTATGTGTACGACATCAAAGGACTCGTTTTGCAGTGTTTGCTTTACAACTTGATAAGCTTCCCTCGACCAAATAGTTCTGAATACCATTTGAGCAGTATTTAGGCTATTAATGCGGTGATTACTATCTTCATAAAGCTTGATCTGATGTCCCATTTGCTCCAAGAGGTTGGTTTCGGCTTCCCTAGTCTCTTCCTCACCCCCACGAATTTGGTAATAACTGTGTATTTGGAGGATTTGCATTCTATACCTTTTTCACAGTGCCATCGTTTTGTTTGGTGATCTTTTCGTACAACTGACTAAGAAATTGCCCCTTGGCTTCCCAAGCAAACTTATTCTGGACAAGAACTCGTCCGGCTTTTCCCATTTCCACTCTTAGTTGCTCATCCCCAGCTATTTTTACCATTGCTGCCGCCAAATCTGTAATAACTTGGTGTAGATTATTAAAATTAGAAATCTTTAAACCTGTTTCTGCTGTTACCTGTTGGCCTGGACCTCCTAGATCAAGACAAATGACTGGACGACCTGCTGCCATAGCTTCAAGACATACCCATCCCCCAGAATCATGGAGACTAGGATGGACTAATACTTGACACTCTGCCAATTTACTCAAAGTTTGCTCTCTTGGCAATCTACCCCAGAATTTAACTTGATCACTGATACCTAAGTCTACTGATAGTGATTGTAGGCGATCTAGTTCTGGTCCTTCTCCACAAATCCAATATTGAGTATCAAGCAGATGAGCTTGGGCAAAGGCACGTAATCCGAGATGAATGCCTTTCCAGTGTAGTAGTCGAGCCATAGTCATAAACCGCACTGAAGAGCCACTAGGTAGAGGGAGTTGGGTGAGGGATTCTATCTCCTCCTGGGATAGCCCTGACTCTGACAAAATTTGTACACAAGGACAACCCATTTTCCTCACTCGTTGGGCAGTATCTTCTGTCGTAGCATAGGCTATGGCGCTACGTCGAGCTGTTAAGTGGGTGAAAGGGTCATTCTCCCCAATCCAGCGGTTGAAAATCCTCAGAGTTTCATAAATTTTATTTTTCAGGCTAAAATCCTGCCAAAATATTTTCGGTGCAGATTCTCCTCCACCAACTGGTCCCCAAACAAAAGGTACAGGTAACAAAGAAAGAAAACTAGGACAAGAGTACTTGACAAATGTTACGTGCTGTACAATGTCAAAACTAACTTCCCGATGCAGCTTCCGAGCTACAAAGTAGGCAGCAATCTGCCAAAGGTAATAATGTATTTGCATAGCACCACTTTGTCCTACTTTCCACAAACTACCCAAAATAGGAGTAGTAAAGTAGACGAAATGCATATTAGGGACTGGATTGCGAGCTAGCTCTGCCTCAATTACTTGTTGACTTTCATCAGGACGAGTGAGCACCCAAACCTCCTGGTACTTGGCAATTTCCTGGGCTATATTCCAACCGACTCCGGGTTCGGAACCCCTACCTGGTTCACAGGAGTAAGCGGAGAGAAGGACTTTCATCAGCGGAGTACCTCTTAGTATTAGTATCTGGGGTTAGTTCTTACCTTTTATCGAGATAGAAACAGGTTTTAATCCAATACCCGTGAATGAAATTACCCTAAGTCTAGAAACCCTGACTGTACAAGGGATACAAGCTTTAGATCCAAACGACAATTATTGCCCCAAACAACCCATTTTCCAAAATACCGCCCAATGCCATCGCTCTATAGTGATGCAGAAATTACGGTGGGAGCCAATGTCTACTATTCAGAAAAAAGCCCAGAATTAGCCCACCAAGAGGATTTGAGAGATAGAAGCCAAATTCATTCACGGGTATTGGGTTTTAATCCACCTGGAATACTTGCCGATTTAGCTACTAACAGACCATCTGAAGTTCAAACCAGTGAAATTCGGCTCAATTAAATAACACACTGGATTTTTAACTTCCTTATAAAACCACATTGAGTAAAATCCCCAGTAAGAACCAAGTTCAAGCATTACAGCATTAGGTTTCATATACTTCAGTACTTCTTGAAAGCGTCTTTCTTCTTGTGGCTTGTGAACCCTAGCTACGCCTAAAGTAAATTTTGACAAAGCTAGTTTAACTGTTACTAAGATGTGTTGGCAAGTAATTATTGTTCTTCCTTTGGTACATTTTATGCTAAATTGATGAGTCGATGGGAATAAACTCTTAACAGAGAACAGTGGCAATATCTTAATTTTCGAGTTTTTTTAAAACATTAATAATCATCTCGCTTCTCTATTTTAAATAAGTACTTTTTCAAGAAGTCTGCATGTTAAAATCACTATAGATAAATCGCATAGTACCTGCTATACAAGGAAAACCGCACTTATTTATGCATATTATTTCGCATAGCATAACAAGTAAGGTAGAGCCAACATCTCTCAACCATTCATTACTATGACTGGTCAGTAAAAAACTTATAGGGTGCGTGTTACAGCAACAAGCTGTTGTGCATAAAACAGAGCAAAGCCATGCGAGCAAAATTGTCATAAAAGTTGACGAAAACCCAGATTGGACAGATGCTCAAATAGCCTAAGAAATACGGTGTTCATCAGGACTTGTAGGTAAGTGGCATAAACTTTGGTGTCAACCCCAGAGTTGGGAAGAAGCACCACGTCCTTGTCTGTTCGAATTCTACTTTTTTACCATAAAATATACGGAAGAACCTATCATGTTTTACAACATATTCTCACTATAGGAATCCTATTTGATTTTTGAAGAAAACTCCGTACACCTGTACTCCTCTTTCCTGTGAAGAGTTAAGAGTTCCCTACCTACACAGATCATTCCTCGCCCATCAAACCGGATTCATATATAGGGTCTGCTGAAAAACTCCACTAAGCGAATCTAGATGCCACACAGTGCAAAAAATGGGAGCAACGGAAGTTATTTCTCCGATTCAACCCCAGATTTTCCACCCAAGTGCAGGCATTTTAGGACTCTAAATGCCTGCACTTGTTTGGGCTAAAAACGATTGAAACCCCTACCCTAAATAGGTTTTATCCTTATTCAGCAAGCCCTATATAAATTAAGTGTAACATCCAATAATTTAAATATGCTGACGAACAAACTTAATCACATCTGGTAATCCTAATTTAGTTTTCAAGTTAGTAAAAATAAAAGGTTTATCACCCCGCATTTTCTTCGCATCCCGTTCCATCACGTTTAAATCTGCCCCCACATAGGGAGCCAGGTCAATTTTATTTATTACTAATAAATCAGATTTAGTAATTCCAGGTCCACCTTTGCGGGGAATTTTATCCCCGGCTGCTACATCAATCACGTATATCGTTAAATCCACCAACTCCGGACTAAAAGTAGCCGCTAAATTATCTCCCCCACTTTCCAAAAATACCAAATCTAAATTACTAAATTGTTCCTCTAACTGTTCAATAGCAGCCAAATTCATCGAAGCATCTTCACGGATAGCAGTGTGGGGACAGCCACCAGTTTCCACACCTAAAATACGATCGCTTGCCAATGCCTGAGACCGCACTAAGAATTGGGCATCTTCTTGGGTATAGATATCATTGGTCACCACTGCAATCTGATACTGATCGCGCAAAGCCTTACACAAAGCATCTACTAAAGCAGTCTTGCCTGAACCTACTGGTCCTGCAACCCCGACTCGAAAAGTGTTCATAGGTGATTGGGAGAACAGATCAATCTCTCCCTTAATCTAACTAACATTCCGCAGCTTAAAGCGTTGAGAGATAGTCTTTTATCAAAAGCCACCAATATTACTGTTGTAAAAACAACCATATACGAAATAGCTATTAAGTAATCGAACAAAATTAATTACACAAAAATTTGGGCTGAAATCCTTGATTAGCAAAGAATTAGTCAATAACTAATATGTAATTAATTCTGTCCAGATACTTACTAGCTCCTAAACAACCTTGTATACTGGATTTCATGCTGCATACTTGCTAAAGATAAACCCCAACTACAACAGCCGAGTTCATCATCCTCTAAAGCCATAATTTCTATGGTGGTGGTGCTGAATAATTCTTGTAAATCTAGCAATAACTCCTGTCCTGCGGTTTGTCCCAGGGGAATCAGCTTGATTCCCGCCGTAATTAAATTAGTTGCCCAACTGTGTAAATATCCTAATAAAGCAGCTTGGATACTAATTTCCCAGTGGGCAGTCGCAATCCCAAAAGCGATCGCATAATTACAAGGACTAGCCACAGCCTTAACTAAAGGCAAGACATCGGGTTGTAGTTTACCCAACAGTTGGAGGAGCGATCGCCCCATTTGCCAGCTAGAGTTGCGTAACTCCGTTGTCTCCCTCGTGGCAGATAACCACAGATTCCATTGACAAAGTGTATTTACATCCCGCACCTGAGCTGCTTGCCAAGCTCTGACCATCACTGCGCCATCTAAGCGAATTGTCCCATAAATTAGTTCCGCCTCCAACCAGTTTTTGAGACTTGTTTGATTAGCAACTACCCCAGTTTCTACCAATGTTTCTAAGCCTTCGGAATAGCTATATGCTCCCACAGGCAAGGAAGAGCTTGTCAACTGCAAAATAGATAATAGCTGGTTATTAGTGAGGGTGATGGTAGTAAGCATACGCTCCTAATTCTGGGTGAAAGGGGACAATTTCAGCTTTAATTTCTAGTCCCATGTGGGTAAGCATTCCCTGTAAAACCGAGTCTGGAGAAAGGCGTAAATAAGTTGGGGTAATTTCTATAGGTATGTGGCGATTGCCCAAATGGTATGCTGCTCGGAGTAATAACAATGGTGTGTGGGCAAAGACAGTTAAAACAGGTTCTGGGTCGGCAATAATTCTGATCAAAGTCCGTTGGCTTTCATCTTGGAGTAAATCGCCATCGGATAACACCGTCCCCCTAGGTAGACGTAGAAGTACAACACCACCGTCCCCTGTTTCCCAAGAATGACGACTGCGGGTACGTTCTTGGGCTGTGAGAGCTAGGGTAGAAGTTACCACAGCATCAGGGTTACGGGGTAGGCGTTCTGTAAATATGAGCATGATCTTCCAGGCTATGACACCCAATGCGACGCTACAATAGTAACCTAATGCTAGAAATTACTTAATTTATAATTAATTACACAAACTTTGGGCTGGAATCTTTTATCCAGTCTAGATAAGACTAGATATTAGTTTGTAAATATTTCTGTTCGGTTACTTAGAACAGATCAATCCCTCTTGTAATCCAAAATCCAAAATCTAAAATTAGCTTACCCCAGCACAGTTATCCCACTGAACAAGTAGTGCGCTTGACACTACAACATCGTGCCCCTATGATTTTAGCTGGAAGCAGGCTGAATCAGCTGAGTGCCAAAATTACTCACCAGTAAGTCTACCAGTCCTGAACCCTCTTGGACTGCTTGGTTAACAGGTTGATATCTTCTATTGTGCGCCTGGAAAACTTTTCACTGTCCAGTTAGTTATAAATCTGATGCAATACAATAAGCTCCACTTTACAGGATTTATTAAGGGAATAACCTATAAAACCTATTTGGTAGACGAATTAAAAGAGATTAGTTTAAATAAATTTGATATCAACCAAGCAAATACATTTGGATTAATTAAGTCTCCCACAACAGAAATTGCTTATTCGCAATGGGTATCACCTAAGAGAACTAGAAGTTACCCTTTTGCCAGGATTTACAACACATATAATGCTTCTAAAGTGATAACTATTATCCCGGTTATTAAAGATGAAGGGCAGGATAGAGATAGAATTCAGTATTCAACCATTTCATGGATGAATTTACTCAATATTTATATTGTACTTGCTTATTATGAAACGGCGCAGAAAAGTAACAAAAGGGGACAAAGTAATAAGCAGAAATTAACCAACCAGCAATTTAATACGGAATTTGTCAAATCTCAAATTGATCAAATACTGGTATATCACCAGAGCGCTCTCCATTGGAATAAAAACTTATTTGAAGAAAGGTTTGTACAAATCTTTAAAAAAGCTCTAGATTGCTATGATTCCATTTCCAGAACAACTGGAGTAATGATTCACCCTCGACAGGGGATGGATAGCTATTTACAGAGAGTTATAGAGGAATTTGAGGAGTTTAAAGATATTTCTCTTAAAGGTTCCCAGCGCGCTAGTAAGAGAGAAGTTCTAACATCTCATAAACTGGAATATTTAATTGATGGACTAAAAGCTACTTTTAGTATAGAAAATTACTTAGGCGGAGTCTACTATTTAACTCCAGATGAAATATTTCACGAAAATGATATCTATATAATACAAGAGTCAAAAAATACTTCTAGAGAATCTTTGCCAAAGCTACCTGATATCCAAGATGGTTTATTCAAGTTAATATTATTTTCTAATCTAGATTCGTTAAGTCTCAATGGGGAAGCAGTATCCTTTATAACAAAGTTAAAATTAACTGGTAAAAACGTGATAGGCTCTATTGTGTTTCCAAATGCAGCAGCAACAGAGCTAGAATCTTTTTTTGCTGCTAATGTGAAAATTTTTAACAATAACCAAAAAGAAATAATTAGAAAACTCGCTGTAGAGGCTGAAGACAATCAAAAACTTAAAATAGAAGTGACCAGTAATTAGTACAAATATAGTTTTAAGTATATAATCATTCTATTATTTAAATTTATCAACGTTATTTGTCTCCACAATTATGATAAAAAGTCCATTACGTTACCCAGGTGGTAAGTCAAAAGCCATTAACCAAATAGCTGAATACTTACCAGATAGTTTTTCTGAGTTTCGAGAACCTTTTGTGGGTGGTGGTTCTGTCTTTATCTACTTAAAGCAAAAATTTCCTCACCTAAAAATCTGGATTAACGATTTAAACCGCGAGTTATTTCTATTTTGGAAATACAGTCAATCGCATCTACCTCAGCTAGTGGAAGAAATCCGTCATATTAAAGATAAATACTCAGATGGTAAATTACTATTTGAGGAATTAACTAGTGTAGATACCAGCAACTTATGTGATTTTGATAGAGGAGTACGCTTTTTTATTCTCAATCGAATTACTTTCTCTGGCACTGTAGAATCTGGAGGATTTTCTGACCAGGCGTTTCATCAACGCTTTACTTACTCGTCAATAGATCGGTTGGAGAAATTAGAAAAAATTTTTACACCAGATGTAAAGATTACTAATTTAGATTACAGTGAATTATTATCCGCTGACGGTCAAGATGTCTTTATCTTTTTAGATCCCCCTTATTTTGCTGCTACTAAATCCAAGCTGTATGGTAAAGATGGTAATTTACACACGTCTTTTGAGCATCGGAGATTCGCTGAATTTGTAACCAAATGTGATCACCGTTGGCTAATAACTTACGATGACTCACCGGAAATTAGAGAAAATTTTCCAGGTTCTTATCTCTTTGAATGGCAATTCCAGTATGGAATGAATAACTACAAACAAAGGAGTGCTGCCAAAGGTAAAGAGTTATTCATCACCAATTATCAAAGCGGTTAGGAGTTGAGTCGGAGGACCTAGGGTAGAATTATACCTGCTTGTGCCTTGTCAACTTCACCAGGATTTGATTCTAGGCTCAACTCATCTAAAATCCCTAAAACTTCCCGCTCAAAAGCTACTTGGGCACGATTGGTTTTACCGCCAATATATAAGCGATCGCCTGTTTGCAAAGCCCAAATCTGGGAGTGGGAAAAATAGCTCATCACCACACCCATCATCAACAAAGCAAACCCTGTATAGACAAGGGGAATCCCCGGGTCAACTTTAATTTGTAAGCCAGTACTACCCACTACAGCCAAAACCTTTAAAGTCACACCGTTGACTTGAGTAGACATCCCTGTCCGCACTGTATCAACTAGCTTACCAGCTGCATCATAGACCAATACCATACCCTGCAAGTCCTTAGCCAGGAGGACTACACCTTCACTTAAATCCGGCTTGATGGGAATCCATGTCCCCCAAATTCGTCCCTTATTTTCAGTCTTCAATTGGGCCATGGGAATTGAGAAAATCGGGCTATGATTAAATTGCACCTGTACACTGGCAATTCCCCAATCAGTTTGATAGAAAGTTACCCCGCGATAGCGTAAAGGCTGATTAACAAAAATCTTCTTATGGTCTACCTCTTGTTCCTGACTATTCAAGACAGATAAATCTGAATAAAACTGGTCAATACCCCCGGTGGGTGTGTAGTCAATCCAAAATCGATTAACCCTAACAGACCAATTTTTCAGTACTTCGCGGGATGCCCAAGGACCTGCATCGACAATATTTTTCACCTGAAAAGTATCACCACTGGCAACCATTTCCTGGGCCACAAATCCGGTCATCGCTCCCCAAATCCCCCCTAACAGAATTGTAACTATACCTATATGGACAATAATGGGGCCGATGCGCCCGACTATTCCCTTCCGGGCATAGAGGAGATTGGGTTCTTCTTGAAAAATTTTATACCGCTTTTTTGGTAGGATTAGGAGGAGAGAATTTACAGAACCAGTTTTTAATTCCGTACTCAAGGCCAATTTTTGAAACTGCCGAGGTTCTTTATAATACTGCCAATGATGGGCAACTTTTAAGGCTGGTAACTGTCGGGTAAAGGTACAGGCAGTGAGGCTAGTACCAAATAATACTAGTAAACCTAGAAACCACCAAGTACGGTACACATGGTCTAAACCTACAACCTGGATGACTTTCCAAGTGAGGAATCCAAAAAGAGCTGGATGTTCTGGGTAGTTAGCTTGGTAGAATCCTGGTGATTGACCTTGCTCAATTACAGTCCCAGTGATGCTGAAGAGGGCGATTAACAGCAACAGTGCGATCGCCAGTTGTAGATTTGTCAGTATGGGCAACAACTCTCGCTGTAGAAACCGCCCAGGTATTGACCACCAACTTAATTCTTTTGATGTTGTATTCACTCTTCTTTTGCAGCGTTAAATTTGCAAACCCCTTTTTATAGTAAGGGGTTTTTGGGTTCCTTAACAAGGCTCATTACTTATGGTTGACTCACATCTTGCACCAAGAAAATTTGATGTAATTTAATCACACAGTATGAATCACAAACCCTTGATTTAGGGAGAAAAATCTATAAAAATAAGGCAGCCTGATCGCGCATCTTAGGACAGCAGATGCAAGTCGAGCATTTAGGACGCAGCCTGAAGGAACTGTATTTACCCCTCAAAACATCTGACCTATATGCGGTAGAGTATCGTAAATGGCTAGATCAATTTGGATCTTCTTTGCCGTTTTACCAGGGGTATACTAGCTCAAAGTTGACAATTTCCCCATCAGAACCTGCTTTTAAAGGTAGATTTTATCACCATACTAGGATCTGTAGCTCTTGTAATCGAGCTTATCAGAACACAATCTTAGGGAAACAAATCTTGGTGGGGACTGCGATCACTCTAGTCATAATTACTGATAAATGTGGAATTTCACCTGTATTTGTTGCAGCTTCTCTATTAGCAGTAGCCCTAGCATTTTTGGCCCAGAAACTAAAAACTAAGTTTGAGCTAGGATAGTATTATGAAAGTTGCACTAGTAGCTGGGGGGACCCGTGGCATAGGTTTAGCTATTTCCCGTCACCTTGCCAAGGATGGGTTCAATTTAATCCTGGGGTATAATTCGCACCACCATGCTGCCCAGTTGGCAAAGCGGGAGTTAGAAAAGTATCAGGTGACAGTAGTCACTGTAGCTGGTGATATCAAACAGCCGGAGACAACTGATGCTTTCTTTCAAGTAGTAGAGTCGGAGTTTAACGGTGAGCTAACTGCTTTTGTCCACCTGGCAGGCTATTTGATTGGAGCTAAACTACCTGGAGGATTTACCTTTGAGCAGTATAACGAAGCGCAAGAACTCTACCCAAAGGTTTTTCTCAGGTGCATGGAAAAGGCATTGAACTACATGCATGACGGCGAGGGTCGGGTAGTAGTCATCTCTGGTCACGGTGTACACGACCCCGGAAAAGTCTATGCCATGTTAGCCCCAGCTAAAGCAGCCCTAGAAGTTCTTGCCAAACACTACGCTTTAGCACTGGCACCACGGGGGATTACTATTAACGTTGTAGCACCAGGCTATATAAGAACTCAGGTATGGGACGAGGTTGTAGAGACAGTTTCTTACATTGACCAGGTACCATCTAAGGCTACGCCGATGGGGAGATGGGGACAACCCGATGATGTGGCGCCATTGGTAGCTTTCCTCTGTTCAGAAGGGAGTAGATTTATCACAGGACAGCATATTTATGTAGATGGTGGACTGGGTTTATCTTTATTTTGGAATATTCATCAGATAAGTCAGAATATGTAAAATAGAACAAAAACAACACAGCATACATCTGTTAATCAGGCATGAGGAATCCCCATAAATAAATTTAGGGGATTGAATCAGGACATAGTATTTCTGGCGCTATGTGTCTCGAAATCCAGATTTTTTGGTTTTTCATCAATAAATTGTCAGGATTCAGACCCTGTGGCATAGGGCAAAAAATATATTTTCCGACTCCAGCAAGAACTGCCCTCTACCCTGGAGCCTTTCTTTGGTAAAGTTCAGCATCTCTCCCATGTAATACACCGTAAATTTGGTACCCCAAAAAAACTGATGAAGCTTGCTACGCAAGGAAAATGATGCTTATCGGATGTTTAGAAACCAAGCTGAAGATGATCAATCTCTTAAAGAGGTTCTTCTGAAACTTTAACAGCTAGTTTTCCTATTTTGTTACCGTTAAATAGTTTAAGAATAGCCGATGGTGTATTTTCTAAACCTTCAACAATGTCTAAGGCATATTTAATTTTTCCTTCGTTAACCCATTGTCCAAGATCCTTAATTGCTTCGCCAAATCTGGAAAAATAATCAATAATAATAAACCCTTGTACTCGCGCTCGCTGCATGAGAATTTGGTTATAGTTGTAAGGTCCAGGAACAGGCTCAGTAAGATTATAAGTTGAAATCAAACCACACAGAGGAATACGTGCGTACAAGTTAATTTTGGTTAGCACAGCATCCAAAATGGCACCACCGACATTATCAAAATATACATCAATGCCATGAGGACATGATTTAGCTAATGCTGTTTCCAAATCTCCTGTTTTATAGTTTATAGCATCATCAAAGCCGAGTTCTTGTACAATCCAACGGCATTTTTCATCAGAGCCAGTTATACCAACTACACGACAACCCTTAATCTTGGCAATTTGTCCCACAACAGAGCCAACAGCTCCAGCTGCGGCTGATACAACAATAGTCTCCCCAGCTTTCGGTTGTCCGATATCTAAAAGTCCAAAATATGCTGTAAAACCTGTAGCACCTAAAGGTCCGACAAATGCAGCCAGTGGGCAGGGTAAAGGATGAGGTAGTTTGGTAATACCTAAACCAGTGTTACCCAAAGCCAGAGCATAATCTTGCCAACCAAGTACTCCGGAAATTAAATCCCCTGTGTGAAAATCAGAATTTTTTGACTTTTCTACTACACCAATTACAACACCGCGCATGACTTGCCCAATTTGAACTGGCGGCATATATTGTGGGCGATCACTCATCCAAATGCGATTGGTTGGATCTAGGGAAAGATAAACAGTGCGTACCAAAACTTCACCATCACTAGGCTCAGGAATCAGTTCTTCTCGGTACTCAAAATTACTAGCTGTAATATCACCAACCGGACGTGATGCTAAGCGAAACTGTCGATTTTTGTCTGTGTTCATATGTTTAATAAATTTATCAACAGAATATGTTTCATCAAATCTTAATTTTCTCTTCGGGTTGATTTCCATGTGCCCGCTAAAGGCGATCGCATCACGCCATCGGACCCATTGCCTCTACCTTATCTCCTATTTTCTAACTTGAAAATCAAACTTTGGCTCAAATCCAATATGAGTACGTGACTAGTGTGTTAATTCTGAACCATTTACCCCACAAGACTTCATGCACAAAATGTGTTGCTTACTGTAACTGTTCATATCCATCGGGAGCATGTCAACTTTGCAATTGAGTATTTATACTCATAGCTCAAAACGCTCTACATTCGGGCTTTCAACTACCTTATTCCCAAGGCACTCAAATTATGTACCTTCAAAAGTGACATGCTCTCTATCCATCTCTACTTCTCAAGAAGAAATCAAGGGTTTCGACGATTTGAGAGGGGGAGAGTGAAAAATTACAGTCTTATGTAAGTAAAATAAGACGTTTCTTCATCAATACCTTTGCAAATTTACGAGGGTGATTTGATGGTTCGATACCTATGAACTGCCAATGTTGCTGTAGCTTGGCAAAAACAATAAGTCCTAAGGGACTTCCAGAAATTAAATTATCCCAATTTATGGACTCGACACGACTGTTACTCCCTCTGCTCCCCT
>Ga0209208_10005256_pt1 | contig 18098 bp, 12 predicted proteins | sample S1TSphfallax_3_FD_187694 | JGI IMG/M metagenome (GOLD analysis project Ga0209208, IMG submission 187694) | Host-associated microbial communities from peat moss isolated from Minnesota, USA - S1T2_Fd - Sphagnum fallax MG (SPAdes) (version 2) | ecosystem: Host-associated > Plants > Peat moss >... | reverse complement strand
TTTCATTTTATTTCCATCTTTATTGTAAAATGGTATTATTTTACAAAATTTAGCATTATAAATTGACAATTGAAACAGGTGGATTGCTTTAATGGAGCTTGATATTTACATCGAAAGATCAAAAGATCAAAAGAGAAATTCAACAAACAATGTGCAAAAAATGAGCAATTGGTGTAATAAAATGATTGCATTATCCTTCACATCAATGCCTATCCCGGCAGCGAACGCAACGGGTACACACTAGTTTTCATAATACATAATGAACATAATAACTAAACTAACTACAAGTAATATAACTAATTGTACATTCATGCAACAAATTATATTCCTACAAGGGTGTGGCAAATAATGACAATAATCCCCCACACATGTAAATGATGTCCCCATGCACGGGCATGTGTTCATATTTTTCCACACATAATTAAATATAGGAAAGAGACAAGGTTCATGATGTGTTGAAAGTAAAAATTGGAGTTTGATGAACATGAGGGAACTCTATGGTAGAGTAGGGACACATCTTTCATTGTGGGGGGACATTCATTTTTACATTGTCCATGTTATACAAAAATGCTACATATTTTGAACTATATATTTTGATTTTGTTTAAGATGTTACAAACATCGCATGAAGGAAGATGAATATGTTTCTAATATAATTCCTAAGCTCTTTGATTTAATTATAACTAATATTGCAACACTTGAACAAATTTGGCATTATTATTATTATTTTAAAAAATTGCCACATTTTTAAAGATTATTTATTATTTGTGCCAAAAGTCTTATAAATTAAGAATCTACAAGATTTCAATTGTCAAGTCTGAATCACAAACATTGAAGTTCAAAGGATTGAAACAATCTAAACATAGTAGCACGTGCATCAAAACATAGTCAAAGGAACCATAAAAGGCATCAAATGTCAAATTTTGTCATAAAAAATTAAAGATTTATTTATTTTTTCCATTTGAAACTGTGTTAGTCATGGCACATTCACTAGAAGAAAAACATGTATTTTTTACTAGTCTTTGTGACTAAATTTTAGTCACAAGAGACATTTTGTAACTAAAATCCCTTTAGTCGCCTAAGACAAGTCGCATGTGATAAATTAATTACAAATGACAAAGGGTATTGCATTAAAAAAAAAGTGAACAAATACATTTCATCTTTTCCATATTATATGTATTGTCACATGTGACTAAGATGCAACTATTTTGGTCACAATTGAGGGCAAATGAGGTGCTGCCACGTGTCTTAATATTTGATTATTTTAATAAGAATAATATTATAATTATTTTGAAATAATCTAAGATGTTAAATTCAAATACTTAGATGATCTCATATTATGACATGTGCCCCAATGTAAATATGCCACGTGGCATTAAAAATTTACAAAATATTTAATATTAGATTGTAGGTACTTAGGTAGGTACATAAATAGGTGCTTACAAACGTAGGTTAAATACCAACCTACCCACTTAGGTAAAAAAATAGGTAGGTAGGTTCTACCTTCTTTTGTTAAATACTTACTCATATAAATAGGTACTTAGGTAGGTAGGTACATATGTCAACCTAGGTGGGTAGGTTAAATTTCATACCTACCTAGTTAAGTAGATATGTAGGTTACGAAGGTAAGTACTTTAGAAATGTGCATAATTTAAATTTTTTTTTTGGGTTGAACCTTTTGATAACCTCATCCCATGTGCACAAATGTATTAATGTGAAATTGGATGACCACACCCCCTTGTTTATATAATGTTCAAAATAGGAATCAGGAATAAACAATATGGGATAAGTTTTGAAGTTGCAACTTCCTCACAAACTAAATTATAATTCTAAAACTTTCTTCATCCCTTACTTTTTTAGTTTTTAAATTTCTAAACAATTCAAGTACTAGATAATTAGATAATCATTTAATTAATAATGAATAAATTTACATATATTTAAATTATACACTACAAATATTCATTATCAATTATTTGAATAAGTAATAATTTCTTAATATTTAACAAACTAGTTATTTAGTTATTCACAAGTTATTAATACATAAGTCATAAATAATTACATAACTAAAATATTTAAAATAATTTTATTACTTTTTAGAATCTGATCGAATTACATATAATATAATTAATGTAAAAGTAATTTAATGATTATAATTTTTAAAATTAGCTATTTTAAATATTTATTTTAAAATCATAAGTAATGAATTAACAATTGCTTTTAGAAAGTAAATTCTTACACAAAATTTTTAAAAATTATTATTCAACTAATTACATTACTTATTGTCTAATTACATTTATTGTTGTAAAGATTATTATAGGTCAAATATTTTTTTTCTTTGGTTAATTAATAACTATAAATACAATAATTTGTTAAACATAACATTAATTTTTCATAATTACTGTAAATTTAGTATAAAGTATTTATCATAAATGATTAATCACAAAATTTTTAATAATAATAATAATATATAATCATTCGCAAAATTAAAATTAGTAAAATAGTTATTTTAACTACACTATTATTTTTCCAAATTTCTAATTCAGGTTTGAAGTTATAAATTACAAAGTGTGAATAATTATGTTCAATTAAAAAATAATTATGTACATACTAATTAATTCTTATATGAAGTAATTGCAATGAATTTAAAGTTATGTCACATTAATTTAATTAATTAATTTCTTCTAATATAAAAATATAAATTAGAAAATATAAAAATTTGTGTTATAACAATAATTATTTTGTGTAACTTAGATTTAATAAACATAATCATTTATAAGTATTTATAAAAGTGATTTATTATGGATAACACTAGTAGAAAAAAAACCTCAAAACTCAATCAATAATTCTTTGAATTAAAATATAAATTTAATTTTCTAAAATAGTAATTCAGAGTTCAAATATGAATTTTTAGATCTAATAAGTTTTTTGAATTTAAATACAAATTTCCAGAATTGAAATGTCAATTTTCAGATTCAAATAACAATATCCAAAATTGAAATGTCCATTTTTAGACTCAATCAATAATTTTCAAATTGGAAGTATTAATTTTGAGAATCCAGAATAATAAATTGGAATTGAAATTTCAGGTTCAAATCAAATGATTATTTAAAATTCAATTGCAAAAATTCAGAGTTGAAATATAAAATTTCATATTCATAGAAAAATATTCAAAATTAGAATGTCCATTTTTATAATCAATTAATAATTTTCTGAATTGAAATACTAATTTTTGAATTCAAAAATATTAATTTAGAATTCAAATATCAATTTAGAGATCAAATAAACCTTTTTGAATTCAAATTGAAAATATCATATTCAAATCAAAAATTTGAAATTCAAATAATGTTTTAAACAATTGTAATAACAATTTTCAGATTCAAATATCAAGTTTCAAATTCTAAGATATTTTTTATAAATTAAAATAATAGTTTTCATGATTGAAATATCAATTTTCAGATTTGAATAAAAAATTGAAAGTTCAAATATTAATTTTGAGATTCATTATATGAACAATATACATATGTATGCATATATAGTACATACATTAAAATACACCCTATGTCATTGTAAAATACCTTTAGGATGCAACTGATTTGGTGACTACTGCGATTAATGGAACATATCAACCTATTAATGGGTGAAAATAAATGTAAAATTGATCCAACCGATAGGATGAAATTTCTAATAGTTGCATCATAGTTGTGAAAATGATCAAAATAGTTGAAATTTGGTCTTGTAGTTGGAAATATTCTAAAATCTAGTCACAAACAACTACAAGTCACATGTAATCGTAAATGGAGTGCTTACATTTTGGCTAATTTCTAATAGTGCATTATTCCTTATTAACACACATGAATGTCAACAAACTCAAATTAAAAATTCATTTGATCCAAATTTAGGTTTTGGTTTAATTAAGAACTTTTAAAAATGAATTTTTTTGTCATAAAGAAAGGACATTTTTACGAAGGACTTTCACAGGACTCATATAATAAAAGCAAGTTGATGGTAAAAAAAAGAGATGATAATGACCTATTAGACACACTAAAAAAAAAATCACAATTTCAAAAATGTGAAATTTTAAAACTCTGAAAATTCAAAATATGTACACATGAAAATTATGTAAACATTCAAAATTTCCAAACTTCAAGCGTAGTTTACCACATATAAATGGGGTATAATGTACATGATGTATTGAACAAAGTTGTATTTTTATATTATATTAAATTTAACTTTAAAAATAAACATTTTTGGGTACAATTTCAAGTTATCAGCATTTTTCAAAGTGAAACATAAAATCTACAAGGAATTTGTACATTTTTATAGATTCATATTTATTAAAAAATGATTAAGAATTTTTTTTTGGCTTATTGGGGCATTTCTAATCATTTTTCATAACAAATTGCAAAAAAAATGATTCAAAAAATGATTTGTATGAAAAAGTTATTTTGAGAAAAAGGACATGTAGGATTATTGTAAAGTAACGTTTGTGGTTCCTTTAAGTGTGTTTTGACCTTGCAAATTCATGTTGTGAAACCTCCTTGTTAATGCTTCTTCTTGTGGGATGCATTCACAAAACAATGACCCACACTCACCTTGTTATTGCTTTGCTCAAAAGTAGTGGGTTAGCTAGTCAAGATGTGGTAAAACTAGATTGGTTATTCAAAAAAAATTTATTAGAATCATGATTTATAAGTTGACAAAAGAATTTATAACCCAAAAAAATGTTGCACACACTATATTATTATGTAAGGCACATTTTAATGATTTATCATAAATATGTCATTTCAAATCATTTCAAGCCTTGAATTTGATCTTCCATTGGTGAGGCATATTGTTGCTAGCTTGTCCTTTAGCATCAAGCATGTATCATTGTTGATCATCAATAATTGATTTGCAGTTTGCTTCCATGCTATTTGAAGCTTACTTGTAATCACTTCTTATATTGTTTCCTTACAAAAACATAACTATAGTGGTTAGCACCTTGATTTTTTCATGCTCAATCAATCCATGTTTTGTTGCATTAATGGGAATAAGATTGGTTGCATTAGGATTAAAAATCCTCCACTTGTTGTCTTTTATGAAGACATTTTCCATTTGAAACTTCCATGAATTATATTTAAATTTCATCGTAACTTGCTGGCCTATGACATTGGATTAAATTGTGACATTCTAGCTAATTGAAATAGATAAACCAAGGAAAAAATGATAAAGAAAGAAAATTAGACTAGAGATAAGACTTGTGAAATGCTCGTGCACATGACATGTATGAGTACTAGTAACTTGAGTGATAGATGACAAAATTTTAGGAAAACATTTGGACTTTGCTTAACAATAATTTGGAAGGTGTAGTTGTGGAGCAAGAAACCCACATACAAACTTCAATATAAAATGTAAGATTAGTAACAAATAAACAATGATGTGACCCACCAATATTCATGTAAAAAAAATTAGCAAAAACACACAATGACCAATCATAAAATAAGGCTCATATGGGCCTTTGTGCAACAAGACTTGCGCATTAACAAAGGAAAAAAAAATCTTGACTGTAGATCAAATCTTAAGGATACCTTTACTAAAGAAATATATTTTGCTCAACTATTGTTTAATGGCTTCAAGTGGTCCATATATAATGTATGTATGCAATATTAGGTGGCCAGGGGGGGAAAATGAGTAATTATTCAAAAAGAAGACAATAACATGTGCCTTTTCATGGAATGCTTTAATTTTTTTCTTAATAAGTACTTGCCCTAGACACCATCATGAAAATGCACATTAACATGCCTTGTCATGTCAATGTTATATAGTAAAAATTGAAATTGACACAAATAATGATGAATTGTAGGAAATCATATGGTAACATATATAGGAGGGAAATAAAAAGGGTTTAGGAGAGGGAAGGATATTATTAAATTGATAGACCTCCATCTTGTTTACCATTGTTTTTATCTCTTTCTCACATTTTAAAAGTGAAGCCTAAATTAAAATTTAAGAATTTATTTAATTATTGGAGGACATTCCATAAATCCAGATCTTTTCTTTAGCCACAAGGTTTTAGTGTCTATCCATGGACATGTTTCTTTTCTAATAACTACCTCACTCCTTTCCTAATAACTATTTCACTCTTTTCCTCTAATCGCCTATATGGACATGAAAATGCATACTAACATGTTTTTTCATGTTCATGTTATATTGTAAAATCAATATTGAGATTCACAAATAGTGATGAACTATTGAAAACCATATGAAAACATATGAGAGAAGCAAAAAGGGGGGCCGGGGGAGGAAGGGGATATTATTAAATTGATAAACCTCCATCTCATTTATCATTATTCTTATCTTTTCCTTACATTTTCAAAGTGAATCTTAAATTAAAATACAAATATTTGTTTAATTATTACAATACATTCCATATATCTAGAGCTTTTCCCCCAACCATAAGGTTCTAGTCTGTATGTAATTTAAATAATTATTTTTTCAATATCTTTTCAAAAAAGAAAAGAAAAGACACAATAGCATGGCATGTGCCTTTTCATGGACTATCTTCTTTCCTAATAATTACCTCACTTTTCCCCCCTAGCCACCTAATAACAAGCCTTCATATGAGAGAGAGAGAGAGAGAGAGAGAGAGAGAAGTTGCTTTCATAATACATAACTAAAGTAATGGCAAAACTGACTACCTAATATAACTACCTGTACATACATGGAACAAACTATTTTCCTAAGGCGTTGTAACAAATAGTAACAACAGAAGGGGCCATGGGTACCCACTCCAACTAGTGAAACATAAGAATTATGAGTGTACACATGTTACACTAAATTTACAGTGCATGGATGTATCTGACATTTATTTGGATATGATTAGTTTTGTCATGCAAAATGAGCACTATGACAAATATCACAATGTGACATGCTTAAGCATAATCCCCACCATACACACAAATTGAAACATGAGTAATGATTCAAAAAACCCACCATGCATACAAATTGAAACATGAGTAATGATTCAAAAAAGATTTTTGTCTTGTGAAAAAACACGAGGTGAGATAGAAAACAGACCCATAAAAAAACTAGGTTGCCAAGGCATATTTCAGATTAATTTTGATAGGATTGAAAACAATGAGTTCCATTCCCTATATTCATGACTATCAAGGGAAATGCCATGAAAGTTTCCCTACAACAGCAGCAGCTAGTACATTATACCTCCACTAGAAGGCTGGTGGAACAAAACCTCAGCGAGGAAACTGCATCTTATCATCATCAGTTGGATTTGTACCTCCATTGCTGAATTCTAGATCATGAAAAGCAGAGAAATATTCCCACTAAAATATTACCGAAGTAAGGGTACACAGATTGATTCCAAACAATTTGCAAAACAAATTGTAAGTGCCATGAAGTCACAGAGGACCAACCATTCAACCAATTTCAATCCACATAAACAATTCTAGTTCTCTTTGTGGATGACTCTGAAAACCTCATTGGATGTCTTCACATCGTTCAGAAGACAAAGTCCTCAGGTGACAAAGGTAAGGTTTGAAACTGTGAGACCTACTTCTGCAACTGAACATTAACTCGATCACTGCCTGGAGAGCACCAAACTCTCTGTCCTGCAGCTTCATTCTTGGCCATAGCAGCAGTCATATGTGACATGGGAGCTGTAAAGTTCTCAGACCCAAAATCCAGATTTTTCAATGAAAGCTGGAAATGAAAATCCTCCTTCCTTGTACTCAGTGAAGTTGAAACTAGGATAAGAAACCCTGCCTTTTAAATCCAGACTATAAATCTAGGTGCAAAGACTTCCCCTACAGACTCTGCAAATTAAACCAAATTAACCAATTTCCACTGAATAGACTGGCTAAGTCATAGCTAATTGTTTAATCTCTTGACTTGTCAAGTCTCTAGACCCAGAAGGGGCTTGGTGAGATTATTCTCATCAATCTTTCCAGATGTTGCCAATGACTTCTGCCTGGATTCCTGTTCCACTTTTCGGACTTTGTTCACCGCAAGTTGACCTTGTTTGGATAATCCCAATTGCTGCAAGATCATTAGACCACAATTGTTTAAGATGCTTTCCTCCATGCACAAAGTATTACCACATTATTAAAGAACCGCACAGCAGAATTTGTACAAATCACTCTTAAACATCCAATGGCAGGATCCCCTGCCACCCTTTGCTGAGTATCATAACACGAACACAGGCACATCAACTACACAATTTCTGGAGAAAAGCAAGTTTATTAGTTTCCCCCATGACACTTATGTGTTTAACAATTAACACATAAGCAGCAGTTGTAAAGTTAGTTTCAGCAAATATCTTACAGGATGATTGATGGAACCAGCTCGGCGGACCAATGATGCCCCCCTGGTCACTTGTGCAGCAGCTACTGCTGCCACACGAATTCTGCACAGCTCAAACCACTTGATTCAGATCAAAGATAAGTTACAAGTGTTGAATAACAAGTTTTAGGATATGCTGCTTGAAAGAACTTGGTGGTCTTTGACCATACAGGTACTGGGTACAATGGAGTATCTAAGAAACATCATTTGACTCATTTTTCCCAACTTGGAAACACAGCATCTTCACTTTCTAGCTGCAATCATATTGGGTTCAGGCTATTGATAACATCAGAAGTATGTAGGCATACTTGTTGTGAACATCAATGAACTCATCAGTTTCATCCACAATCTCCTCCTGCAAGTTGATACACCCAAAAGCCACTGTAAGTGGAAAAAGAACTATGCATGAAGTTCCACCCAAGCAACTCACAGGTATTAAAAGACAGCAAAGCTTCAACAAAGTACTGATGTGCTTATATTCCACATACTGAAAACCAGGCTTGAATGAATTATTTGAACAGCATGGTTTATTGCTTGCAGGTCTCCAATCTGACTGACACTTGACCTGCCAGAGACTGAGATAAGAGGTATTTCTGGGAATCTCCAATCTCTAAATCCTCAAATTTAAACTTACTTGCAAGAGCTCCTCCATCACATCTTCCATAGTAATGATGCCGATCACTTCCCCCTCTTTCACATCATCTTCCTTGCCAGTGCTTCCTCGCTGTGGTTCACTAAAGCGGACACGTCGAGTCTCCCTTTTCCCATTCTCTTCCAAATTTCTACTAATGATCTCTGGACCATTCTTGTCACTCCTTTTATCACCAGTTGCCACAATTTGGATGCCTTTTTCAAGGTCTGCTTCTCCAGTTTCCTGTTTGCAATCATCTAATCCATCCTTGGCACTTTCTTCATGAGATGGGCCATCATCCTTCCTCTTTGATTTTGCTTTTACAACTGCAGCCAGATGACTGCTACCTTTTTGGAACTCATTCAATATATCATAGAGGGGCATGTCACTTCCAACTCTGCCACACACAATAGGCCAATCTTCAAAACTAAAGTTTTCATCCAGACAAGATTGACATCTTCACAAAAATGCACCAAGTTTGAAAGGACAGACCATGAACAAACAGATAAATTATTCCAAGAGATGTTCATCACCAATTCCATTATAGGTCCAAGTTCAATTGTGTCAAGTAACTGCCTGCAAAGTTTTCAAATTAGAAGCAAGTGCACAAATTTCAACATATTTCCAGTTTTTTGACTGGAAAAAGGAGTTTATGGAACAGATATTCTTCTCACCTGGGCATTCTTCTTATGGAGACAGCACTCACAGGAGTCTCATCCTCTGCACGAATAGCAAGAAGACTCTTCACCTGCAGGCACATAGAACTTGATGAGAACGATCTGTACATAAAAAAGATGACAATACTAACACCTTGTATAGATTCCAAGAAGAGCAAGCACATGTACAGTGTACCTATGCAAGCCCAAAATAAGGAAAACTGACAAAGTATTATCCTACCATCAGAAGGTTTGAAAAGGAATTGCAAAAATGAATCTCAATCCTACCATGCAGTTGCAAATGATGCAGATCACAATTACAACCTCAATTACTTATGAAATGAGCTAGCTGAATGCCAGAGCTAAGATCCAGTACCAGTAGGAGTCCAATGATATTGCGAGGATTGCCATCATACACAGGAACACGGCTATGGCCTCGAGCCAATATTTTCCCCAGTGTCTCCCTGTAAAAGTTGAACAGCATGTGAGAAGGCATTAAGATGACTGAGAGAACCCTCTGGAACATGCAGTGCATGAATGCAAGGAAGATAGTACATCAAGAACTATCTCCCAAAAATATGCTCTATGTTTGATTGCAATATTGTTTAGGTTGAGGTTGGAGTAAAATCATGCAGTTACAAAATGCCTGATGAATATTGCACAGAAGTTGCACCCAAGAAACCTACAGAATGAGAAAAAAATTATCCTCCAGACAGTGTGTATACTAAAACAGGAGGACAAACAAAAGACCTTCATTGACAAACTCTCTGTACTGACATGTATCAACACACAGATTGAACACCAGCATTCAGTCTAGCAAGCACCCACCAATCTAGCTTGGAATTAATATCCAATGAAAATGTAGACTCAATCGGTGTCATAGAATCCAGCGCTGTCTGATACATTGCAAGAACAAAACCAACATGTCAAGCCTATCTGAAGGTGCAAATCTTCTGCCACAATCTTTTTGCATTTTGCTTCTCAATGTCCTTAATAGGCACCCAGACTTTTGAACTTCCAGAGTTCCTGCTCCAGCTGATAAATTACCAGCACAATGAATCCAGGTTTTATTATTTGGAACTTCCCCAAATTTCCACACTTCAGCATCCCCTCCAATATGTGAAAAGCACAGTTTCATGCATTTCCAGGTTCACAAAAGTCCTAGGGCTTAGTAGCTACAACTAGAGGTTTGATGCACCAAAAAGTTCTAGCTGCACAGTAACAACTTGGGCAATGTATGTATGTTGATCCAAATTGTGCCTTGCATACCTACAATAGGCTGGTTGCAAACCAGCATAGAATCTGTTTAGTCAAAGCATTTTGTACCCTCCCTCTAGTTCACTCCAATGAAGCATGACTTTGCTCCAGTGTCAGTATGAAAAAGGTGCAAAGCTGTTTGGACCAATACAATGAGTCTAATCTTTGACCTAAAATTGTATAAACATAAGATGCATGTTGGAGCTCATGTGATTGAGTCTCTTCTCAAAGGAAGCAACAACTTGTCCCTTGGTACTGGCCACTATCATGTGTGGAACTTCAATCATCCTACTCAGTGAGGTCCAAACCTTTTCTGTCAGGTCCAAAGCCCCTTGGATGATGGTAGTCTCATCATGTGTAAGATCACCTCCTTTTCCAGCCTGATGTCACACAACCCAACACTTTTCACATTGTTGCCATCATGCCAGAGGTTTGGCAAACATAAGACCTGCAAATTTCTGACAACCAAAATTTGCATGCCACAGACATCCAGAGCATAACCTCCATCTTGCAAACTGTTTCAGTTTTCTTCATTGGGCTCACCTCCTTCCCATGGATTGAAACAAGTGCCTTAAGTTGTGCACGCCGAAACAATGCTGAGTCATTGTGACCAAGAAGATAATCCAGTATCTGCAACCAGATATGATACATTAAAATGCCAGGTTTCTGATATTTTTCCATTGCAGTCAGGTACAAGGAAGTGGATGTGTACCTTTCCAACAGGGTAGGAGATTGGAAAGCACAGCACCATGAGGATTTTCACCAACCAAACCAGACTTGCACCAACTGCCAAGCCATGACGAGAACAGACTGCTTGTGGGATCACCTGAGGAATACCATCAGAGTGAGAATAGATAAACTATTAGATTTTGACTAAACCCTAAACCATCATTCGTTGAGGTACCTATTGGGCCATTGTCATGCCATGCTCTTTATCATGTCAACACAAAAAACAATGCAAATTCCCATACAATCAGGTGATGAAAATATATTCCACAACAAAAATTCATTGAATATTGAGGAGAATGTATGGGTCAGAGTTACAGGTAAGGCTCAAATTTGGTTTTGTGGTTCACACAGTGAAAAGTCTTGGAGGGGCAGAATTACAATCTTTTCCTCTTACCTCCCCAAAAGCAAGTACAAATGTGACTGAAAGTATTACAGCCACCACCTCATTGAACATAGTATCCAAGAATATTGGTAGAGCCTGCATGAATCCACAGAATCTAAATTAGATGGTTCTGAACTATGGCAGAATGTTCTCTTCTGATTAAAAAGAAGAAGATGACACTGGATACACTCTCCTCTGCTGAGCAAATGCATGAACTGATCAAATGAAAAGGCCATAAATCTGCATAGCAGCTGTGGATGTTCTCTTCTGCTAAAAAAAAGATGACACCACAGAGAGACATACTCTTCAGCTGAGCAAATGCATGAACTGATCAAATGGAAAAGGCTTACCTCCATAGCAGCTGCATTACACAGAAGCAAAGTGACAAGAAGTTGATGCTGCTCTTTCACCACAGGTAGAATGGTAGCTGGTCACAATTACATCACGATCAGGTGGCTGCAACCCTACTGGCATGAACTAAGGCACGAAAAATTGTTTACATATCAAGCTCTGTAGTCAATAAAAGGACTGCAATCACATGATCTGGAGGTGGATGCAGCGAAGGACTTGAGAGAAGTGACTGCCAGGAACGAAGAAGGAACATCTCAAGAACCACAATTATTCCACAGTTCCACGGCAAAGAAAGCGCTTACCCGCCTGTTTCTTCTCCTCTTCGGTGCCACTCTGCTGTAGAACCTCAAGGTCCATGAGCCCCAGCGACATCAAACCCAGCGTTAGACCGGACATGATACCAGCGAACAACACCAGGGCAGCAGATATCCCGGCATAGATCCACCACCAGGGAGTTCCAAAATCAACGTCCTCATCAGACAACCGCCATGCAAGACTTGAGGATCCCAGCAAATTGAACAGCAGCAGTGGCGTCTTCATCGTCCCTTTTACAACTGACGACTTCTTCTTCTTCTTCCTCGGACTTTGAAGTCTATTCTTGCAGCACAGATTCCACAGACAAGCTCCTTCTCCTCTCCTCGTCTTTCAACAGCGTGCCAAATCGACTATCGTTTCCTCATCATGCCCGAGACTCCTCTCTCTCTCTCTCTCTCCAAAACAAAGGCTCTGACAAGAAATCCAGAAACAAACAGTGCACTCACAATAACAACCAGGGTCTCAACCCTACACAAAATACCTTAGACAAAAGGAAGCTTGCCACCCCCCGCCTGGCTCCCGTGTCCAAACTCCATTTCGTCGTTTTCTCCAAATTCTCTCAAAAACAATTCAAAAAATTTCATGATCACCACAAATTGCTCTCTTCCAAAACCTCACCATCACGCGGAAAATTCACGCTGCTTCTCCCGTGAAATCAAAACACCGCAGCCGAGCAACGACATCCTCTGGGCAAAAACCAAGTGAGCGAATGCGCAACAACAAACGCGAGGAAGGGAGACACCGGGAGAAACGAGAGGGAGAGAAGGATTTCGGACCAACGGTCCATGTTAAGGACTAAGAGATAGATGTTTCGGACTCACGGTCCGAGTTTGGGACTAAAATGAAAGAGAGGTTTTGGACTGACAGTTTGAGTTACGGACTAGGGGAGAGAGAGGGAGGTTTCGGACTAACGGTCCGAGCTACGGACTAAACGAGAGAGAGGTTTTGGACTAATGGTTCGAGTTACGTACTAGGAGAGGGATTGAGAAAGCGGTTTCGGACTAACGGTCCGAGTTACGGACTAACGGTTCAAGTTACGGACCAACGGTTCAAGTTACGGACCTGGATTTGGGTTGATGGCGAAGACGAGTGCAGACCGATGGTCAGTAAGGTTATCTTGCGGTTTTAGTTGGAGTTGTAATAGGGAGCAGGGGGTAGGGGACCGGCAGATAACCAATCAATCTAATGGTAGGATACGTGAGTTTTATTAATCCTGTTTTGTACTGGAATTGACTAATTCAAATTCTGGACAAATATGACGACAAAATTAATTAACTAATTTTTGGAATTTCTCAAAATTCTCAGTGGTTTCGTCTCCTGTCTCTGGGGAGGAGTTTATTCTGTAGTAGTGGCACGTGGCGTAGCTACAACTGGGTAAAAGAATGCATGACACGTGTAGAATTTTCAATCCCGCCACGTCATTGTTTAAATGTTTTGACCACTCATATGATCCCAACTGTGTTGAAAGAAATTGGTGGGACATACCTCGTTGCAGTAGAGAGGATGGATGGGATTAAATGGATGAGATTGGAGAGATGGGTGGATGGATGGATGGGATTTAAAGGATGAGATTGAAGAGATGGGTGGATGGATGGATACATGAATGTCTCTGTGAGACTGCAGCACCAAAGATGCATCATATTCAGCTTTGCTAGCTACAATCCTCTTCAAAGTATTCCATGATAAAGAGGATCAGAACAAATTGCAGTTGGAACTCTAATGGAAAGTTTTGAAAAAGAAGCAAGCTGACCCATCTATGCGAGAGATAGTCTCTTGTTAAGAATCGCAGTCCTTGCTTTTAGAACATTCACATTAGACTTGTCTCCTGCAACTTGAGGTTTCAACAAGATTTTAGTTTGTAACAGTGGATGATGGAGTTGAGGGTTCATTGGACTAGATGATTACAATTTACAGGAGTATTTTCAGTGTATATGTTGAAACTTGAGGTTTAGATTTGTCGCAATTGGTCTCCACACTACTTTCAGATGGATAATTCACACACAAAATAATTGTTAAGAGAAGCTTGCAAGGATTTATATCCACATCACATACGAGGCCTGACATCCAAATTCACTGAGATCCCTCGTTAATGGCTCCCTTTGTTACCATGTTTCTAAATCTTTTCTCCTGGTTCATGAACCCATATATGGATTTCTACTTCTTCTCGTTAGCTTCCTTTGGGCATCTTGTTATCTGCCTGAATAACATTCCTACCTGATTGATCTCATTCTACTCAATAGACATATGTCTCCCTCACGAGAAATTGATAACAATGTTCAAACCTGGACAAAGCAACTTTAGCACCTGTGCAGAACAAGGAAAGAAGCAGTGTTGTGTGGTTCTCTAGTTTTTCTGAGAATCGCTGGGTCTGGGTGTTAGAATGTATTGAAAGACCTGACCTGGTTGTTTTAAAGAAAAAATATTTTCATCTTTTCAAGACTTGGGGACGGTTTCAAAAATTTGCAAAAGAAATTTCACCCGATTTCCAAAGTGCCTGTTCTCACATATCTTATACCAGTTGGTTTTCAAAGGTGGTTTTCAAATACTGGATATTATAAATTTTATTATTTCAAATTGAAATTTAAAAATTTAAAAATAAAAAAATTGCACAAAAAACAGTTAAATCTAAAAAATTCTTTTCAACATTTTATATCTCCAATATTTCATCTCGTTCAAATGAGCCTTCAAATTTTTTTAACTCCTTTTCAAAACCTAAATTTGTTTGAATTAACTCCACTAAATTAGAAAGCTCAATATATTACTTACCCAAGAAAATTAAAAATAAGTATGATTTTTTTGCCAAAATAAGATTTTGCTTATCTATTTGGAAATCAACCTAAACATTTACAAGCAATTGAAAAAAAAATTAAAAAAAGACACAATGTGTAAAATTAAATGTATAATGTCCAAATAATTCTTGCACACAACAAACAAACACATTGTTAATCAAAATTTCCCAAAAACATGGATAATAAAAAAATTCATCAACAAACAAAGATTGAAAAATAACCTCACCTTCCACGTTTGGCCTAAAGAAGTTGAATTTGGACAACTCCTCCCACCCTTGCAAAAACACTAAGGGAAAGTACCAATTTGAAACAAGAAAAGCAGGAACAACAACATTGAGCAAGGAGTAGAGGAGCATCAACATTGAACAAGGAAAAAGGAACAAAAGGGTAGCAACATCATGGTGTAATAGAGAGGTATTTGAGTGGGAGCAAGCTATGTTGAAGACAAACAAACGTAAGAACCATAGCATCGAACAAGGAGCACATGAACTACAATGTCAAGCAAGGAGTGAGGAGCAGTAGTGTCGAGCAAGGATAGAGGAATAATAAAGTTGAACAAAGAGTAGAAAAGCAACAATGTCAAGCAAGGAGAAAGGAGGAACAAGGAACAATAGTGTCGAGCAAGGAGAAAGGAGGACCAACATTGAATAAGCACACAACAACAATAGCGTCGAGCAAAGAGTGGAAGAACAACAATGTTGAGTAAGGACAAGAAGAGTAGCAACATCAAGAAAGGAGCAAAAGAGCAACAACATTGAGCAAGGAGCGAAGGTAGTAGCATCGAGCAAGGATAGGAGGAGCAAAAATGTTGTGCAAGGACGAGAGGAACAACAACGTTGAACAAGGATAGGGTGAACAATAGTGTACAACAAAGAACGTTGAATAAGGATAGAAGGACAATAGTGTCGAACAAAGAGTAGCAACATCACGCAAAGAGTAGAGGAACAACAACGTTGAGCTAATGCTGAGCAAGGAGCATCAAGCATCAACAACAATAACTAATCAAATCAATTAATCTAAGCAACTAACAAAAAAGAGAACAAGTAACACAAAACACACAATGAAAGAAAAAAATTGAAACACTTGTTTTATATTATCTTGCACTAAAGTAACCTTGTTTATTAGCTAAACCCTAAACTAACTACCAACTAAACACTAAACCCTGCTGACCCTTGAACCTTAAACTTAATTAATTCTAAACCTTGAAATCCGGACCTTGATATTTTCAATACCTTGTTAGGGTTTCAATAAAATATAAATATACATTTGATCCGGGTTTCAAATGCTCAATTTACATGAAACCCTGCAGCTGGGTTTCATAAAAGGTATCACTCAATGTGATACCCTGAGATGTTCAAACTGAGAACCAGCTTGAAACCCTGTTTGGTTCTCACATTTTCTCTGATATGTGCCCAACACTGGAAAGAACCCTCTCTCTTTGACCATGTGATGTACAACAGCCTAGGACAAAACATACCAATGAAGGAATGGCAAGAGAGTTACTAAAGGTCAATATTTGCCATTTAAATAGGCAATAGATCTTTTGCATGATCTCACATTTTTCTGTGATGCATGCCAAATCTAGAGGAGGACATGTAGTCAGTAAATGGCATTGTTATCTGTTGCTTCCAGGACTGCTTTTAGCAGCTTTAGCACACCATTTGGGTTCTTCACGAATGCCATGCTGCAAAAGAGCAAACAGACACCTTGTTTTATCATCCAAATTATCTCAAAACAAACTGAACTTCTTTGGGCATTCTCCCTTTCTATTAACCCTAGAACTTTGATTTATATTTAATCTCCTATGTTTTGCAAGCTCTTTAGGCGTTCTAGCATTTTTTGATGCTTATTTGCAATGTTGCAAAGTAAGTAATACTCCAGAGTTCAGTTTGAAATAATAGATGAAAACTATGGCAACAAACAGAGAGTTCATGTATGATGTCTAGAGGAGGATGCTTGCAAAGGAATATTGACCAGTTGATGAGCAATTTACTATCCATCCTAGAAAAAGTGAAATTTGATGCTCAAGACACACTAACCATTTCCAAAATGGAGCAGCCTTCAAATTAGAACTAGAAAACATACCTAATAACTGGACCACACTACCTTCTGATGCAGACAAGGAGTTGGAGCCAACCGTCAAACAGAATTGAGGCCCACAAATATCGGGGGTTGCTACTATCCAGGTGTTGCTCTTGATCCCTGTCATGTCACAAAAATTGATAAAGCTTGATTGGAGGGACCAAAGGGTAGCCATATCTTATATATAAATTCACTACGTGCGTGCGTGCGTGCATGCGTGACGGAGCTCGGGTGTGCAAGTCCGGCCGACCGGGCCCGGCCCGGGAAAAACGGGATTAGGAAAAACGGGATTCGGAAAACGGGATTCGAAAAAACGGGAGCTCGGGTGTGCAAGTCCGGCCGACCGGGCCCGGCCCGGGAAAAACGGGATTCTGAAAACGGGATTAGGAAAAACGGGATTAGGAAAACGGGATTCGGAAAAAACGGGATTCGGCCTTCAAGCCGACCGGGCCCGGCCCGGCAAAAACTGGATCATCTCTGTCTGTGCTCTGCAGTTGCAACTCCAGAGCTACAAGCGCGTGTATGTATGCCCCGAGTTAACGTGCCTGACCTGTTTTTGTTTGTAGCCAAAAT
>Ga0209208_10005255_pt1 | contig 18100 bp, 21 predicted proteins | sample S1TSphfallax_3_FD_187694 | JGI IMG/M metagenome (GOLD analysis project Ga0209208, IMG submission 187694) | Host-associated microbial communities from peat moss isolated from Minnesota, USA - S1T2_Fd - Sphagnum fallax MG (SPAdes) (version 2) | ecosystem: Host-associated > Plants > Peat moss >... | reverse complement strand
GGGGGGGGGGGGGGGGGGTGTCAAAAAAACCCTTGACTTTCAACAAAGTCAACAAAGTCAACAAAGTCAACAAAGCCCTTTAAAACTTGGGCATTAGTAGGTTATCATGTTATTAATGTTTTTTCAAAACATGCAATTTAACATTTCCTTTACATATGCATCATCATGGTAGGGTTATCAAAACTGACACAATGTGCCCATTTTGTGTTAATTATCACATTGACATCCATCATGACATGTTGGTTGCATCTGTCTTGATGCGTTGGTTACATTCGTTAGGACTGATGCAACAAAAAAAATCCTTACACCTGAGTTGCCCCCATTACGTATGGCAATCGAAAACAAATTTGGTCACCATAGGATTAGTGATCAAAACTTTTCAGTTGCCATTCTTGTGGTGACCAAAAACTTTCAGTTGTTAATCCTACGGTAACTAAAAGTAGTTCGTTGCCAATCTTATAACAATTGAAAGTTTTTTGTTGTTAATCATGTATCGATCGAATTTGTTTTTGGTTACCATACACAAGGCAATCAAAAACTTTATGTCATCAGTCGTGTGGCGATCAAATTTGTTTTCAATTGCCATACATAAGGTGACCAAAAGCTTTCATTCTTGATTTCAATTGTTTCATCAACATTAGATTGATCTCCACCATTGATTTGGGGATGAAATTTGTTGCTACTTAATAATAAAAACCAAACTTTGCAATCTCAATTCACTCTTTCATTTGAAGTGTGTGGGCCTTGTCTTGTTTAACAAATTGCCATTGCCATATACCTTTTGAAGGAAAGGTTAAATCTTTATGGGTGTTTGAAATTTGAAATTGTTATATTACATTTGTAATTGGGGCTGAATTTTAATTATAACCATGAAGGTGAAGTCTGATACTATTGTTCAAAACTTTAATTTTATTAATCAAGCCTATTTTTTTGTGTTTTTTCAATGAGGGAAGGCGAAACTTGTGGAGTCCATAATATTTGATATAATAGGACAAGCCAAATAAGGTGGAATGTAAATTTTGCAGTAATGTCATTTCATACCACAAGGATAAAATGCCCTTTCATTTGGGCTATCAATATGATGATAATGGGCGAACTAAAGTTACATTGTGTTCAAAGGCACAACCACGAGTGAAGGCCCTATTTGTTTGATATGGTATATTTTTTTTTGCACCATTAGACGACATGGAAATACCAACCCATTTCCCACTTTAAGTTATTTAAATAAAGTATGTCATTTTTTGTTTTTTCAATTTTTAGATTATTTGTTAAATAAGTAGGTTAAAAAAAGGGCGGGAAAAAGGAAAAAGTAATGCGTGGGAAGGGGAAGAACTTTGGGCAAGGCAAGGTAGGAGTGGTGGAGATTGTTTGCCACCAAAGACATAGGATTTTCACTTATCAAGTTTCTCTAATGTAATGATGTACATGAACAATTTATGCCATGGTTTTTGATGAAAAAAAAGGTGTACACCTTTGTGTGCGTGGGGGGTGGGGCACAAGAGTCAAACCTAAAGTAAGGATTATTTTAAGGGCCACTTTAGATTAGGTTTTAAGGTCTAAGGTCCAATGAAATAGAACAATCATGTTGGATGAGAGCCATGAATTAGACCCCACAGCCTAGATGAAAGTTCAAGACCAAAAAGTGGCAAATGAAGCTTAAACCTACATGGCACAATTTTGGAGGGAAAATCAAGTGGTTCAAACCACCCCCCCCCCAAAGCTAAAAGGAGAGGTCATGATTTGAAGAACCAAGATTTTAGCTAGAGTTAAAGGCAAGGGTCTAACCCAAGGATTCAATTTGGTTCAAATGAATCCAAATTGGTTTTTATGAATTTGTACTCGAGACCCCATTTAAAGTGGGTTTAAACATAACTCTATTATTAGTGCTCTAACTTTTTAAGGTTATTGGTGCTTCATATGTTTAGGGTTTTGAATAGTTTCGGAGGGCCATTGCAGTGGATAGATGACAATGGATGTGGAATTGTCCCACCAAGAATTGCCTAGGTGGTGGTGGTGGGATAGAGATTGCACCTAGGTCAACTTGGGACACTCAAGAGGGAATTACATTTGGGTCTACGTGAGACGCTTTTGGAATGTGAAAAACAAGAGCAATTGCCAAGATGGAACTTGTATATATGTGTGTGTGTGTATAAACAAGGATGGAAATCCATCCACAAAATGTACAAAGCATGTTGATGCAAATGCAAACACACGAAAGGAAAACCAAAACCATCAAAACAATACTAATGAAGTGGAAGATGTAATGTTAAAAGGGCATCCTATGCCATAAATCAACTAGTGATGGAGGTGCACTAGCTAGTATGTGTGGAAGAGATGTAAAACTATGACTAAATGTGATAGCTTGTCGAAAAATTGTAATGGCTTGCACATGTTGTAGGGCTATTGACACTTGTTGCTTACAATGAGATATAAACATCAAAAGTACTAAGGAGGTTTGTTGATGGTGAGTGATACATGCATGTACACAAGAAGTTAGAAATGAATCAAAGTGAGGATGGAGACAATTGTAGGTCTCTGTGGCAAGGGGAATGAAATCCTCTCTTGGCGTTCGCTTTATGTAGGATTGTGCTTTGTCTTGCGTGGCAATTATTGCTACATGTGATGTCGTCATCAAAACACATTGTACCAGATATATAGGAGTTGGATCCACAATAACATTTGCCAAGGTACAAAAATTGTCTCTAGTGATGACAATATCCACTCGTCTTCGTGTGTGGCAAGGAAAAAGGTGAGAAACCTCTCTTTGTACATGAGCTCCACTCTTTTATGCAAGAGCTACAACAATATTTCGAAACATATCATTAGTTGAAATGTGCTTACTCCCACATGGGAAATGTAGCAAATGGATACCTAAATCATTGATGGTATGATCACACTAGCATCGTGAAATATGCAAAATTATAGGATGTAGTATATTGAGATGAATATGGAGTGCTATAAGAAAATGGGCGAAGGATAAACGAAATGAAGGGGTGCTAAAACGAGCTAATAACCAAGCCCCTATTGTTAGACCTACATAGTAGTGAAGATGTGTTCGCACAACATTCAAAGGAGGACCTGCTAGAAGTGGAATAAATTCTTGCTCATGTAGTTGGTCCATCAAAAAAGATTGCATTTGAGGATATGATTGCATTATTAGACTTTCAAAAGGCAAGACATGTGATCAAACAACCTTAGGTAACATTGCACGAGTATCCCGTAGTGTGACTTGGAAGGGAAAAATACCGATCTTTACATATGCCACTACATCAAAAAGAATAAAATGATCATCATGTTGGAAATGAAAGATTAGTGCAAGAGCGATCAAAGCCCAACATTCTAAAAAGGTGGGGGTAGCATGTTGGACCACTGAGGGAAGGCCTAACCCCCTTGAAGAAGCAAAAAAAATGACTTGACAACGAGCCAAATGGCCCATTATGGTGCCAAAGGATCTTGACCCTAATAGCTTTTTTAATATAACTATGGTATGAACATCAAACTCAATATAACATTGCAAAATACCTAGTGATGGAAATACAATACATTATAAGTAGCTTGACCGTTAAGCATAACAAAGTGAAAACATGACAAATAGTTGTTTGAGGATCTACGAGCATAGGAAAGCTAGCGATCATGCTAAATGCCTCTAATATGAAGGACTCCACAAAAGGCAAAAAACCCACTAAGGCACCTAAAACACAAAGATTGAACTCATGTGTAAGAAAACTTGGAGGAAGTGATATAGATTGGTTTAACCCTTACGGAGACCGGATGACACACTTTGTCAGATGCACTAAAAGTTTTAATGCGCCAAATTTTTCCTATAATCGCAAAAAAAAGTAACACATATGAGGTATGACCGACTATATGTGTATCATTTGCCAATGAAGGAAAAAACACAAGTAGGGTGGGTTACTGCAGTAGGATGAAGAGCACGAAGATGAACTAGTGGAAACAACACTCCTCCCAAGGGAACCCCTTGTCATGTACCAAATTCGAATGAAATGACAATGATATCCCCATGCTTAGAAACTTCCAAGAAATATAGTGGAGATGGGTGTGCATAAAATTGACGAATAAATGGGAAAAGCTGATCCAAGGTGTTGGTAGAAGACCGCAGATCCTTAAAAATGGTTGCTTGAGATACTAAATTATATGCATTTCGAACATCCACATGTAATACCACCCATTCTAGATGTAGATCCAACATAGCCCTAACCCCATGAACCATTGTTTTGCATTCGCTTGGCATTGCCACCCCAAACTAATGTGGACTAAAATGTTCTACAAATGTATCCTTGAGTTGAATAACTAATGTGTAGGCAACTAATTGATGAATTACCTTTCCAATTGTGATGGGTCGAATGCCTTTGGCTTGTTTCTCCAAAGCTAATAGTCATGATGCAACAAGCAGGCATGATATTGATGGAGGAACATGACGACGAACAAGATGCCCACATATCTCAAAAAAGAAATCAAAGCCATTGGCAGAGTCGTCAAGGACAAAACAATCTCGTAAAAGCTCATACACCATACCTAAAAAATCATTGGATGAAAGACATGGTGAATGTGTCAAAGTAAAAATAAATGCCTCTCTATCCAAAAAAAATTCATTTTGGATGAAAATCTTTAATGAAAGGGGGGAGGTCAACCTCAACCAATGGATGAAGATGGCAAAGGGTCATAATGGTCTCAGCTAATGGGGTAGTAGGGGTGTTGGGAGCCAATGTGTGCATTGCTTGAATATAATCCCCAACATGAACAAATGTTTGTATGTGACATAATCATGCTAATGGAGGTGGAATAGGATCTAATGTCATCTTTGAAGATCTTTGAGAAGCCAATGCATGTGTTCTAATTGTGTGCTCCTCTTATAATGTTTCCCATTTCCCTACCATGTACTGACACAAACGAGTGCACATCTCTTGGTGGCCTTTCTCACCATCCCATGGCAGACATGACGAACACCAAGAATGGAAAAGCAAAAATGCATGCCATGTTGTTAAGTTAGATGGATTAACTACCAACTGAACTAAGGGGATGCGTAAATCACATAGAACCTCGACATGAAGAGTATATGGAATATGATGATATGAGTAGGGGCGTGGTAAACCAAGATGGAAAACATCAATGATATATAATGATGTAATCCATGTTTAAGCCGAAGAAGGAAGAAAAAACGGTAATCTCGAAGGCATTAACACCCTGAAAATTGATGACTATTTATGTGCAATGCATGATGTATGGTGTTGTGTTAAACTTGCAACTAGGACAAGGAACATGTAGATGTTGCTAAGGGTTTTTGCAAAATAACAATTTCTTCTTCTTTCCAACAATTGCCATGTGCAAATATCCAAGTCTTTTTTAGACCACAAAAGTAGCAATAACAGCTCCATCACCACATGGAGAAGTGGATGAAGAGGAGCTTGTTGCTATGTGTGCGTGTGCACTCATTGTTCCACTTCACCCAACAATTTTCACAATACACCGCACTTCTTTCCAAGCTGCACCAAATAGAAACAAAGGTGACACTCATAGATCAATTCAATTGTAAACTTTTCCAATGTTGTTTTTCTTTGTGTGTTGCATTCTTTTCACAATACCTTGTGTTTTGTTTCCTAGAAAATCTTGATGTGATTTGATTATACTTATGTTTTCCTAGTCAAATTGAATCGTTGGAGACAACCTATGCAAGATGCAATACTTCATCATGGTTTCTATGTGATCAAAGCACATGATTTGAAAGTAAGTTTTTCTGTAGTCCCTAGAGGTTAGAAAGAGAAACTATGGCAACAATTTTTTATGGATCCTTCATAATGGTGGGATCATAGATTATAGAAGGTAAGTGAACATCAAACTTGTTGGAGTTCACATGTCAATGAAGCTATAGCTTTTGTTTTTTTCAATCTTGTTGCGTTCTCTTGGTTTCTATCCTACCCTAGTTTAAACGTGGGTGAAGTTCTTTTAAAGTCTTTTGCATTAGGATGGTAGTAATGGGCTGGAGAAGGTAGGTGAATGTGATTTGCAAATGGAGAATGCTAGTTTCATTTTCTTTGTTTTTTTTATGCCATTTATGCTTGGGATGTGGAAAGTACATGACTGATTAGCTTGATTTGGATTTTTGGTTGTAGACAAAGGAAAGGTACCCAAATTTCAAACATAAGAAGACATAAAATGACTTTGGCTTGGGGACCAACAAAACCCACCATGGGTAGTAACAAAGATATCTGCAATGGCACTAGGCATAATGTAATTGAACATTTTGCATGGAATCAAAAGCTTACGAAATATGTCAAGGATGGGCAACCAGAGAAGGCAATGCAACTTTTCCCACAAATGCAAAGAAAAGGAGTGTGTTTTAATAAATTCACTTTTGTGCAAGTGATTAAAGTATGTGTTGGTTTAGGAACATTTGAAGATGGCAAGCTTGTTCATAAAGAGCTCATTCAAATTGGTTGCAAGTTTGTGGGGAGTAGCCTGGTGGACATCTATGCAAAATGTGGGAGCATTGAAGATGCTTAGAAAGTGTTCAACAAGATGCCATCTTGAAATGTGGTCACTTGGACTGCCATGATTTTGGGCCATGTGCAATGTGGTCATGGGCAAAAGGCATTGGAACTATTTCATTGAATGTAATAAGAGGGTGTGTGACCAGATTCTTTTACTTTTGTGGGGGTGCTAAATGCATGTGCTAATGTAGTTGCCCTCGAAGAGGACAAATGTGTTGATCAGCAAATCATTCAAAGTGGTTTGGGGTTGGACATCTTTGTGGGGAGTAGTTTGGTGGACATGTATGAAATTGTGGGAGCATGGAGGATGCTTGGAGTGTGTTCAACAAGATGCCATCTCAAAATGTGGTCACTTGGATTGCCATACTTGGAGGATGTGCCATCGATGGGCACGGTAAGGAAGTTCTTAAAATTTTTGAACATATGTGTGAAGAAGGTGTACAACCAAATGATATCACTTTTATTTGTCTTTTGTTAGCTTACAGCCATGCATGTTTAGTGGATGAAGGTATGTGCTATTATGCTTCAATGACCACCAACTATATGATAATTGGAAAATTAGAACATTATGATTGTATGGTCGACCTTCTTGATCGTGCTGGCCATTTATAGGAGGCCAAGAATATGGTCATGGTAATGTTCGGTGAACCACATGTGGCTGCATGGAAGGTTTTGCTCAACGCTTGCAAAATTCATGGTAATGTGGAGATGGCAAAATGCATTGCCAAACGAATTCTTGAAATAGAGCCTAAAAATGCTGCTAGTTATGTGCTGTTGTCAAACATCTACTCTGCTGATTGTGACAAACATCTCTATGAGAATGTTGAATGGTAGAAAAAGGAAAAAGGTGTGAAGAAATAGTTGGGTCGCACCTGGATTGAAATGAATAATGAGGTGCATATGTTTGTAGAAGAGGATCAAGACCACCCCCAGATGATTGAAATTTATGTAAAATTACAGAGATTGTCACAACTCATGTGTGATGCAAGGTACATGCTTGTTACAAAAATTGTTCTACATGATGTGGAAGAAGAAGAAACAATATTTCATTTGTGTCACCATAGCGAGAAACTAACTATTGCATGTGGGCTCATCAATATAGCTCTCGGTACTACTCTCTGAATAAGAAAAAATCTGCAGGTTTGTGAAGATTGCCACACTTCCACAAAGTTCATTTAAAAAATTATTGGGAGAGTAATCATGGTGCGGGATGCCAATCGCTTTCATCACTTCAAAGATTGTGTTTGTTCTTGCATGAACTATTGGTGATTCCAGTAGTATGTCTTGTCAATCACTATATCAAGTTCATTTTGTTTGCAGTAGCATGTCTAGTGGTATTGCAACAAAGTGTAAGTTCAACAGTGTTATCAGATGTGGTAGCACTGAAAAGTTGGCCATGGAGCCAAGCCACCTCTGCCATTTGTAGCACTTAGGTCTGGTGCCTCTTTCATTTTATGTGTGCAGAGTTATTTTGGAAACTGAGTAGATGTTGAGACTATTAAAATTGACGACCAGTTTGAAGTGTGGACCAAGATTAGTTGGAGGTATTAGTCTTGGGCCTTAGTGTCCTTGAATTGATCATTGTCTCTACTAATGAGTTGCGATTGCTGGCCAAGGTGAACAATTCTACTTGCAATCAAAAAACGATACTGCATCCAAGTTTAATTCAGGGCTTTGTAAAGCTCTTTGGTTTGCAAGCTAGGATTTTCTATACTCACAAAGATTGGTTATGTGAGCATTGAGCAATGTGCTGCAGTCATATTACAGCAATGGAAAAGTGTATGTATCAGTTTACTTTATGTTGCTAGTGCCTAGAAAGCACCTGCAGTTTTTGAACCATTCAACTGATGTTTATTTTCACAAGAGGGATGAGTTGCACATTGGCATAACAACATGATGGCTCAATTTTGTAATGAAATACAACAACCACTTCTATGAGATTTGGTATTGAGTTAAATGGTGAACTTTTTCTATTTGTATGTGATGTACTTTGGGAATCTTTGCCACTCAATGATCACTCATGTTTCTATTGAAGTTTAGGTACCAATTGCAGGATTTTGAGAGGGAGAGAAAGTGGAAGCTGGGCTGAGTCAATTATGTTTTAGCAGAACTGGATTTTAAAGCACATGAGATTCAGCATCAAAAAGTAAGATTGATGAAATTGTGGATTGTTCAGGTCTGGAAGTCATTCAAATGGAGACATACTGGAAGCTCTCTGCCACCATCAATTCTCTACCTATGCTTTGCTAGAGTGTGGATGGCAGGAACTGTTAACCAATGTTTAATCAGTGGCTTAGATTCCAGTGCATACCATTCTAACATGGAATGACCCACAACTTTTCCTCTGTTTAACACAGATCCAAAATTCCAGTTCCAAGTTTGCAAGAGCTTCAATCTGATTTGTCATGTTTGTTTTGACTTGGCCAGAATTGACTTGTTGTTTACCTTCAAAGTGTTATTGTGGAGTTTTCTCTGCAATCACATAGATACAATCTCCTGTGCAAGCAGGGTATTACTTATCCCCAGAGGATCCAGATGCTGGTCCTTCAGTCACTGATTGGAGCATAGAAAGGTGGGAGAGTGTACAAAAACCAATAGTGATGCTTGCAGTATTGGACAGTGGGGAGTCAACTGGCCATGATGACAATGTGGACTTGCAGTGGTGAACAACACCAAAAACAAGGGGGTTCCTATGAAACAGCCAGCCTACCAACCAGCAACAAAAGAAGAAAAGGGAGCACCCAATGAGTCAAAGGGCAATAGCCAAGGCCAGTTTTTCTGCTCATGGGGGAAAAGTAGCAATAGCAATTTTTGGCGGTGAAGTTCATGTATTCTCAGAGGTGGCCTTGACACCTATTGATATCTTCTCAATCCAGGTGATGTTGTCACATTTGCCAGCTCCAGCCTTCTCACCCACAAGCTGCTGTCTGGCCTTTATGTGGCATGATCACAAATCCAACACATGAGTGCTCTGCATTGTGAGGATTCCATCAGTCACTTCATCTACCCCCTTAATGTGGGATCATCATTTAGCTGTCAGGTACATTGTCTTCTTTTTCATACACCCAAAACCTCAATATGTGTATTTGCTGTCCAAGTTTCATTGTGCCTCTTCTTTGCTTGTGTTTGTATAGTTCTTTCTCAAGATTACCCCAGCACTAGAGTTGGCCTGCATGACAGTGGTGACCACCATGTCTTCCCCAACCCCGAGCTTGCTCTGTCCAAGGTAGGCACAGGGGCTATGGCGACAAAGTTGCAGCACACAGAGTCTCCCAAATATAGTGTCTCCTTAATTGTTATAATTGTGCTTGAGCACTTTCCAACAGGATGAGACTGACCCTTTGCAGAGCCTAGGACCTGCAAACTGAGTTGCAGCATTGACTGGATTGCAGCTGCTTTAGCAAAGCCAGCTTTGATTTTGTTCATGGATTGGAAAATAGGTTTGAGTTATTTCAGCTGCAACTGTGTATTATTGAGGGTTGCAACATTGCAACAGGTTTTGGTGGAGTTTGGTGAGTGAGGTGGATTGGTGGGATGCTGTTGCATGCACGCAATGTGCTGCTGATGATGGCACTGATATATTTTCTGGTCTACCAGTATGTTACTGTTAGTTGTTGGTTAGGGTCTCTAAAGTTTGTTGTCAATGGCAGCATCTTATGAATGGGCACTGTCATTTCAGTAGGTTTGATAGATGTTGCAATTTGTTGTATTGTACAGAATATTAGAAGTGAGCCTTGAACACCCTAAAGGGCTGGTCTAGTTGGGTGGGTTACTCATTTGAGTAGTCTCAATTTTTGTCCTCTTACAATTGTGGTCTAGTTTTTCCATTCTCATTTCTAAATTCTTTGGTGATGCTATTTGGAGGCAGTGACACATGGCAGAGTGATGGCAATGCTTGATGCTGACTTTCACAGCCTTAACCTGTGCATGTTCAGTACTATGGCCCTGTATGCTGCTTCTCCTTTCTACCTTCTTTTACCAGTTTCAACTCCTAATGTTGACAGAAGTCTCAAGTTCTGACAAGCGATAATTGAAAAGAGTAGATACTGTGGGTGCTGCTGTCCCTTGTGAGGTAGAATGTCCTGTTGCAGATGCACATGACACATGGAGCCTGCTCTAGAAGCATATGAAGTAGCCCAAAGTCCTTGAACCCTTGTAATCAGCAATTGCAAATTTCTTACCTGCCCAGACACAGATGTCTGCTGGAGCAATCTCATGGAATATCCTCCAGGATCAGTTCAAGGAGTTCCGCTAGCTTGAGAATTTCATTCTATGTGTTAAATAGTTCTCACTATCATGTGCTTAGAGGCACAATCAATCAGACCATGCTGGTAGAAGGTTACTTGCTCTCTAGTGGTTCTTCAGGTTCCAAAAAGGTTCTACATCTTCCTGATATGCCTTTGCATTCTAAGATCTAGAAAAACCAATTCATAATAGCTTCTGTTCATTGATTTGCTGGCTTATTTCCAATGATGGGTCATTAGATGGTGGCTGGGTGGGGTCTAGCAGGCAATGGAAAAAATAAAGTGTCAGATTCTGGAGGGTGTGGAAGCAGCTGATGTCCAGGTGTTGGTATTGGACATGCAAGGGTGGTTGATGTTGGATATGTTGGGGGGTGGAATAGAAGCGGCACTAGTGAACCCTTCCACACTCATTCCAGAGCCATGGCAAGCCTCCAGTGAAGGACTAACACGGGTCAGTGTTGATGCCATGGCTTTGGATCTGCACTAGTTCAAACAATTCAGGTGCTCTTCTGAAGACATTGCTTTTGATCCTGTTGAATTGTTTTCACAAATGTCTGCAGAGGGATATAGTTCTGGGCAAGAATAATGTGTTCATGAAGGCAGCAACTCTTTAAGTATGACCAGGTAGAGAGGCATCTTGGTTTATAACCTTACATTTACTGTGTTGCAGCAAATTGTTTTGTGGTTTCTGTTGTCCAAGTAGGTGCAGGATATAGGTTTATATCCACTCCATAGGTTTTATGGAGTTGTTTTGTTGTGCACAATCAATTAATGATCTTCATCTATAAAATATGTGGAGGTTTCAGAGATACATGGATGCAGTATTGAACTTGGCATTTTTTGACACAATTATGCTGGTATGCCTGCTTTTGCCGTATGCTGGCAACAACAGATGCAGCTGTCAGCAATGCGGCATCAGCTACTCCCTTGCAACCTTCTACTGCTCCCAGCACTGCCACCCTCCCTCCAGCCCCTACTACACCTGGTATGTCTTGTCTCACTGGGCTTTGGATAGCACTAGAGTAAGCAATCGTTTGCAGGATTATCTGTGTGGCCTAATGTGTGCTGAAAGGTTGAAATGAATCAGGATCACAATTTGCCATGCTGTGGTAATGAACCCTCCTGAGTTATGAAGATGTCAAGCCTGCAAGGTTTCCAATTTTGCAGAGTTACTTCTGGTCACTTAAACACTCAACTGAGGGTATAATTGTATGCTCAGGGGGGGCTGATGCCTTTTCATCTCTATGAGCTATAAGATTTCTTGAGAGGAGTGAATAATAGTCTGGAAACTTCATTTTCTGGTGATTGGCTCTTGCTACTGTTTCCATATGGTCGAGGCTTGTTGATTGGCACATGTCATCTTCAATGAGGTAATAGGAAAGGGGCCAGGTCTCTAGTCTTAAGGGTTTAGAAAGTGACAGAATGTCTGAAAAGCCAGGTGTGCACACAAGCAATGGTGGAACAATGCAAGTGTAAGCATGGGTACAGGGAGCCATACCCAAAATCAATGCTACAACTCCTAGTGCTGAGGTTCCCAAATATGTTGCCATCCCAAGCACTAATTTGGTAGAGCCTATTGTGCCCCTTCCCTTGAGTGTTAGTACTGCAACTTTCCCAGGGACTCCTACAGTGCATATTATTGGTGACTACCACTTCCAAGTTGTGCCAGTTACTCCTCTTCTGTCTGATTTTTCATAAATGTCAGCTTCTACTACTGTAGGAGACCCTTGATCTGCTTGAGTGGGTTATGGAAATTGTGGTCAAGGCTATTCCTCAGAGGAGGTCAGTTCAGCGCAAACTTTTAACTGTCCACCTTGTTGCCCTATTTTGTTCACTCTACCCTTTTGTAGTTTTTCATTTTGTAGCATCTTTAGGTCCTGTGAGATCATTGGATAAGCGGCTTAGAGGACCATCCAGTGCAGCCATTGACCCCTGCTTTCACCAGATGTTGCCAATGGACATGTGGATCCATGGGTAATGGTAAATTGGGAGCCTGGGATGGAAAATATGCATCAGTTGATGTTTGATATGGCCAACATGCGGGGTAATATGCATGTCCTGTCAGATGGACAAAGAAGAGAGATGGCTGCTTGGTTGGCCATGAAGATGAGGATGAGTAATGAGCAGTTGTATCACTACAGCGCCCACTGAAGACCTGAATAAAAAAAAATGTGAACCAAAGACAGGGTATGGGGGATGGAGTGTAGGATGTCAGGATGTTGGACTTTGATATCTAAGATGTTGGCATTGTTTGCAGGACCCAATCACAAGTGCTGCCAAATCAAACAAGACAAAGGCTCAAGTGCAATGGAAGGCAAGAATGCTAATCTTTCCTCAAGCTTGTAGCACCGTGTGAGGTAACTCATAATTTGCTTTAGAACTCAAATCTTGTGGGTTTATTTTTGGGATCATGTTGATAGTTGTGGTAAGGACATTTGATATCTCATATTTGGCTTGGGTGCATTTAACAAGGGGATTTCAGCAGCAAATTTGTTGGATGTTGCTTCCTGCATGTAGACCATGAGTGATTTATAATGCAAGACCTTCCAATTTTCAGACATTGTTCCGAATAAGCAATTGTGGTTTTGAGCGAAAATTTAGTTGTAACCAGTAGATCTAGGTCTATTTATGTTGTGTAAGTTAATTCAACTAAGGTGGATGTCTTGTTTGTTGGCTCTGCCCATAGGGAAGAGACTAGGCATCTGTGCAGGATTTGGACTTGGGGATAAAAATTTTGCTCACTCATTGGTCAATGTGGGGATGACAAGTGTGCAAAGAATGAAAATTTTCAGATGGATGCAAATTTTCATGTTTTGGGGGTGGATGCATCAATATATAACGAAAGGCAGAGCCATTACGTGATGAGCTGCTTGCTGTTTATGGTTTAGAGTTGATGATTTGACACTAAATATGTCAATCAGTAAAGTATGAAAGGAATAAGTTTAACCATCTCTATATATTTTTGGCTATCAAGGAAAAAAAAAAGACAATAATTTCATTGACAATGATTCCTTGGAGATAGTTTAGGTAGATCAACCTTAGGTTTCATAAGTCATCCTTTTGGATGACAATTTCAAACTAGAATTTGTTTAGTTGATTTCCAAGTAAAGGGGAATTAAAAGATGTTCTTTCATATATGTATGTTTTTTCAAAGTCCAACACCATAGTCTTGAGCAAATTTTGAATTATACACCATTACACATAACTGGTTTTGGGGTCTTCAAGTACTCATATAGGATATTTCTTATGTGAGACATTTCTTAGGTCATTTTCTGAATCCACTCTTGGTTTTGCCAATTGTACTTGTGATGTAAATCAATGATGGGGGAACACCAGTTATACTGTAGAGCAAGCCCTGATACAACACCTTCCTACCTGACAAAACAGCATCTCGCCCTACTGAGCTCAAGCCATCCATAGCACTTCAACTTACCTTTGGTGTAACTACTTGAATAATAGGACATCATTTTGCCTATTCTGCTAACGCTTAAATGCGTCTTCACTTGAAGAGTCCCATCCATGGTAAAAGCAGCAATGCCTATTTCTGTTCCCTTGTTGCCTGATTTAGAGGGCCACAGTGAAGCAGCACCCACCAGTGCACCAATGTGGATGGATGGTGCACTGATGGGTGCACCTTTTTCGTCCCTCCCTGTCCCTGGGCTAACCAAGGTGGCGAACTGTTGACTTGTTTTATATTCCTTTCCTCAGCCCAGGTTGGTTTTTTTTTTTGGGATTTTATTTTTTCCTCACCCCCCACACTCGCCCAAGTCTCACCTACCTACCTACATTTAGTCTACTTGCCTATGCAGCTTGGCCTCCTCCCTCCCCCACCTACCTACCTACCTACCTACCTACCTACCTGTTCACCTACCCACCCATCTATCATCTACTTACCCACCCATTTGCCTACCTACCCATCAACCTACCTACTTATGTACCTACACACTAAATCTCCACAAAGGCAATGATGATGTAAGTCAATAAGAGTATTACAATATACCAAGTATGTTGCTTCATTCTCCTTCCTACCTACCTCCTTACTAGACCTTGCAACTTTACAACTATCGAAAACAATGTTCCAATGAACCAATTGAAAGTATTGTAACTAAACTGGATTTCTTTTCTATAGCCCTATAAAACTCAACAATTAAAGTATTTGGTAACACTCATATAAAGATATTGCAAATGAACTTGATATCTTTACTCAAGCCACATTAATCCAGTGATGTAACCGTTTTTGCAATGCCCTCATTGAACTTCCTCACAACCATTAGATCTCAAACTCGTGCCATACCTTCAACACAACTTGCAAAAAACATCTATAAATTATCAATCATCACATTGCCTTCATAAAGGTAATGCACACCCACTGGATGATTTTATTGAAATGCAATACAAATAGGGTAGAGGGGCAATATCATATTATACTTGATTTCTTTTTTCAATCTCCTCGTTAAACTAATGCATGAACACAACAAATTTACTATAATGTAATACCTTTAGTCCTATTAAACTATTTTCATTTCAGCTAATTTAACAATGCAATACCCCAAAGACCCATTGGAAATAACATATCCAACCTAATGCCCATATGAATTACCCTCATCAAAATAATACAAATGCATTGGATTATTTTATTGTTTTGTAATACCCTTAGGCTTAGTTTTACCTATTTTATTTCATTTATTTGATCTATGCAAATACCTATTGACACATTGACAATATAACATCCAACCCAATTCACACATGCATTACCCTCATCAAAGTAATGGAAATGCACTAGATTACTTTTTTGTTATGCAATATTCATGCCCAAGTTAATATATTTCATCTCATTTGATTCAAAAATGCAATTACTGGATTATTTTAGTCTTATGCAATACCCTCAAGCTTAGGTTATATTTCATCTCATCTAATTGAACAATGCAATACCTTAAGAATGTATTGGAAATCGCCCATTTTTTTGCAATATCCTTAAGTTAGTTGTAATTATTTTATCTCATCAATGTAATACCTTATAGACAATATCATATCCAACCCAATTCACACGTGCATTACCTTTATTAGGGTGATCCTTGATAAAAAGGATTTTTTTACAATGAGGGCATTGCACAAAAGCATGTTTTTTAGACTTTTGTGGAATTTCCACAAATATTTGAACCACAATTGTAATACCTTCATGTACTAGCAATACATCTAATCAATTTTTTGCTCAATACAAGATGCACATCCATTATATATGGATTTTAATAACCTTGTTTATGTACAAATCAAATTCAATTTTTTTACAAGTATATATCTTTACATACATTATTTTCCAATGGCAATGGGCTATATTCATGCAAGCTAAAAAAATGTGGCATGGAAAATTCATGGATGCCATACACATGTTACAAAATGTATATTAGTCCAAAAATGGAATGTCAAGCTAATTGCTTTTCACCCTCATTCTCATTAGAACTTTCATTAGTAGATTTTAATGATAATCCATTTGCACTTTAATAGTATGCCACCGCATTTTGTGCAAATTGAACATATTGTCAGGTGTATAATTGTTGGTTTGCCAAAATTATCTTCATCAAATCAACTACGAAGGCCTCCTTGGTGGTACCTCAAATCCTAAAGTGGACATACACACAAACCAATGAATATAATCTGGAAAACATATGTTTGAAGCACAATGCAAATTTGAAATGAAAATTGAATGTGATGGAATTTAGTGACCATGAATCATCTTTGATTCATGGTAATTCACAAGTTGAATGATCTCCTTTTCACATTCCTTTTTGGATGAAAATTTCATCTAATTTTGGTTATTCCAAACATCTTTAAGGCCCTTTGCATAAGAGACCTTGCTAATTCAAATTATATCGGCAAGATTCTCATCCCTCTTTAATTTGGTCATCACATGGGGAGGATGGACCCCACGCCCCATGTTGGAATGCCCAATGGAGTGAACAACTTGGAATAAACGACTCTTAACAATGTGGGCATCAATGTTGGTTTTATTCATAATGCATCATTTCACAAGTGATCCCACTAGCATGTGGCATGGGTCTTTGTTCAAGCAATTGCCTTTTTTTCGTTGTGTCAAAGCTTTTTTTTTAAATTACTTAAAACTTGTGCATTCACCAATGCATGGTTTTGACAATGCAACCCATTTCACTGAATAGATGGGTGCTTAAGCTTCCTTAGTTCCATGGAAAGATTGTGTTCTCAATGTAAATGTCTTGTTGAATAAAATGCATTACAAGTTTCAACCTTGCAAATAAACCTATGCCCATCTTTCTCCCAAGTCATGCCCTCCTTGGTAGCCCATGCAACACATTTGCCCCTAAACAAACAAAAAAAAAGCACAAGGGAAAAAATCAAGATATTTAGATAAATTATAAAAAATGAAGGTATTGCACTTGATGATGAAAAATACTATGAAGGAAATGAAGGTATTACATGCACACCAATGACTACTCTTAAATATGCAATGAGGGTATTGCATACACATCAGTGACTATTAATAAGGCTTTTACATACGCACCCAAGGTTTTGCATACCAACCAATGACTACTAATAAGATTAAATGTTTGGCCACTAGGGTATTGTTAAAAAAACATTAACCAAAAAAGACCCCACCCATTTTTCAACGTGAGGGAGACATTGAGAAAGTGAATAGGGCAATGAATTAACATAAGTTATAAACTAATGTTGACATGTGGGAAGATTGAAAACTACAAATGTTCAATGTTCTTACTCTTTTTGTTCCATTGTATGAACATTTGTTTGTTAGTGCTCTTCTATTGTGACAACATTTGATTGCACTTGTTCATTTGCACCAACAAGTTCATGTGAACTAACAGCTTAATTTGCCACACTTGTTCTAACTAATGATGCTTCTATTCTAGCCAATGTTGCATCTTCCATCATAAATGATACTAATTCATTGATTACATCAAAATTGCCTTTAAATTCCTTGAACTTTTTGTGAGTTTGTATCTTATTAAAAATCAATAAAATTAGGTTTCATAAACATATAAAGAACACAATCAAATCAAACTGAGGAAATCAATGAAACAACCATTATTAAAATTATGATATGCAGTAAAAGGAAGACAACCAACAAAGAACACCATAATCAAGATGACTAGCAAGAGCTAGGACGAAATAGGTAAACCCTTCCTTTGTGGTTGGGACAAACCCCAACACACAAAGGAGGGGTTTACCTTTCACACACACACACACACACACAAAATAGAAACAAAAAGAACAATAAAATTAAAAACCCAAAAAACAACATTGAAAAACCAAAAGAAGCGAAAAAAGAAAACCAACAAGAAACAATAGAGATAATAA
>Ga0209208_10005254_pt1 | contig 18101 bp, 11 predicted proteins | sample S1TSphfallax_3_FD_187694 | JGI IMG/M metagenome (GOLD analysis project Ga0209208, IMG submission 187694) | Host-associated microbial communities from peat moss isolated from Minnesota, USA - S1T2_Fd - Sphagnum fallax MG (SPAdes) (version 2) | ecosystem: Host-associated > Plants > Peat moss >... | reverse complement strand
TGGCAAGTGTAGGGAGTCTATGGATGAAATTAAAAGGTTGAACATAGAGGAGGCAATCACACGCCTAATGCAAAGATATTTACGATTTTCGTGAGTGCTAACAAGACATTCTTGGCTAAACATCTATTGGATGATAATGGCAATGGCATAGTGGAGTACATGATGAACAATTGTAGTAGATCTAAAACAAGTTTTTTGAAGTAAATTTGCCCAATGTTTGTAATCTCATTGCTTTTTTCAAACATTCTTGATGGGGGTGGCTATGTTGATAACATCCTTGAATTAAAGTTTAAGAGTCATTATGACTACATCCAAAAGTGCTACTTACTAAGACAAGTTCTAGGACAAAAGGTTTTTGCTTTCAAGATGTCAACAAATGGTGTGGGGAGTGGAATGAGCCTCGTAACACAAATGCAGCCTATAGGGGATTTTAAAGGATTCATGGTTGATAGCGCATAGGTTAATTGGAATGTTATCAAAATTGTTTATGGTTATGGGACCCCTCTGTTAAGATGGTTGATAAATAACACACCTGTTTACTCCAATGGATAGGCACACCAAACAACTCATCAAATTGGATTTGCAAAATCAACACAACGTTCTTTGCCACAAGTATAAGAATGCAAAATCCCTTGTGGAGGTTAATGGTTTCAAGGGTTGCTTTTGAGCCATGTGTCCATGAGCTTGCAAATTGGTTCAACTTTTGGCCTTTTTGTGTTAAGCAATGGGGAGGATTCATGGTCAATGTGAGTATTTTGCATGCAAACTTCCTATCATTCTCTTTTCGATTAATTTGAAATTTTTGTTTCATCCAGGCCTCCATCTTTGTTGTGACACTTTAATTTTTGCTAATCTTTCCTTTCCTTTGATTTGAAAAAGTTCAATGATGAGGAGTGGGTGAACATGTTCACTTGCAATCTGGCAAAAACTGTGCATAACATTTGGTTGTAGCAATCAGGGAAATGCAACATTTGTTTATACATAGTGACATTAAATTTGACAACTATATTTGTGCTTTTAGATAATCTACATTGTATGGACAATTCTGCCAAGGTGGTCCATGTGGTCATGGACCTAGTAGGAATGAATCTTTGTTGAGGAGGACCCAAGGGTCGAGTGATTTTGCTAGACTTATGGCAGCTATTGCAAATTGCACGTATGGGTCATCCTTCACAAATCACCTTTTACACTTCAAGGGAGAAAAGGGTTTTGGGTCTCTCAATTGACCTACTAATTGTCTTAGCATAAGCAATGATTCCCATCATCCTAATTGTGTGAATTTTTTTCATCCATGAATAACCTTTTTGCTATTGAACCCAATATTATGGACAATGAAAAATGCAACAACCATTTTCTAGTCCAAGTAATTTGCTACCTTTGGTATTTCAAGGTGGCTTGGAATTGAAGCAAAGTATTTATGTTGATGGCCAATGGCATATTGAACACTGTTCACCTAATTCTACAATTCAATGTTCTACACTCTAGAAAACCATAATAGTCAAATGCAAAGCAAGGATCAACCTTTACAAATCTATAAATGGAACTCCTGCTCCATGTTACTCAAGTTTCTAAATATAATATCACATCACTTGAACATCATAAGCATTGGTTTTGTCCAAATGACTTCTTTCATTGCGTCCATGGGACAACACAACTTTGTAATACCCCATTTTGCAACTAAAAATTAGTTGTAGATGACTCCCGCAACTAAATTTTTCATTAGTTGCATAAGTCTAGTCGCACACATGTAGTTGCAAATATGATCTTAGCATGACATCATCACAAGTCCCATGGATGAAATATATACTCAGATGTATATTTCATCTTTTGACCGTATAATTAAATGTAACTAATCACCATGATTTGTAACTACAATACCACCAATTACACATTGCCATTTGTAAATCATATGTAAATTAAAATTAAAAATAATTAGATAGCCCTTTTCATCTCATTCATCCAAATTGGATGGTCTAAGATTGGTCCATGTGCACTAATCATATCATGCCATGTGGCCTAATGTGAGGATTTTTTAAAAATAATTTAAATTTTCATTTAGGTAGGTAGGTAGATAAATAAGTAGCTAGATAGATAGGTAGGTAGGTAGGCATGTGGATAGGTAGGAAAGTAGGTAGCTAAGTAAAAACTTAGGTGCATAAAAAAATGTAGGTAATTGAATTTCTTAAAACAATTTTTAAGTTCATCCCATAAGGTTGAGCCTTTTTAAATGGCTCATCCCAAATTATGTTTTTCTTTTGGATGTTGTTTATGTTTTTTGGACATTTCAAGTACACCTCTTTATATAGTCTACAAGATTTAAATGGAGGACAAAAGATATGGGATAAATTTTCTAGTTGCAAACTAGTTGCAAATTAGTATGCAACTAGTTTGCAACTAGAAAATTTATCCCATATCTTTTGTTATTTTTTCAATGTTGTAAACTATATAACTAGATGTGCATTGAAAAACTTTAATCCCAAATTAAAATAAAATCTGCATAATAAGACTACCTACCTATTGAAGCCTTATTTATATATTTACCTATCTACCTACTTAACATATTGACCTACCTTCCTAACCTAGCAACCTAATGAACATATATAAATAAAATGTACATGTATAACATAAATAACTTAAAGTACTACCTACCAACTAACACCTAGTGTAACTTACTACCTATTACTTAAAATAACCTACATTGCACATAACTAGGCTCACATGACATTTATGTTCAAACTAAATATGCCACATAGGGCTCAACCATGGCTAAACCTTAGCTATACTAAAACTTGGCTAAACTAAAATTTGACTAAACCTACAAGACACATTGGTTAAACATTGGCTAAACTAAACATTGACTAAACCTATAAGACACCTTGGTTAAACTTTGGTTAAATTAAAATTTGACTAAACTTACAAGATATTTTGGCTAAACTTTGACTAAATTAAAATTTGGTGAAACCTACAAAACACATTGGCTTAAATGTTTTTGGCTAAACCTATAATGCACCAAGTGGCAAAACAAAAAATTGGTTAAACTTACCATACATCTTGACAAAATTTTGGCTAAACTAAAATTTGACTAAACCTACCATACACCTTGGTTGAATTAAAATTTTTAAAAACTTTAAAATTGGATAAACCATGGAAAAATGAAAATTTGTCTAAACATGAACACAATTTTTATAAAAAATTTTGGTTAAATTTTTATATTATATATTTACATTTAATTATAAGAAATTTAATTATTAATTATTAATTATTTGGTTAATATATATTAGTTAAAATTTAATGAAGTAATTAATTAACATTAATTATTTCATAGTTTATATTAACTAATCAATCAATTGATAATAATAATTGATTAATAATTAATACTCATCTAATATGATCATTATATCATATTACTATATTGATGTCGCCACTATAATTTAATTATACTTCAAACTAAACATAGTATTTTTTAAACAAACCATATAAAACCAAAATGATTTTTTAAAATCCTAATATGCCCATAATACGAGCAAATATATGTTTAATATACCTTGAAATAACCAAGTTGTAACTAATTTTGAAACTAAATGAATATAGGGGCTTGTTCTTGGATGAAAAATCCAATAATTTGGTCAATATGAATGGATGTGCAATTTTGTAGTTACACCATAGTCACAAAAATAGTAGTAAATTTAAAAGGATGGTGACTAGTTGTAGAAATGATAAAACATAATTGCAAATGATAAATTGTCACATGTACTCATAAATTCAATGGTTGCATAATACAAGATTTTTAGTAGTGTTTGGACTTTATTGATAATACATAACAATTGCATATGTTTTAAATCAATTATGTTTTTTTCATTCATTAAGCTTGTTGTAGTTGCTTCAATTATGTAAAAAATTTAATTTCCAGTTACAACTTAATAATTTTTTCTCCGCTATGCATTCTTTTAATCACTCTGATGATATGTATATGTTCTTTTGTTCTAGTGAATATACATAAGTGGTGTGGCATCAAAGTATGTGATTTGATAAAACTTTATACATTTTAAATTAGCAATAAACCCATTGATAGTCATAACGTGCTTTCATGTATATTATTTTATTTTGTAGAATATTGTAATACCTTACCACTACAACACATGTTTGTTGAAGAACTGATATATTTATTAATTTAAATTCATCAAATATTTCTCAAGCATGCAATTTTGGGTCATTTCAATAGTTCTAAAAATATTGAAGGTGTTGTATAAGAGCCTTAAATATTTGGAGCATTGGTTGCACCTGGAATGCTAAAATGCATATTTGTATTTTCTTTTGACTTCAAAGTTTCACATGATGCTATTGTTGAAGCTATGTTAGTTAAATCCATGTTTAGAACCAATAAATCATTGTTGATTCAACAACAAATTTCGGATGTGACATGGCAAAATATTCCATGACAAGGTGTGGAATATTTTGCCATGTCATATATATTTTCCACATGGCAGACAAATATATTGAGAATATTCCATGGTGTGGCATGGAATATTTTTAAAAATTCCTTCCTACTCACATCAGTTTGCTCATTTGCTTACGTGAACCTTTTCACCCACTCACCCGCTAGTGTTGTTGCCTTTAACCTTAATAGAAAAGGTCATGTAAGGAGGCAAAATATGCCCTACATGTTTATTCATATTGATGTAAAGGACGATTGTGGCTTAAAATGAGCAAAAAATGAAAAGTTAAAAAAGGGTTGAAACTAGATTAACCTAATCCAACACTTGATGTGAAATGTTAATCATGAAATAATATAGTGATTAAGTTTTCTCCTAGTTTTTGGTTGTTTCTTTGTTTTGCTTTATGGGTGCAAATCTACATTCATGGAGGGGGTTGCATTGTGAATGCTTAATCTGCTGTATTTTTGTTGATAAGCTCATATGCAAGTATCTTCATTGTTGTTTGCTTTTCAAGGCGGATCATGGTGTTTTTTCATTAAATTGGCTCAATGCATTTGGTGACAATGGGAAAATGTGGAAGTTTGGACCATAAGGAGCAAAGATCAGTGCTATTGGAAGGGGGTCTTTTGGAAGAAATAACTAAATGTTTTGCCAAGTTTCTATTTTGAACTTATGGAATTTCTTTTAGAATTGTGTTGTGAAGTGGTTAATCAGGGAGGAATGTTCTACCACAAGTGATAGTCTTCTTTTTTGGAGTGATAGAAATCCATTGCATTATGAACTTCAAAAGAAAAGAATTGTGATTAAGTTTAGATGATAAAGATTGTTAAAGGAAGATGATGAAACACCATAGAGGTTTCGTGAGCGGTCTATATGGGAAATTATTATTAGGTGCGATGTATTTGAAGGTTTTCTATGGGGCACACATTGGGATTCATGTGGCTAAAACATAGTACTCACATTTGTGGGAGCTTTCAAGGGAATTGGGGAATTTGAAGGCAAACCTAGATCATTGGAAAAACTTTGTGAATGGGTTGTTTAGATTTTTATTTCTCCTTTGTATATTTTATTAGGTGGAAACATAGTGTGGGGAGGGACCATTATGTGTTTGTTGATGATTTTAATTCTATGTAGGGATATGTGAATTGCCAAGAGAAGACTAGTGGGCTTGTTAGAGGGAAACCATAAAGTGTTTATTCCTCAAAATTTGTAATATAAATTTGGCAGATGATTAGGTGAGCTTAGAAATGGTAAAAAAACAAGGAATCTCAACAATTTTGTTGGTTTTGTAATTGTTATAAAAGTTGATTATTATATATCCTTTTATATTTGTATCTATGTTCAATAGAAATGGTTTACACCACTTTTGGGCTACACCATGATCTAGTTGATTTTATTTTTTAAATTGCTTAAAACATTGTTGAATTTTCACATGTAAATACATTTACATTCTCCTGAATAGGCCCATTCTATCTAGGAAAGGTGTTTGAGCCTATTAAGGTGAGTGATATTGCATAAGGTGGGGACATAGCCTACCAAGGCATGGTAAAAAATGTAACTAACTATTCTAGTTTTGATTTAGAGATTTATATATGAGTTTTTCTTCATTTGTGTTGTCTTATACTTTTGCACATAAATATTGTTTCAAATTAGGAGATGAGGTCATAAATCTTGGCACCTAGGAAAAAATGAATTAAAGTAACACCAATCACATAGGTATGTGTGGTAAATTTGATATGAAGATATTTTCATAGCAAGTTAACCAAAATTTTAAGACAAGTGATCTTGAAGGTAATTAAGGTGTTAATTGGCATTCAACCTAGATGATCAATTGGCAATGGTTTAAATTGGATGGATGTTAATCACATGTTGACATTTTAGCATTCTATTCCAACCTAGGATTATATCATGTACTAATAATAACATTACCTAGGGTACAAATCAATTTTGTATTGATAGTATTGATGAAACAAAAGAAAACAATGGTCAATGCATAGGTATCAATTTATATGCTACAAAACATTTTGGAAGCATGCATGGTTACTAGCTAATTTTCTTGTTTACTAATTTCCATTTACTTGATTTCTTTTATATATAATTGTTTGAAGTAATTACCATTTAGTTATGGGTCAAAACACAATCAAAGGAACTACAAAAGGCATTCAATGTTGGATTTTGTCATAAAAGCTTAAAGATTTTTTAATTTGTTTTCCCATTTCAAACCATGGTAATCATAGCACATTATTCCTTTTAACACACATGAATGTCAAGAAACTAAAATTAAATATCCAATTGATCCAATTTTAAGTTTTGGTTTAGTTAAAGACTTTTGAAAGTGAAAAATTTTGTCATTAAAAAAGGACATTTTTATAAAGAACTTTCAAAGGACTCATATAATAAAAATGAGTTGATGTTGAAAAATATGAGATGATAATAACCTATTAGACACACTAAAAAAACATTCACAATTTCAAAAATGTGGAATTATAAAAGTTTGAAAATTCAAATTACGTATATTTGAAAATTTAGAATTTCAAAACTTCAAGAATTCTTTTACCACATATAAATGGGGTATAATGTAAATGATGTATTAATAAAAAATTTAGTTTATATTACATTGAATTCAGACTTTTAAAATTATTTTTTTGGGTATGATTTCAAATTATCATCATTTTTCAAGATGAAATATAGAATTTGCAAGGAATTTGTACATTTTCACAAATTTATATTTATTAAAAGGTGATTAAGATTTTTTTTTGACTTATTGGGGCAATTTTAATCATTTTTCATAACAAGTTGCAAAAAAATCATTCAAAAAATCAATCGTATGAAAAAGTTATTTTGGGGAAGAGGACATGTAGGACTAATGCAAAGTAACACTTGTGGCTCCTTTGATCTCATTTTGACCCTTATGAATTTTTGAAAGTCAAGAATGAAAAGTCTTATAAGGCCATTGATGTGAAGAACACAAAGAATATCTTTTCTCACCTTTTATTGTTTGAGTAACCATTTGGGGCCATTCCACTTGGAATAAATGAGAAAATTAAACAAGAAAAAGAATTAATGCATAAGTGTAAGGAAACTGAAAAAGAAAGGGTCAAGAATGGGGTTAGGATTTTTTAAAATAAAAATGCCAATATCTATTACAAGTTCTTAGGTGTTTATGATTTTTCATAGGTGTGTGTATAGGTGGGGAAGACATAGTCCACATGATGCAATCCATTATATATACATATAAAAAAATTCATGTTTTAAATTGGATCCAACTTTCATATGACTTTGGCAAGGTGGTTCCTAATGGGTCCACCCAAGGATGCTTTTGCTTAGGTTGGAATTTTGGGAAAAGCGTGGATTGTGCAAAATAAACATGTTTACATCAAAATACTAGTTACATTCTAAAATTGCCCTAACTTTTGTTTTAACTTCTCTTTTGAAATGATTTCCAAATCTCTAACCATCTTCAAATTGGAAATTTTTACCTTGTTCTTCCTTTTGTGGTTGATGTCTAATTTGCCTAACAAAAAGGCATCACAAACATTCAATGTGAAGAAAAGGTTGCCATAGTTGTCATGCTCTTAAAGTTCACTACCACTATCTCCCTTCTATTTAGATTTACTAAAATGCCTTGCATCTCAATTACGAAGATGGTCATAGGGTTAGGGTTTAAGGAGGCCACACCCGTGGATGGTATGTTTGACTCATTGGGGGGAAGGCCATGACTAGGACTAAGGTTAGGGGATGATGTTAAGGTCGTTGGTGTGTGGTCAATGAGGGTTTGTCACCTCTTTAAAACTTTTTGGCTTGTATGCTCCTTAGTCGCTTTTAATTGATCCAAAACTTTATCACATTTAACATGGCTTGATTTCAACCCCCCTCATTAGAATAACTTATTTTTAACTCCTTTAAAGACTCTTCAAAAAATGGGGTGTCAAGATAAGCCTTGAGATAATCATGGTAAACATATTTCCACACGACATTAAGGATCAATTGGCTCACCTATTTTTTTGTTGGTGCTAAAGGTGGAAAAATGAAAGGTATATGGCACCACATTACACAAGTGTGTTAAGCTGTGTTGATTTCATGATTTGTTAAAACACCTTGTCCAAATATGGTTGTTTTTCCTTATGTAAGGTAATCAATTCAAATGGTTGGGTTTTTATCATGAAGTCACTTACCTTTTCAAAGTTTGCCATTCCTAAATTTAAAAACCCACATACACAACACTTAGGCCTTAGAAAAAACCAAGTAATGTACACCAAAATTGTTTTAAATTTTTAAATCAATAAACACTATAAATGGTCATTAAAAACCAATCACTAAAAAAACATCAATCACTAGAAAAACGGTAATGGAAAAAATGCAAGGAGGGGTTTCAAGGTCTATTTCACCAAAATTTTAAAAAAAGGGACCATCACTAAACCTTAAATGACCACCATAATAAAAAAAAATAGCGAGACCACAATCAAGAAGGCCTAGATGACCACTAGAATCAAAATCATGAAAAAAACCACCTACAATTAAGGTTTAAAAGGACGTTTCACCAACAACGAAGTTTACATGACCATTAGAATCAAAATCATTGTTACATTTTTTTTTTTGTGAACTAATGAATCAGTACTACAACAAAAGGTGTCCTTATACACCAAGTGATTTCATTAGATTTTGAGTGAATTCATTGGTCTTAGTAAATGGGGATTAGTTGGAAAGTAGTGAATTCATTAGTCTAGTGAATAGAGACTAGTAAATTGGACCCACATTTTGCATGTAATTTTTGAACCAATGATTATGTGACCAACTAAATTGGTGAATAATTAAACATATGAACATGTTACCTAGTATATAGTTTAATTTTTTTTAGTTATTTTTATTGGTCATATTGGTTAGTGATTGTTAGTGATTTTGGAATTTAAACACTATAATAGTAGAGATGGAGAGAGGATCATAATTTCTAGGAGCATTTCTATGAGGACTATGAACACCATACTTTTTCATATCAAATTGTCATATCCACTTTTGTCATTTTGAATATGAAGATGTTTTTTTAATCATCTTGGAAATGTGATATCTACCTTTTGTGTTCCATAATTTCTTGAGTTATTTTTGAAAGTTTGTTTAGTTTTGAATACCATCATTTTTCATAGTTAGATTTTAGAGTTGTGCTTTTAGAGAAATTAAAAAATATTTTTATAATTGTTTTAACAACTTTTCTCATGTTGCTTTGCAACCTTGTAATACATTTATACCAAACATGTTAGTTCTAGTTAGATTTGAGAATTATTAATACAAATAGGTTTTGTAAATCTCAAAAAAATTGTGTTCAAACAACAAAAATCAGCAAGATGATTAGAAATCATCTTAATAATCATAGAGAAGACCACCAACATCAAGGTTGACATGACCACTAGAATCAAGATCATAAACAAGATCACTTGCAATTAGGGTTTAATGCTAACTTCACCTCAATAAACTTGTTTGGTTGCTTGTTAAAACCTCATCAAAGCCCTTCAAAGCATGTTGACATGTCCCCAAAAGCAAGTCCAAACATCATCAAAGCAAGCCATAACCTTTTAAAACCTCTTCAAGCTAATTGAAACCTCAAAACTTGAAAGAAACAGCCAAAAGACCAAAAGCTTGAAAGCCAAAACCCTTGCAGATCCAAAAATGTGCAAGGAGGGAGACAAGCTCACATGTTGGGTGCTTGAAAGCAAAAAACACATCAAGGATGAGGAATGAGACATGTGCAGGGGTTTGTAACGAGTAAACAACTTGAAATAAAATTGGTTTCATGCCAAGTTGCAATGAGTTTCCAAGTTTTGTGCCCCATTGGTGCACAATGCTTGTTTTCAAACCGTGTTTGGCATTATGGCCCAAGTTTTGGCCAAACTCAACCTTCTTGTCAAGCCTTTATGGGACTTTATAGAAAACTCTATTGGATTATTGATTTATAACATGGAAAGTAGCTTTGAGTTATGTAGGTGCCAACCTCTCTCTCTCATGAATGGGTGGGTGAAAATAATTTATTTATGTGGTTGTGGAGTTGGGTCAAAGGGTTTCTGAAAATGCCTCGCATCTTTGAAAGGAATGCAATTAGGTCATTTGCATACTGTAAAGCTTAGGGTGGGGAGCATTCTCAAAAAAGGAGCCTTGTATGAGGCAATAGCCATCTCCAACCATGTAGTTTGGTGACGTCTCTGACTTGTGGACATTGCCAAGACTTTACCCACTGTAAAGCCTGAGGTGAACCTTTTCATAAGCCTAAACATATGTACATCACAAGACGGTAGGAGTGGGAGGATCAAGTATATGCCTACTATTTAGGAGGTGGATGGACATTATACCTATAAGTAGGCATAAGCTCCCTACCAATCCTACATACCAGGTACATGTAGTTTTCAATGCCCTTTGTATGATTCTACAGGGGATTGGGATATTTGGCCAGGCAGCTCTGAAAACACTAGATAGACACATTAGCAAAGATTAGAAAGCACACCCAGAAATTTCCTAGTGTATTTGGAGGTGGAGGGCACATTATAGCTGTTAAGTAAATGTACTCCCAGATTTCACTGGACTAGGTAACTGGCGAGAGACTGTTTGGTAACCAGAAGCCTTGGACCGGTCACCAGTCGTAACTGATCATAACATGCCAGTCATCAGTGGCCAGTAGGTGGCAAACCCTGTCTAGGGCCACAAGTTATGATCTGTAAGGTCAAGCTGCCCAGATCCAATCACAAGGCTCTGAGTCATGATGACATCTGATCAATGGTGGGTTACTTGGCCAATTAGGTTATCATGCATCATGAAAGTGTTCACACTTGGGGAGCATTGTCTATTGCATTCTTATCATTTTGTTACTCAGGTTGACAATTATGCACTAGAGAGCAGGCAGGGTTTGAGCTGGTCTGGCCCCTAGCTCACAAGTGGCTGAGACCAGCAGGGCGAGGCTGCTGGTGAGCTAAGGGCCAGAATCAGCCAAACCCTGCCTGCTCCCTGACATTGACATGTAGGAGAAAGCCTTGGCAGCAGGGCATTACACAGCCAGGTATTTATGTGTAGGGGAAGGCTTTTTGCCAAGGCCCTCACTAGTTTTGAGGGCAGATGAACAAGAGAGTTAGCCCCAGTTCTTCAGCCTGAGAACATCACCCAGGGCTAAGGGAAGAAGGCTTCTGCAGCACAATGCATGGTGAAACTTCTAAAGAGAGGTTCCTTCCACAACTGGAAGAGACCAAGACAATTGACAGTAGGGCTATCAGCAGATGGAAGGAACTAGGAGAGCTAACACATGCCCATTAAGCATTGAAAGGTACATCAGATAATAAAGGTAGAAATTGAAGTGTGCATTATGTCCCATGCAAACAGGCCCTGTCTGTGAAGAGAATTAGTGACAGTGTGTATGAAATGGCAAAGGAGAACAGATACCACAGTGCTGAGTATTTGTGCAATGGATGGTTGGGAATTGTCTGGAGGCAAGGCATTCCAAAGCAATCATAGGAGTATTCCAAGCTATTTGTATTGGTAGATGAACTTACTGCAGTTGATTGCTTGACTTGCAGCTTTGTCCATGGCATACGGTATAACTTGAAGTGATCCTTAGTGAGCTAAGTGAGGACTCAACTATCAGACTAATTCAGAATTGCCCTTCCTGGCAAGCTTAGTGAAGCACTCAGAGAGATGGCAGACCAACTTGACCACAAGCACATCCTGAAGTGCACTGGTTTTAACAAGCATTTGCAAGTGTGCATCACTTGTCTAACAAAGATGCAGGCCAAAACCCATCAAATGGCTGAAATTGAAGACAACATGAAACATGCCAGTGTCAAAAATCTGTAATAACCAATGCAAACTTAAGCTCCTGGGTGGGCCAACTTCAAAGCATAAGGTGCGTCAACTTCAAAGACATTGTGGGTTTTACAAGGAAGAGTGATGTAGCACCATCAGATTGAGAATGGTGTTCAAAACTGTGTAGCAACAAGCAGCCAATTTGAATTTCACATTATGCCAATGGGAAGATATGGAAAGCCATGTAGTCATGTACAGAGAAATAGAGTCAGCATATAACTGCTTGTAACCCTAACAGCATGGATATTCCCATCATAATGGATAAAGATGTAACAGTGCAAGTTTTCGAAGCAAAATCAGAAATCAGTAAGGTGCAAGGTATCCCTCCTCGTTCCAATGCCACATACCACAAGAAAACATTGCACCAACAGATGGCAGCAAGGGTGCAGAAATGGGGAACTCAAGCCTCATCACTGGGGTGCATTTCATGTAATGAAGGTTGACACAGCTGAGGTCGAAGTAACAATAGACTGTAATTGTATCCTCTAGATAGTGATGCAATGTTCTGGTCAGACTTCCCAAAGAGTCTCAGCAAATACCTTCCGGACCTTGGAAATTGCCTTATGGTTGTGTGGATTTTGTATGCCTGGACACCCTTTTTTCATGCAGGATTGCACCATTGTTGTACTCAGCTGATATTTATCTTGTACTAAAATTTTCCTTCCTATAAGTACCAAACAGGTATTGTAGTTTTATTCATGACAATCTGGTCAGAAACAGGCTGCTGGTTCTACCACAGAATCTGTAGTTAAAAGGACTGTGTAAAGGTTGACACAGTGATGGTGTACTTGCCCAGTTAGCTGCAACCAACAGACTAGACTCTACATTTTCCTTGATCCTGAGAATCTCTCAAGAAAAGTAGTGCCAAGTGGATGAAATTTGTCTGTTTTCTTCTCTTTCCAAGAACAATGACATCTTTCCTAGGACAGTTGCACAGTTATGACAATTACATAAGATGAAGATGCAATTCTGTGGTAGAATTGTAGAGTACAGGTCATAAGTGTGACACAGCTGAGATCTAGAGAAGGTGTTTGCTGATACTCTTTGGGAAGTCTGACCAGAACATCTCATCACTATCTAGAGGATACAAATGCAGTCTATTGTTACTTCAACCAATATATCTCTGAGATTGTAGACCAAACTCCACAACCAACACTTCAAAGATAACACAATTGTCAGTGCAATCAATACCCTCATGGGAGTGACTCACAAAGTGTCAGACCATCCCTGTCATCATGAATAGCAGTGTCATAAGCTGCCATGATTCACCCAGGGACATCATCAGTTTCCACCCGTGAGTGTAGATAGGTATATAGCAATCCACCCAAATTTCAGGCAAACTACAATACAACCATCTGTCTCCTGAGTTTGTGTCATGTTTGTGGGAAGCAAGGGAAAGACTCAGTGATGACTTTAGCTAGCACTTCAGAGACACAGCTAATCAAAAAATTAATAATATCCTGATTCAAGCACAAGCAAGCTTGTAATATTAAGGTTCATTTCATTTTAGCTTGTCCCTGTATAGCAAGCATTTAAGCCTAAGGCAAAGAAAGGCCCACATAAAGAGCACCCTGAATATATACTTTAAGCATATGCCACTGGTGATACTTGGATGCAGAACATCTGCTGAAGCCACTGGTAAATATTTACCATGCCAGCAGACCAAAACCAGCTTGATGTAAAGCCAGTGGGTATTTGGAAAGAGATAAAAGATGAAAACCTGGGCATGACAGAGTGAGCAACACATGATCGATAACCAAATGAGTCTCCAAAAATTCAGGATATCCCTCACCCAACCATATTACCCCTTACTATAAGCATATGACCAAAGCAAAATAGGAAACTCATCATCATCAGGATCCTCATCTGATAAATACTTCCAACTGGGCTGGAAGCTTAAGTCCTCCACACTCAGAGGCAGGCCCATAGGATCATCAGGCTGTGTGATTGCAAAAGTGAAATCGCAGAAACTTTTGACTTGAGGATAGGCATTTGAGTCACATGCCTTGAAATTGAAGCAAGAAATTCCATCAATTGGAAATGGATCTTGCACACTTTGATCAAAAGACTGGCAACCCATTGAGTATGGGCCCAGAGTGCCCAAGTTCCCATCATTGGTGCAACAACATAGTAAATGGAGACCATTATCTGCATCCATTGATTCCTGCACTCACCAAACCAAGTAGACATGTAAAGTTAGGCAGCAAGTTCTACCCAGTAGTACTTTCCTCTCCAAAAGCTTCACCCCAAGGCAACCAGATTGACCATCTTCATAGCTCACCATCAAAGAAGATTAAGATGTGGGAAAAAACATTTCAAATTACAACAAGAAACAGCATAAGCAGGGATTGCTCTTCATCAAGCTTACCTTCGCTTCAGCACATCACATCACATGAAAGAACTCCATCCATGATTCGTGAGAGAAGATATGGCAAATGTATGATCAGCCTACAAGAAGAAGAAATGGAATTTTGTAGACATGCTCTTCATTGGCTTTACCTCATCATGTGATGGATCAAAGAATAATTTGTCTGTGAAACATGAAGTTTGTTTTGTGGTCTTGAGGTCTTCATCCCCTGCCAGAATTTCCTCCTTAGGCAAACAACCCTGTACAGCAAAATTCCCCCCACCACAGCAATACTTATCATTCACAAGAACTTGCACTGGAAGAGGTCCCAGGATTTGGAAAGGGTTTGGAGTAATGACCTGGTCCCAGTCTGCATCACAGTGTTCCTTCTTAACATGCAGGCTTCCCAATTCCTTTTCTGAGGCAGATACAGCAGACAAAACACATCGTCCTTGAAGTTCATCTGAGCTGCTATGGTGGCTGTCAATCTCTTGTTTGCATAGCTGCTGCTGCACTCCTTTTGACAGTAGCTTTGCCCTCCTGGCTGCTTTCAGAGCCTGCTCCTTCACAAATGTTTTGACCTTCTCCATGTTTTCAGCGCGAAAATCGGCAAGCGAAAGATGTTGAGGGAGAGGCGGGAAGGATCCCTTGGACTCCTCGAAGTTAAAGGGAATGCTTTTGCCTGTGTAAAAAATGCCGGCATCGTACGCTAGAGCGGCCTCGAAAAGCGTTGTGTACGTCCCTAGCCAAATGGTCGTCTTCCACCGCCTTGGTCGAATCTCTACCAGATACCCTTTTACTCCGGGACGCTGACGGACGCCCCGGTAAGGTTGCGGCGACTCTGGTGTCAAGCTGTTCTTGACCTTGTCAAGCTTTGTGGCTGCTTTTGAATGTGGAGACTGGGGTTTCTTCGGACTTAACCACGCTTCTCCCTTGCTCTCAGGAGTCAAGCTCTCATGAGACTTGACGGCACGGGCGGCCACCTTGCTGCCATAGGCCAGGCCGCAACAATTCAGAGAATATATTTACACAAATGCAAACAAAGGATATGGCAAGAACCCCTCGAGGAACGGGAACTAACTGGAAAGAACGAGCACAAAGCGCGCGCTAAGGAATGCGAAAGCTCGAACTTACAGTGAAAGAGTTGGGCGGACGGTTTTGAGGGGTGCCCGTCGCGGTGCGATCTTCGGAGAACTGGATTTCGCCTTGACCGCCGAGTCACGGACTGCAGCACCCACTGGGGGCTTAGCCAACACAAACTCATCACCGAGTGTCGCAGGGGCGCAGGGCGACGGCTTCCCATCGAAGTCCTTGGATATGAACGCTGTCGATAAACGATTAAATTCGCAGAACTCGTCACGCAATGAAGGTGTTTGGCGATCCTGACAGTTATAGCTCCTGGCGGCCAAACGTTCGAACTCCCGCAGTTCCGCAGTTCGCTGACCGGATGAGCAGATCTTCTGGTCCGGCATTCTGAGATCCTCGAAAAACTACCAACTGGTACCAAAATAACCGCTCGGGATCACGACACGCTCGAACTACCAGCAGTCCTGCAGAGAGTTTGCGAACGCTTGAATCCACCTCCTTAATGATCCACTATCTGTCCATCTTCGATCCGCTTTCTCTGCTGCCAAGGTACTCCAACTTCCCTAAACCGGTCCGACCAAGAATCTGATTTCCTACATGTTATCAGAGGAGGATCTGGAGCTCTGGAGCTCGGAATTTTTTTTGTTGGAAAACAATTCTTCCTCGCTTGCAAATCATTTCTGGAGGCAGCTCTCCGACATTCACGGTTCCTCCCAAGTGTTTCGTCGGTAAATACGACGGAAAGGGATGACGACAGCTTCAGCCACTCGTCGTGCACATTGGCGTACAATAGTTGGGCAAGGTTCCACTGGACGAACTTCCGTTTTCACCGGCCAATTCGAAGTCTCACCACGTCAGCAGTCAAGTTCTTGTCTTTTGGCCAGGTGTGGAGGGGGGTACTTGCTCCTTAGCCTGTCTTTGGCCAGGTGCGGAGGGGGGGTACTTGCTCCGTAGCCTGTCTTTGGCCAGGTGTGGAGGGGGGTTCTTGCTCCTTGACCTTGAATAGTTAGCTATTTCCACCTTCAGCCCCCTTTACACTAGAGGCCAAGAATGAGGCCAAGTAGACATGGATGTAGTCCTATTGGCCAAAAGCTTGGAGTTAGTTGCATTGGCTTTACACTAGGCGCAAGCCCAAGAACCCAGAAACTATACTAGTTGCTTACATGGCATTTATCTTTATGCTAAACTTGGACCCAACTCATGAAAAAGGAAAACCCACATCAAGTGAAGATTTAACTCAGGGGACCCAACACAAGATAGGTGAACTGTATCATTATTCTATTGAAAAAAACAACAACGTTACCAATCAGACGGAAGCCATCATTTAAGATCTGGAAGTAAATCTGGAAGTAAGGAACCACCGAGGACAAGCAATCTTTTCTCTCTAACATATATTTTGTACTTACTTTACAAAAGGACCCTGCCACACGTAGCATTTAAGTAAGGTCTGTAAGATAGCTTAACATAGGACGGACAAACAATCTCAAGAACTTTATCCAGAAAATTTACACAATGTTTAAACAAGCGGCTCTGCCACGAGAGACTTTTTCCCCAGAATAATGTTTTATATATATAACTTTTCGTTTTTAATATGATTTTCAATTATGAACTCCGGTTAAATGGGATAAAAGTTTGTTAGTTTTATGCCGAACCTTGAAAATCGTCTTCTCACATTTGAAATGACAAATCATTTTTTTAAAACCTCTTAAAAATTATTGTTTAGAAATTCAAGGTCCGTTACACACTATTTGAAAGCCATATTTTCATCCTTTTTAATGGAAACATGTAAAGAACCATATCATGTAAAAAAATTCAGCTTTTTTTCCTCAAGTGTAATCAATTTGCATTCAAAGGCCTCAGAATGTGAGTAACATAGAACTAGATACTTAGATGCTCTAAACAAACAATAGTAATGGATGGATAGAATCTAAGTATAAAAAAGTTGAATTTTTTTTTTAATTAATTCTAAGTTTTAGTTTTTTCTCAAAATATTTCATTTTCAACTTTGAGGATTTGCCAACTCTTAAATAGTTAGGGTTTTTTTGGGGTCATATTTTCAGTTTAGGGTTTTGAATGAAGGGTGTTTTGTTCTTGTCCTTAATGGGTCTATCTACATAGAAAAGCATCCAAATTTAATTTGTCTTGTGATTCATATTTATGAGGAAAATAATTGCACATGGTCCTTGTAAAAAGGTTTTTTTGTTATATATTGAAAGTGTGTTTGGTTGTTTAGATAGAATATAAATTAGTTTGTTAAAATCTAACCAATATGCTTTTATTAAATCATATTTACATTGCTTTTCAAGGACATTTATCCATATATGATTTAATTGAATTTGATTTTTGTGGTGCTTATATTGAATTGTGATTGTAATTTGAACTAATCCATGAAATCT
>Ga0209208_10005253_pt1 | contig 18103 bp, 17 predicted proteins | sample S1TSphfallax_3_FD_187694 | JGI IMG/M metagenome (GOLD analysis project Ga0209208, IMG submission 187694) | Host-associated microbial communities from peat moss isolated from Minnesota, USA - S1T2_Fd - Sphagnum fallax MG (SPAdes) (version 2) | ecosystem: Host-associated > Plants > Peat moss >... | reverse complement strand
CACCACCGCGCCCACCGCCAGCGCCATCACCTACGGCCAAGCGTTGAGCGCTTCAACACTGACCGGCGGAGCAGCCTCCACTCCCGGCACCTTCGCCTGGACCACCCCCACAACCATCCCCAACGCGGGCACCCAAACCGCCAGCGTCACCTTTACGCCGGCCAGCAACAACTACAAATCGGTCACCGCAAGCATCTCGGTGACGGTCAATCAGGCCGCAACCACCATCACCACGCCGCCCACCGCCAGCAGCATCACCTCCGGCCAGCCATTAAGCGCATCGACACTGACCGGCGGCGCAGCTTCCACCCCCGGCACCTTCGCCTGGACCACCCCCACAACCATCCCCAACGCGGGCACCCAAACCGCCAGCGTCACCTTCACGCCGAGCAGCGCCAATTACAAGGCAGTCACAACAAACATCCAGGTGACCGTCCTGCTCGCGCAAACTATCACCTTCAACCCCATCCCCGGCCAAGTGGTGGGCGGCATGCTGACCGTCAGCGCCAGCGCCAGTTCCGGCCTGCCCGTCAGCTTCACCATCGTGCAGAACGGCAATTGCAGCCTCTCCGGCAGCACGGTGACGTTCCTCAACACCGGCAACTGCGGCGTGGTCGCCACTCAGGCCGGCAACAGCACCTACGCGGCCGCTCCGGCCGTGGGCCAGATCATCGTGGTCTCGCTCCCCGCCGTCACGCTGGGCCTCTCCAGCACGACGCAAACCTACCAGGCCTGGACCAACTTCGTCATCGGGCCCACCTACTCCGGCTCGCGCGTTCCCACCGGCACCGTGACGCTTTATCTGAATGGCAGCGCGCTGGTCACGCTGACGCTGGGCGGCAACGGCTTGGCCTACTACACCGCCAGTCCCTTTAACGTCGGCGCGAATGTTCTCTACGCCACCTACAGCGGCGACAGCCATTTCCCCGCCGGGCTCTCCTCGCCCATTACCATTACCGTGCTGCCGGCCCCGGTCAACTTCCAGGCCAGTTGCTTTGGCGCCCTGGTCTACGGCTCGGCATACCAATGCACGGTGAATGTCAGCGCCAGCACGACGATTCAGCCCAGCGGCGTCATCACGTACAGCCTGGACGGCGCGGCCGCCACAACGGCCACGCTGGCAAACGGCAACGCCGCCTTCACCGTGCCCACGCTGCCGTCGGCCGGCAATCACACGCTGGTCATCAATTACGCCGCGCAAGGCAACTTCGCCGCCGGCGCGACACTCACCAGGACCTTCACCACGGCGCAAGGCGCGCCGCTGCTGCTGATTTCGCCTTCCAGCTATCTGCTGCTGACTGGTTCAGCGCTCACCATCTCCGGCACGGCGAGCACGCCCACTTCCGGCGTTCCCACGGGCAGCGTCACCATCTACGACAACAACGTGGCCATCGGCACGGCTGCCATCGGCAGCAACGGCGCGTTCAGTTATAAGGTAGCCAGCATCGCGCTCGGTTTGCATAGTTACTATGCGCGTTATCCGGGATCAACCAACTACACGGCAGTGAACTCGCTGCCGGTTTTGGTCACGGTGTTTTAGGGCATCTATCAACGATTTAGCTTCCGGCAACCCGCAATGGACAAAATGATTCCACTCTCGGCGCACTTCCAGGGTCGTGTGGTCAATCCCACTTCTAAAAAAAGACCTATCTCCCTCGTTTTCAAAAACATAACGCGCCTTCAGCAGCTCACCCCAAACGCCCGAATTTTAAACTCCAACCAGGAATCCAAATTCCGCCCAGATCATTCTTCGCCTCAAGACGTTCGAATTTTGGGCCGACAGTTCTTTGAAAAATGAAAAAGTTCCGCGTTACTGTGCCCTGCAATGTATCGTAGGCTACCCTCTTTGTCGGCCAGGGTAGCCTGACCCGGTGAAAGAGCCGTGATGGAGTCCGGGGAGGCAAGGAATTCCGAAAATAATCATAAAATTACGATTTGAAACTCACTTTATTCTTTAAATACAATAACTTAACAAATTTGAAATCCGTGTTATTGGCCCCCTTTTCGCCGCTTTTTCGCCAGCCCTCGGTCGAAAATGGGCCCCTTATTGAGCCCCCCGGCTCAGCAGCATCACCTTAATCGTGTGGAAAATAATGTAAAAATCCAGCGCTGGCGCCAGATGCTTGATGTAATACAGGTCATACTCCAGCTTGATCATCGCGTCCAGCTCCGTGTCCCCGTATTTATGGTTAATCTGCGCCCAGCCCGTGATCCCCGGCTTCACCGCCAGCCGCTGCCGGTAATACGGAATCTGCTGGTTCAGCAGCTCCACAAACTCCGGACGCTCTGGCCGCGGCCCCACCACTGACATATCGCCTTTCACCACATTCCACATCTGCGGCAGCTCATCCAAGCGCAGCTTGCGCAGCCACTTTCCCACCGGCGTGATGCGCGGATCGTCCTTCTTCGCCCACACCGCCCCCGTCCTCGCCTCCGCGTCCACGTACATGGACCGGAACTTGTAGACCATGAAGGGCCGCCCGTTCAAGCCCACCCGCTTCTGGGTGTAAAGCATCGGCCCCGGCGACGTCAGCTTCACCGCCAGCGCCGTCAGCAGCATAAACGGCGAAAGCAGCACCAGCCCCACAATCCCAATCAGAAACGAGTACAGTTTTTGCAGCGCAATGGCGTTCTTGCGCGGCCCCAGCCCGGAAGAAAAAATCAGTTGCGACGGCTGAATCTTGCGGCTGCACACCCGCCGCAGCGCCACTTCATAGGTGTCGGCTGCGTCCTCAATCAGGATGCCGCCAAAGCGGATGTCCAGAAGCTCTTCCACCGGCAATCGGTTTCGCCGTTCCGCCATCCCCACCACAATCCGCGTCGGCTGATACTCTTCGCAGATCTTCTTGATGTCGTCCGTCGTCCCCAGGCACGCCACCGAAAACCCGCACGGCTCGCCTTCGCACAAGTAGCCCAAAATCGAATAGCCAAACTCCGGGCGCGTCGCCAAGTGGTCAATCACCTCGCCCAAAATGCTGGAATTCCCCATCAGCAGCACTTTTTCCGAATTGAAGCCGGAAATCACGTACTTCCAGAAGAAAACGCGCCAGGCGGGAATAATGACAATCACGCTCAGGCTGCCCAGGATCATCAGCCAGCGCCCCCACAGCAGTTCCGCCCGAATATACCCTAGTAAAGAAGCCGCCAGCAGCGCGCTTCCCACCGCCAGGCAGACCTGCTGCACCAGCAAAATCCGCGAGATAATTCGCAGGTCGACATACAAATCTTGCAGGTACAAGCCCAGAATGATAAACCCGGTCACGAACAGCAATTTCCACCAATGATCCTCGTCAAAAAGGTAGAAATACGGGTCGGGAACCAGAATGAACAGCGCGCTGGTGTAGCAGGCCAGCACCAGCAGGATCTCTGACACAAGCAGCGCGACCACACTGGCGGGAATGAAAACTCGAAAAAGCCTGATCAAAATTCAAGATTACCGTATCGGGTGTTATTCATGTGATTGACAAACATCTGATAATAAGTAGGATAACCATTGACTACCTCTCTCATTCTTGGCATGCTATAAACAATTAGGACACCATCGGTCGCCGATTCTGTTCGGCTCACCAAATGCTTCGGCTCACCAAAAAAGCGGATTACAGCTTGATCGCCCTGCGGCACTTCGCTGGCCGCCGTTTAGCGTCCGGTCCTGAGGCGGCTGCCAGCGCCAAGGAAGTGGCCGATAGCTGCGGCATCCCGCTCCCTCTTCTCTCGAAACTTCTGCAAAAACTGGGCAAGTCCGGCTTTCTCACCGCCGCCCACGGCACCAACGGCGGTTACCGCTTGGCGCGCGACCCGCGCCTCATCTCGGCGCTGGAAGTCATTCGCGCCATCGACGGGCCCATTGTTCTGGCCAACTGCTTCACCGCCGAAGCCTCCTGCGGCCACGCCGCGCAATGCACCGTCAAGCGCCCCTTGCGCCGCATTCACGATGGAATACTGCGACTTCTGGAAGGCGTCAGCATCCAAGATATGTTATTGGACGATGGCGTGAACCCTCCGCCCGACCCCTCTTCCGGCTGTGCGACGAACGCGCCCCAAAAGGCCCAGCAGTTTGTCCCGCTCGAAGCGTATAAGCCTCTTAACCTTGTAGGAAACTGATCTTATGAAAATGCCAATTTACATGGACAATCACGCGACCACCCAAATGGATCCGCGCGTGCTGGAAGCCATGATGCCGTACTTCACCGATATCTTCGGCAACGCCGCTTCCCGGAACCACGAGTTTGGCTGGGAAGCCGAAAAGGCCGTCGACAAAGCGCGCGAACAGATTGCCTCGCTGATCGGCGCAACGCCCAAGGAAATCGTCTTCACCAGCGGCGCAACCGAATCCAACAACTTGGCCATCAAGGGCATTGCCGAAATGTATTCCGAACGCGGCAACCACATCATCACCCAGGCCATTGAACACAAGGCCGTGCTGGACACCTGCAAGCGCCTGGAAAAAGACGGCGTCCGCGTCACTTACCTGCCCGTCAAAACCGATGGCCGCATCGATCTTGACCAGCTTCGCGACGCCATCACCGACAAAACCATTCTCATCTCCATCATGTACGCCAATAACGAAATTGGCGCGGTCCAGCCGATGAAAGAGATTTCGAAGATCGCCAAGGAAAAGGGCATCCTCTTCCACAGCGACGCAGTTCAGGCCGTCGGCAAAATTCCGGTGAATGTGATTGCTGACGGTATCGATGTCATGTCGATGACAGCGCACAAGTTATACGGTCCCAAAGGCGTTGGCGCGCTCTATGTCCGCCGCCGCAATCCGCGTGTTCAGATCACCGCCCAAATGGACGGCGGCGGCCACGAACGCGGCATGCGTTCCGGCACGCTCAACGTTCCCGGCATTGTCGGCCTGGGCGCGGCTTGCGAAATCGCGCAAAAGGAAATGGCCGAAGAATCCAAGAAGCTCCAGGCCCTGCGCGACCGCTTGAAAGACAAGCTCACCTCGGCGCTGGACGAAGTTTATATCAATGGATCTTGGGAGCATCGCCTGCCCCACAACCTCAACATCAGCTTTAACTATGTGGAAGGCGAAAGCCTACTGATGGGCATTAACGACATCGCGGTTTCGAGCGGCTCCGCCTGCACCTCGGCCACGCTCGAACCCAGCTATGTGCTGAAGGCATTGGGCGCTGGCGATGATCTGGCTCACTCTTCTATCCGCTTCGGCCTGGGCCGCTTCAACACGGAAGAAGAAGTGGACTACGTGGCCGCCAAAGTCATCGACGTGGTTCAGAAGCTGCGCGAACTTTCGCCGCTCTACGAAATGGCCAAAGAAGGCATCGATTTGACAAAGGTATCCTGGGTCAATCACTAAGTTAAAAGGGAAAACAAAATGGCTTATTCAGATAAAGTTCTCGATCATTACAACAATCCGCGGAACGTCGGTTCCATGGACAAGAGCAGCCCCTATGTCGGTACCGGCATGGTGGGCGCTCCCGAATGCGGCGACGTCATGAAGCTCCAGGTGAAGGTGAATCCCGAAACCGGCGTGATTGAAGACGCCAAGTTCAAGACCTTCGGCTGCGGCAGCGCCATCGCCAGCTCGTCGCTGGCCACTGAATGGCTGAAGGGCAAGACCGTTGATGAAGCCCTGGAAATCAAGAACACCGACATTGTGAATGAACTCGCTCTGCCGCCTGTCAAAATTCATTGCTCCGTGCTGGCCGAAGACGCCATCAAGGCGGCCATTAGCGATTACAAAACCAAGTCCGGCGCCATGAAGCGCGAAACCGTTTCGGTTGCCTAACTAATATGTCCGAATTGACTCAATTGGGTGCCACTGCCGCTCCGCCGCCAGAGGCACCCAAAGCCGTGAATGTCACGCCGAAAGCCGTGGAGAAAATCCGCGCCGCTTTCGCGCGCGAGGGCGTCAAAGGCGGCTTACGCCTAGGCGTTTTGGGCGGCGGCTGCTCCGGCCTCAGCTACCAGTTCAAGTTCGCCACCGAGCCGCGCCCGCGCGACCACGTGTTTGAATTCGACGGCGACGTTCGCGTTTTCGTCGATCCGAAAAGCATCATCTTCCTGGATGGCATGACGCTCGACTGGCACGATTCTTTGATGCAGTCCGGCTTTGTTTTCCAGAATCCGCACGCCACCAAAAGTTGCGGCTGCGGAACCTCGTTCTCCGCGTAGTTACCGCCTTGCCTACTCTTTCCCGGAACTTCTTCCGCTTCTTCGGCCTTGATCCCAAGCTGGTTGTCGACCTGCCCGACCTGCAGAAGCGCTTTTACGACCTCAGCCGCCAGTGGCATCCCGATAAGTTCAGCCGCAAGAGCGCTGCTGAACAGGCTGAATCGCTGGAAGCCACGTCCATTTTGAATGACGGCTACCGCACCCTGCGCGACCCCGTCAAACGCGCCGAGTACATGCTCACCGAAGAAGGTTTTCCTATCGCCGAGCAGCGTTCCAAAGACGTGCCGCCCGAGCTGCTGGAAGAAGTGTTCGAACTGAACATGATGCTCGAAGAAGTGGAAGACTCCCGGCCTCAACTGGAAGCGGCCAGGACTAAGTTCATTGGACTGCGCGCCGAAATCGATGCCGAACTGGAAGCCCTCTTCGTCCGCCACGACACTGGCGACCCCAAGCAAGCCCTGTCTGAAATTCGCGGCGTGCTCAACCGCCGCCGCTACATTGAGAACCTGATCCGCGACGTGGACCAAGCACTGAAACAATAAACATGGGCACCTTTCAAATCGACTTCGGCGAAAGCCGCAAATCCAAAATCGTCGGCATCGACCTCGGCACCACCAATAGCTTGGTTGCCTACATGGACCTGACCGGGCCGCGCATTGTCGAAGACGCCGAAGGCCGCCGCATTGTCCCCAGCGTGGTTTCGCTTGACGAGCAAGGCAACCTGATCGCCGGCGACGCCGCGCGCGACGCTCTGCTGACCCATTCCGACCGCACCGTTTATTCCGTCAAGCGCCTGATGGGCCGCGGCGTGGATGACGTCCAGGAAGAACTCAAGCTGTTCCCCTTCCGCATCGATCCCGACAGCAAAGGCGTCATCAAGCTCAAGCTGGCCGACCGCACGTTCACTCCGCCCGAAATCTCCCAAGCCGTGCTGCGCCAGTTAAAAGAGAACGCCGAAGCCGAGCTGGGCGCGCCCGTCACCGAAGCGGTTATTACGGTTCCCGCTTACTTCAACGATGCCCAGCGCCAAGCCACGAAAGACGCCGGACGTCTGGCTGGGCTTGATGTCCTGCGCCTCGTGAACGAACCCACCGCCGCCTCGCTTGCCTACGGCCTGGACAAGCGCAAAGAGGGCATCATCGCCGTCTATGATTTCGGCGGCGGCACGTTCGACATCTCCATCCTGCGCCTGCACGACGGCATCTTCGAAGTGCTGGCCACCAACGGCGACACGCACCTGGGCGGCGATGATATCGACAACCTGCTTCTGCGCATTGCGCTCGAAGACCTGCAAAGCGAATGGCAGGAAGACCTATCCACCGATTCCGAAGGCGTCCAGCGCCTGCGCCGCGCCGTCATCACCGCCAAAGAAGAACTTTCCTTCGTCACCGACACCACCATCCACCTGGATTACAAGGGTAAGAGCTACAGCCGGGCCATCAACCGCGAACTGTTTGACCGCCTGATTACGCCGACCATTGAGCGCACGCTGGAACCTTGCCGCGCCTGCCTGGCCGACGCCCAACTGACCGCCGAACAGATTCAAGAAGTGGTGATGGTGGGCGGGTCCACGCGCATCCCGCTGGTGCGCGCCGCCGTCGAACGCCTCTTCAAAGCCAAGCCGCATACTGATTTGAATCCCGATGAAGTAGTCGCACTCGGAGCAGCCGTGCAAGCCGGCATTCTCTCTGGCGATGTCGAAGACCAGTTGCTGCTCGACGTGACGCCGCTCTCGCTCGGCATTGAAACCATGGGCGGCGTGGTTTCGAAACTGATTCACCGCAACTCCACCATTCCCGCCAGCGCCACCGAAACCTTCACCACCGCCGTCGACGGCCAGCGCAACGTGCTGATCCATGTTTTGCAGGGCGAGCGCGAACTGGTCAAGGATTGCCGCAGCCTGGCCCGTTTTGACCTGACTAACATCCAGCCCACGCCCGCCGGCTTTGCGCGCATCGAAGTGCGCTTTCTGATTGACGCCAACGGCATCCTGAACGTCACTGCCCGCGACGCCCGCACCGGAGTGGAACAAACCGTCGAAGTGAGGCCCTCTTACGGCCTGAGCGAAGACCAGGTGGAAGCCATGATCCAGGAAAGCTACGACAAAGCCGAAGAAGACATGCGCGAACGCCAGGTCCGCGAAGCGCGCGTGGAAGCCGATAACATTCTGAACGCCACCGCCAAAGCCCAGAAGAACGAAGCCTGGAACGTTCTTTCCGATGAAGAACGAGCCGCCATCGAATCCGCCAAACGCGACCTGCTAAACGCCTACAACCTCAGCGACCACCACGTCATCACCGACAAAATCGAAGCCCTCAACAAAGTCACCACCCCGCTGGCCGAGAACATGATGAACACCGCCGTGCGCGGGGCTTTGAAGGGTACTAAGATCGAGTAAGTTGCATGTGGACGAAACTCCATTGGGTTGACGGACCCTGGCCCGGAAAACTCGCGCTGGCATCGCGCCCGCGCTGCGGCGAGTGGCTTTCTGTTGAAATGGCCCATTGGCGTCAGGCCGGAATCGATACTGTTGTTTCACTTCTCACTGCTGACGAAGAGGCATCTCTCCATCTAAAAGACGAAGCAGCGCAGGCCATCGCGCACGGCATGTTCTTCATCTCTTTCCCCCTGCTCGACAGGCAGGTCCCAGCCTCAGAGACTGAATTCACGCGAAAGGCGCAGCAACTGGAAACTGAACTTGCCAATGGGCGCAATGTTGTTGTGCATTGCCGCCAAGGCATCGGCCGCACCGGCCTTGTCGCCGCTGGCCTGCTTCTGGCAAAAGCATTTGATCCCGAAGCGGCGTTGAACCTGCTTTCGTCTGCGCGAGGCATTCCCGTTCCTGAAACGCTGGACCAGCGCCGCTGGCTGGACCGTTATGCCAACCAGTTCGCAGTGGTTCGATGAGCAAGCGGCAGCCGCCCCTCAAGCCGCTTCACGCCAACAGTTTACTCAGTCCTGGGAAATTAGCCATGTTCGAAAAGCTGTCGGCCGAAAAGTTGAAGCAATCGCTTGAGCCTGGCCAGGGGCACTGCCTAAAAGCGCGTCCAGACGGAACAATGCTCGAGGCCATCACCGCATCTATGTGCTGAGATCTCGGAATGTTGCGAAAGAGTTTAAGAACTCTCCGCTGGAGCTTGAGTGCTGATCCAGGAAAGCGCCGCATTCAGCGTGCTCAGCGGTATTTCAACTTGATTTGGGTTCAGTTTGTCAGTTGCGCCCTGTTTTGCAATTATATTTTGGATGAAACTCGCGGTAATGGGGCCTTGAAGCGACTCATCTCCCCTGGCAGTTGCAATTTGATCGACCAGGTGGTTAGCGGGGCCGTTATCCGCCCAGCCGCCCCCTTGCAGTTGAGAGAGCATTTCTTTATCAGTGGTCGTTAGGGTGTTGGAGAACAGAGTGAAGCCTGGCGTGGTGTCGGAAGCCATTTTCTCGTCATAGGCAATGATTTGGGGATTGGTTGTTCCATAGTCAAGCAGCAGCGAGGCTGGAGTGGCAGCCGACGAAATATTGACGCTGTCCCCATCCGCCAGCGCAGTTGAAAAACTGGAAGCCCCCGATATGGCTGACGTTCGTTGCGCGACAACGGGCGCCACATCCAAATAGGACGACGACGAGCTACTAATAGTCATGACACAAATAAGAGCATTTTCATGACCATTCGAACATGATGCAGCGTTCGGGGCTAGAAAGGGATCAATTTGCAATAAGATTATTGCTTAGCTAATAACCTGTAAAAATTCTGTAAAAAACCGTCACCTCTCCGTTCTCCCGCACACCGCGCCTGTGAAGATAGTCTCAGAGCCTTGTCGTCTGCCCAATCCATCCTGCTCGTCGATGACGATGCCGAACTCAGGGAAACTGTCAGCATCCTGCTGGAACGGGAGGGCTTCCTTTCCATGCAAGCGGCCGACGGAGAATCCGGCCTGCAGCAGGCGCTTTCGCTTAAGCCCGCGCTGATGCTGGTTGACCTGCGCCTTCCTCGCTTAAGCGGCATCGAGCTGTGCAAGCAAATACGCGAGCAGCGCGTCACCACGCCCATCATCATTCTCAGCGCCGTGCGCGATGAAGTCGACAAAGTGCTGCTGCTGGAAATTGGCGCCGATGATTACGTGGTCAAGCCTTTCGGCACGCGCGAACTGCTGGCCCGCATTCGCGCTGTTCTGCGGCGCAGCTCTGGGGAAGCGGCGCGCGTTCTGCGCTTTGCCGATGTGCAAGTGGACGTGGACCGCCGAATCATTCTGCGCGGCGGGAAAGAAGTCAGGCTCACGCCTGCCGAATACAACCTGCTCGCCTTCTTTCTGCAAAACATGGACCGCGTGCTGAGCCGCGACGTGATTCTGAACTCCGTCTGGGGCTACGATTTTTATCCCAACACGCGCACCGTCGATGCCCACGTTGTCAAATTGCGCCAGAAATTTGAGCTGGAACCATCCACGCCAAAGCACTTCGTCACCGTTCACGGGGTGGGCTACCGGTTCCTGCCGTGAGGCTCCCCAGCATGTCCAAACAAATCATGATTGTTGACGACTCAGAAGGCGTGGCGGCCGCGCTGGCCATGGCGATTGAGTCGCGCCTGGGAGTCCGCACCGTGGTGGCGCTTCATCCCCAGACCGCGCTCAAGCTGCTGGAAAGCGAAGGCCAAATTTCCATGCTGGTGACGGATTTGAGCCTTCCTTTTCTGGACGGCTTTGAGCTGATTGGGGCCGTGCGCCGGATGCCATGCTATCAATGGCTGCCCGCCGTGATGATTACGGCGGAGGAAGACGCCCGGCGGCTTCAGACTTCGGACGATCGCAGACCCAACGTCATCCTGCGCAAGCCATTCTCAATCACGGAGGTATGCAGTGCTGTCCAATCGTTGCTTGCTTAAGCTGGCATTCCTAAGCGTTGCCTTTCCTGTCGCGGCGCACGCGCAGGAACCGGCCGCCATGCAAAAAATTCTGGAGCGGCTGGACGCTCTGGAGAAGCAGAACCAGGCGCTGCTCGAAGAAATCAAAGCCCTGCGCGAAGCGGTGAAGGCACAAGACCTGAGTGACCGTGTTGATCGCGCCGAAGACCGCATCGCGGAGCAGGCGCAAACTAAGGTGTCGGCCGCGCAGCATCTTCCGGTGTCGCTGAAGGGCATGATTCTTTTTGACGCGAGCCAGGTGCAGGGAACCCAGAACAGCAACTTTCAGCAAGCCTACGGCGGCTATGGCGAGGGCGCTCCCGGGGGCGCGGCCAGCTTGCGCCAGTCCATCATCGGCCTCACCGTGCAAGGCCCTGCCATCGCGGACGGCGGCCGCGTCAACGGTGCCCTCTCCATGGACTTTTACGGCACTGCCAACAGCGACAATGTTTTCCGAATCCGAACCGGCGAAGTCTCCTTCGATTGGGCCAACCGCAGCATCACCTTTGGCCAGGACAAAACCATCATTGCGCCTCTGCAGCCCACTTCCTTCGCGCATGTGGGTATTCCCGCGCTGGCAGGTGCGGGAAACCTTTGGCTCTGGCGTCCGCAGGTGAAGTATGAAGAGCGCCATGCTTTCACAGCGAAGACCGGAATCGTCTTTGATGGCGCGCTCTTTTCGACTGCCGAGAGTGCCACCACCGTGCCCGCGATTCCCGCTGCCGTGGCCACCGGCGGACCCGCCGTTCAGGTGCGCGTGGCTTTGACGCGTAGCTGGAACGATCAAGGCCGTTTTGCCATCGGGATTGGCGCGCACGAAAGCCACAGCTACATCGCCGGCCAGTCTCTTCCTTCGCGCGTCATCAGTTCCGACTTTTTGTTCAAGCCGCTGCGCTGGCTTGAAATCACCGGCACGGTGTTCAAAGGTGAAAACTTTGCCAATCTGGGCGCCCTGCCTGTCTCGCTTGCCTCCACGGGCACAAACCTTATTCCTGTCAAAGGCACGGCCGGGTGGATGCAGTTGGCGCTGCCGGTGACCAAGCGCCTGACATTCGACGCTTATGCCGGCCGCCAGGTGAATGCCAACCGCTATCTGGAACCGCATCAGATTGGCGGCACGTTTATCTATGCGGGCAATGCGCTTTATCGCGTGGGGCCGAACGTGGTGCTGGGATTCGAAGCGGGCCGCGAGAATGTTGTCTATGCCAACCACACCCTGATTCTGGCGAACCGTTATGATGCCACGCTGGCTTATCTGTTTTAGCGCGCTGGCGCTGGCGGCGGCGCGGGCGGCCACCGTGTCTGGAATTGTGCAAATTTCCAGTCCGGCGCGCAAGCCGCCGCCCCTGACCGATATCGTCGTCTGGCTGGAATCGGCTGACAACCCGGCAATTGCCGCGCTGCCGCGGCACGCGCAAATGCTGCAGAAGGACAAAATGTTCCAGCCGCACGTGCTGCCCATTACGCTGGGGACCGTTGTCGATTTTCCGAATGCCGATCCCATTTTTCACAACGCCTTTTCCAACTATGAAGGCCAGTTGTTCGACGTGTCGTTGTATCCGCCGGGAACCAGCCGATCGGTGACATTTCGCAAGCCTGGCGTGGTGCGCGTGTTTTGCAACATTCATCCGTCCATGTCGGCCATCATTTTGGTTTTGAAGAACCCTTATTTCGCGAAGGTCGGCGCCGACGGCAGCTACCGCATACCAAACGTGCCGGCGGGCGTCTATGAACTGCGCTTTTACGACGAGCGCGCCGCCTCTGACAAACAGGAAGGCGTGAAGCTGACAGTGGATCGCGCGGAAGCGGTTGCGCCCGCGCTGCATATCTGGGAATCCAGCCACACCGGCGTTCCGCCGCACAAAAACAAGTATGGCCAGGACTACCCCAAAGACGCGGGCTCCTATTCGCCCGAAACGGGGCTGCCGCAATGAGGAATCTCTTTGCCCGCATGCCGCTGGGCGGCCGCATCTTCACGGCCACCTCCATCACCGTCACGGTTTTGTTTGCCGCCGCCGGCTGGGGCTTGCAGCAATACACCATCGCGCAAGCTGACGAAAACGTCCGGGCGGAAATTCAGGCCAGCGTTCAGGCCTATGAAGCCGTGTGGAAGGCGCGCACGGAATTGCTGGCCGCCACCAGCCGGCTGATGAGCGGCATGTCGGACGTGCGCGCCGCCTTTCTGACGCGCGATCCGCAGACCATTCGCGATTCAGCGCAGGACCTGTGGTCGCGCGTCTCTGATTCTTCGGCGCTGTTTTTCGTGCTGGACGCCGAAGGCCGCGTGGTTTCTTCGCTGGGCAAGGACAGCGGCGACCTGCCGGTCAGCGCCATCCCGTTTGCGCAGGCAGCCGCGCGCTTTCCGCATCAGCCGGCTGGCTACGCACGCAATGGCGCAAAATTGTTTTATGTTGTGCTGACTCCGGTTTATGTGCAAACCAGCACGGAGCCCATTCTGCTGAACGTTCTGTGCGCGGGCTTTCGCATTGACGGGCTGGTGGCGGCGCGGCTGAAGCAACTGGGTCCGCGCAGCGACTTTGCCTTTCTGGCGCGCGGCGCGGTGTTTGCCTCCACGCTGAATGAAGGCTTGTCGCAAGAGCTGTCGGAAACGTCGTCGGCGCCCGGCTCCATTGTTTCCCATCAGCCGCTCCGCGATATTGCGGGCCAGCCGGTGGCCGAACTGTACGTGGTCCGTTCCTACGCCAATGAACTGCAATCGCTGAGCAGGCTGCGGCGCAGCCTAAGCCTGGCGTGGCTGCTGACCATTGCCATTGCGCTGCTGGTCAGCTCCTACGCCACCACCCAGCTCTTGCGGCCCGTTAAGCTGCTGGACCGCGCCACGGCCGAAGTGGCTTCCGGAAATTACCGGTATCGCGTGCCGGTGAAGGGAACCGACGAACTGGCGCGCCTGTCGGCGACTTTCAACCAGATGTGCCAGTCTATTGAGCAGGCGCAGACCGACCTCATCCGGCAGGAGCAAATTCACACCATTGGGCGTTTGGGAACTTCGCTGGTTCACGATTTGCGAAATCCGCTGGCCGCCATTTACGGCGGCGCGGAGCTGCTGGTGGATGGCCAGTTGCCGCCGGAAAAGACGCGCCGCGTGGCCATGAACATTCATCGCGCGTGCGAGCGCGTTCAGGAATTGCTGCGCGACCTCATGAACGCCTCGCGCGGGCGGGGCGGGGAACTGGATTTCTTCCGCCTGCTGGAAATTGTGGAGGCGGCCACCGAAGCAGTGGATTCGCAAACCACCGGCGTCCAGGTGTCCGTTGCAATCGACGAAGCCATTGAAGTGTTTGGCGAGCGCAGCCGCCTGGAGCGAGTCTTTTCGAACCTGCTTTCCAATGCTGTCGAAGCCATGCCGGCGGGCGGCCGCATCAGCCTCCGTTCGGCGCCGCTGGAGAAGGGAATCGGCGTGTTTGTGGAGGACAGCGGGCCGGGCATCTCGCCCGAGATGCAGCCGGAACTGTTTCGGCCGTTTGTGACGGGCAAGCGTTCCGGCCTGGGCCTGGGGCTGGCCCTTTCGCGCCAGACGATGATGGATTTTGGCGGCGACCTGACGGCAAAAGCGCCGCTGAACGGCAGCGGCGCCTGTTTTTGCGTTTACTTTTCCAAGATCCGGCGGCACGCGCCAGCCTGAACTACTTTGCGAGTTTGCGGCGGCGGGCGATCAGCCCCATGCCGAGAAATCCGAAGGCTGCCAGCGAGAGGCTGGCGGGTTCCGGCGCCGGCGTAATATCGCCGAACAGGCCCACGCCGCCCGGATCGTCGCCAGCGGCGAAATAGAGGGCATTGGTGTTGTCATTGGTGCCGCCCGTGCGGAAGCCAATGGCCCACAAATCGTTGTCCACAAGCGGCTGGCCGTTGGCGCCGTCCAGCGTCCCCAGGAAAGCGCCCGTTGTCGGGTTATAGGCGTTGATCTCGCCGTTGCCGTTGTTGCCAATCAGCAGGTCGTTGCCATATTGGCCGAAGGTGGAAGGCGCCAGCGTCACGCCCCACGGCGCGAACAGAGCGCCGCCGGTGGCAAAGCGGCTGACAAAGGTTCCGTTGGTGTTGAAGATGTCCACGTAGCCGCCGGGCAGGTCATTGCCCTGGCTGTCGAGCTGCGCATATTCCACAAAAAGCTGGCTGCCGACCAGTTGGATATTGAAAGGCGTAAACCCAGCCTGCGCATGGGGATCAACAAAGTTACCAGCCAGCGTCACCGGCGCGAACGAGGTGTTGAACACGCGAATCTGCCCCGTGGACTCGGCCGCATAAATATAATTCGACCCGCCGCTGCTGGCCAGCGCCAGACCGGTGTAAATCGCGCCGGGTGTCGTCACTTCGGTGATGGCCGTCGTGCCAGCCGCGCCATTCCAGCCGGCGATGGTTCCTTGCAGCGTGTCGAAAATGAAAGCGGCGCTGCTTCCGTTGGCAAGCGTAAAGCCGGCGCCGCCGCTGGCCACCTGTCCGGTGGGCCCGGCCACGGCCCCGCCGCCGCCCGGAATGCTGACAATCAGTGAGCTTGGATTACCTGCGCCGTCATACAGCGTGGACGTGCCGGTGCCCTGGTTGGAAATCCAAAACGGCGAAGTGGCGGTGTAAGCGAAGCCCCAAGGATTGACCAGGTTGGGGTCATAGACGGCCGCCTCGCCCGGGGTGGCCGACACTAGGTTGGTTTGCACGAACGAGTCCGCGCTGAGCAATGCGGGCAGAACCAGCATTGCCATTGTTAATGACTGAATTTTCATTGAGGAAACTCCTTTTCCTCTCTGACCTTAGCCGCGGTGAGGGGGAAATGATAGGGGCTTCGGGGCTGCGGGCTCTGTTTTTACAATATGTTTACCAATCGCGGACAAAGCTCAGTCGGCCAGCGGATCCCACACGTATTTCAAATCCAGCACAAACCCCGCCACCGGCCCTTCGCCTTCAATCTTTTCCGCGTCCGGCAGCTTTTCCACCTCACCACCGGCGCGATAAATCTCCACTGTGCGGTCCTTTGGATTGAGCAGCCAGCCCAGTTGCGCGCCTTGCTCCATGTACTCACGCATCTTTTCACGAAGCGGTTTCATGCGGTCATTCTCAGATCGCAGCTCAATCACGAAATCGGGGCAGAGATGCCAGAATGACTTGCGCCCGCCGCGGCGCAGTTGCCTGACGCGGCTCTTCAATGTCCAGGACGCATCAGGCGAGCGGCGCGCGCCGTTTGGCAGCACGAAGCCCGATTGCGGATCGCCGCTAAAACCGCGGCCGTCCTTCCTGGCCCAAGTTTCTAACTGCGCGGAAATATTGGAATTGCTTACACCCGTATCTGAATAAGTGGGCGCCATAACAATCAACTCACCATCTGCCGTCATTTCAAAGTTCAAATCCGGATGCTCGGCGCAAAAGGCGGCGAATTCCTTGTCGCTCATGGGATGACACGTTAAGACCGCGGGCAAAAACTCATCGGCGATGGCGAACGTCATAGCTACAGCTTAGCGCCGACAGATGGTATACTCGACCAAAACTTATGCGCTCTCTGGCTATCCTCTTTCTAGCCTCAACCGCCCTTCTGGCCGACATGCCGAATTTATCTGGCGTTTGGAAAGCCGATCTCGCCAAGAGCAAGTTCAGCGGAGGCCCGCCGCCCGCCGCTTACCTGGTCATCATCGAACAAAAATCCGAAATGGTGGACCGCCGCACCAAAGCGTCCGCGCCGGAACTGATTGAAACCACCGGCATCACCGGCGAGCATGGCCAGACACGCCTCACCCTCACCGCCTACGATTACGCGAAACCGCTGGTCCGCTATTACGACGGCATCCCGACGCGCCTCACCGGAACCAGCAGCGGCAACACATTCACCGTCGTCGGAGAAGTCTCCGGCACGCCCGATCATTTCAAGCGCATTTACACGCTTTCGCCCGACGGCCAAACACTGACGCTTGTCATTGACGGCGTCAGCAACAACCATCCGCTGGCCTCCACCGTCGTTCTGACCAAGGGCACGGAAGCCGACGCCGAGCCGCTGCGCAAGCCGGAAGAAATTGCCTCCGTTCATTTCAAGAACGTCAAGGAAGACGCGCTGAAAAATCTGCCGGCCTCCGAATTCATCAGCCAGATGCGTTATTACTCCTGGTCGCTGGGAAAGCCCTGCACTTTCTGTCACGTTGAGCACAAGTTTGACTCCGATGACAAGAAAGAGAAAAAGTCCGCGCGCCAGATGGTGAAGATGGTGGCATCCATCAATGAACAAAACTTTGAAGGCCACCCCGCCGTCCGCTGCTTTACTTGCCACGAAGGTTATGGGCATCCGCCGTCTCGCCCCCTGTTCGCCGATGAGATTGCCGCCGCTGCCGCTCAAAAGGAACACGATGAACACAATCCTCCCGGTCCGCCGCCAGGCGCTCCTCCGCCTCCGCCGCACAACTAGGCTGCTGCTGGTCCTCATCACTGGCAGTTCGCTCTGCCTCGCGGCCTCGAAGCCTGACAAAAAAACCGCGCCGCAAAAAATCACCACTCCCAAAGAAGCCCTGGGCTTCAACCTGGGTGACGATTATCGGATGGCCAGCTACACCCAGTTGGAAGCCTACTGGAAGCAGCTTGCCTCCGAATCAGACCGCCTGAAGCTGGTCGACATCGGCCTCACTGCGGAGAACCGTCATCAATACATGATGATCATCAGCTCGCCGGAGAACATGCGCAAGCTGGACCATTACAAACAGATCTCCCAGCAATTGGCGCACGCCGAAAACCTGACTGACGACCAGGCGCATTCGCTCGCCCGCGAAGGCAAAGCCGTGGTCTGGATTGATGGCGGCCTGCATGCCAGCGAAACTGTCGGATCGCAGCAGGAAATGGAATGGGTTTACCAGATGGCGTCCCGCGACGACCCGGAAACCATGCGCTTCCTGAGCGACGTCATTCTGCTCTGCACGCTGGCGAATCCAGACGGCCAGGAACTGGTGGCCAACTGGTACATGCGCGAAAAAGATCCGCTGAAGCGCAGCATGGAAGGCCTGCCCACGCTCTTCCAGAAATACATCGGCCACGACAACAACCGCGATTTCTACATGTCCAACATGCCGGAAACGACGAACATGA
>Ga0209208_10005252_pt1 | contig 18104 bp, 14 predicted proteins | sample S1TSphfallax_3_FD_187694 | JGI IMG/M metagenome (GOLD analysis project Ga0209208, IMG submission 187694) | Host-associated microbial communities from peat moss isolated from Minnesota, USA - S1T2_Fd - Sphagnum fallax MG (SPAdes) (version 2) | ecosystem: Host-associated > Plants > Peat moss >... | reverse complement strand
AGAAATGAATAAGAAGAGGAAAAAAAAAAAGAGAAAAAAAAAAAAAAACACCCCCAAATATCCACCACCAACACCAACCAAGTAGTAATAAAAAGTTCATAGTCACGTAGGCTGGTGGGCGAACCAAACGGGGAAGAAAGAAAGAAAAAATAAAAATAATAATCTGGGTGCATGTGGCTCAAACCCCGGGGGACGACAATTTTTGGGTTCACGGGTATAGGGCCACCCCAACAACAGTGGCAACCAAAGAAGGGGAAATGAGGCAGGCAAGGCAGAGAGGGACGAAGGCAAGGGAATGAAAGGGAAAAAGGAAAGGGAAGGAAAAAGGGAAGGGAAGGGAAGGGACGGGAGGAGGAGGAGAAGGACGAAGAGGAGCGACGAGGAGGAGGAGGAGGAGCAAGTGCTCGGCTCGACCGATCGACGGAAGGAAGGAAGGAGCTTCGTCGGGGATGCTGATACCAATGCTGCTTGGCCTGCCTCTTAGCATTCTCTCCTCACATATCTGCTGGTCCTTTACATCGCCTTCTTCGTCGCTTCAATTTCCCATCGCTGCTTCTGTGTATGTGTGTGTGTGTGTGTGTGTGTGTCTCTCTCTCTCTCTCTCTCTCTCTCGTGTTCTCTCATCCATCGCTTGCTCTCTCGTTCCCCCACCCACCCACATACCCATCCACCCATCCCACCCACCGACTTCCGCACTCCTCCCATGTCTGTCTGTGTGATGTTGCCAACAAGTGAGAGTGATTTTGGCCGAGATTTGAGCTCTGGGTTTCTGTTTTTGTCCGGCTATGATGACGGCAACAACGCCGTTGCTGCCGGTGCCGGTGCTTTCTGTTTTTCCCGATTCAATGTTTTAGCTTGATGCGCTTTCAGGTGGATCATGCTCATTAGTTGTCGCTTTTGTATCTCGTGAAGGTTCCTCCTCGTTCTCGTTCTCGTTCTCGTTCTTCTTATTGGGGTGTTCCTTTTGTCTTTGCTTTTAAAAAAAAATCTCGATAGGCTTTGTTTTTTTTTTTTTTTTTTTGTGTGGTGTGTGCGGTGGTGGTGTTACATAGCAGGAGATTTCTTCGATTCAAGTCCTCGGCGAGCAATCAATCCGTCCTGGATGTGTTTGAATTTTTAGCACCAGTTTGTGTTCCTGTGTCATCATCATCGCTTTCCATGGTGCAGCAGCAGCAGCGGTGGTCCTCATGTGGAGCTTCTTCTCTTAGATCAATTCCGTCGGCGTGCGTGCGTCATGTGAGCTGTGACGCTGTTGTTGTATGTGTGCGCGTGTCGTGTACATAGTCATTTGCACTAGGACAGTTTTCTTGCCTGTTTGTGTGTGTGCGTGCGTGCTTGTGTTTCTCCTTCCAGTGCAGCAGTTGCTTCTGTGGCCTCCCTTCCGTTTGTTGTTCACTGGCTCTGCTGGGTTGGCCGTCGTCTAGTTTATTTGTTTGTTTGTTTGTTGGCGCTTTTTCTTTTTCTTTTTTCGTGGTAATTGTGTTCCGTTTCGTCTCCTTTCTCGTGCTTTCGTTGTGCTCTCTTTCGTGCATTTGGTTTCTGGTCCAATCTAGTGCAACCCTCGTAACCCTACCACGTTTTCCAATTTGAGAGGCTGCTTCTCATCTACGCAACACATGCTTGCGGCTTGCCTGCCTGAACGTCTGAACATCTGAACCCTGCTCTTGTTTTGGCGGTCTTTGTCGACTCCTCTGTGGTTGTGGCGGTTGTTCATGGCGTTTGTCGCGGTTTCGCCCTTCTCTGTTTTCCGCTATCACTCACGGCCACACCATATTACCAATTGTTTGATAGAACCGGCATGTTGTCTTTGCGTTCCTTGCTGCTGCTATCCCCAGGATGTTGGACAGTAAAGAATCCAAGAGCCTCTGAATCTGAGACCAATTCTTTGCAGGAGGTGGTGGAAGCCGCTGCTTCTGTTGCCAATTCTGCCACAGGAAGAAGGAGTTGCACCAGCAGCAGGATTTCTCCTTACAGCGATGGTTACAAATGAGCAATGATAGTTCCTACAGCAGCTGTTCAGGGAGGAGGAGGCCGGAACATCATCCGTTCAGCAGGAGTAGTAGATTACTTTGCACATCCAGCAGCAGCAGCAGCAGCAGCAGGGGGTTGTCTCTGCCTGCCACCTTGGTCCATGGATCAGAAATCCACAAGTTTGTATGAGAATGATTTGCATACGACACATCATCCTGTCCTAGCTTGGCCGTCGCCACCTTCTGAAAGCAACACAGCACCCACCATCACCCTAGAGAATTTGTTGCCAGTCCAAGACTCAGAGTCTCTGACCACAGATATGCAGCAGCCGCCACCTTTGGTTCAAAAGGTGCTGAGGACTGGAGGAGTTTGTATGTCGGATTTGCTGGTGTCATCGGATGATGAGGCAGTGTCTGAGTTTTTGCAGGAGGGGTCCCCATCCACTCCTTTTAAGCGTGGAGTGCAGGCTGGAGCATTTTCAGGGCAGTCCACTGGCATTGTGAACTCTGATGAAGGTGATTTAACCACCCCCTGATTTCTGGGAAATGAATGCAGTCTTGTGTTTTTGCATTTTAGGGCAAAGGGTCTGCCATAGTTTGTTCACCCTGCATTTGATCTACCTGTGCTGTTTTGGGTGGTGTTTTCAACACTCCCCCCTCTCAAATGGGTGGCTGTTGTGGTCCCTCTCTGTGTGGTCTGGAACGACATCATCATCAACATCATCATCACCATCAAGTTATGGCGTAGTTTCTACTGGGGGTTGATTTTTTTAATATTCACCTCATTTGGGATGTGTTCTGAGTTTCACGATACCCTGTTGAACTGGATCCAGCAGGTGCAGATCACACATCAACCCCTTCAGAAGATTTTACATCTCCACGAGTGAAGTTCATGTGCAGCTATGGTGGCAAGATTCTTCCGAGGCCTGGGGATGGTCGACTGAGATATGTGGGGGGTGATACCCGCATCATTACAGTGAATCGGGACATCAATCATGCAGAGCTGGTATTAAAAATGACAGAAGCCTACAACCAACATGATCTTACTATCAAGTACCAGCTGCCTGATGAGGATCTTGATGCACTCATTTCGATCTCATCAGATGAGGATCTTGTCAACATGATGGAGGAGTATGATAAGATTGAGAGGTCCGATGGGTGTGCGAGACTTCGTGTTTTTCTCTTTTCTGCTGTTGATTATGATGCCCACAAGAGTGAATTTGTCGGAGATCAGAGGAACACTGAGCAGCGGTATGTAGATGCTGTGAATGGTGTTCCAGAGACAGGTAGCAGCAGGAAGCACTTGGAAGGCGGAGTTGGTGTGGGTTCCCTCATGGAAAGCTTGATTGCACTTGATGTTGCAGACCAGCGGAGTGGCAACCGGGCAGATTCTGTACCCATGGCTCGCTTGGGGCCTCAGATACCTCAAGAGGTGGCACCTCTGATGCAGCATGTGCCAGTTGCTTTGCCTGTATCCTCAATCCCTGGAGTTTCTTCAATTCAACCAAAGTCTAGACATTCTGCTCCATCTTCTGCTCCATCATCTCCTCCTCTCCTAGCCAGACCTGCAAAACAGGTAGTTGTTCCAGACATTCATCATCATAACTTTCAAGAGCAGCACCCTAAAGGGGGTGGACACCAGTACAATGTGGCACAGTCAGAAGGAAGTTACCAAGATGTGGAGAACTATGGATCATCTGGTGATTATCTGCATGAGCTTCTGTATCGGAACTCAGAGCCTAGGAGGGCATCTGAATCTCCTACAAAGATGCATCTTGAGGGGTTTCCAATGGGAGGCCATCAGGATGAGCCTCGGCGCCTAGCTGATGTAAGGGTACCTCGTGTGCATTCACATGGCATGCTGACACGTCTGTCAGAGCAGCACCTTGAGGGTGGAGCAAATACTAGGCCTGAATCTCAGCAACTTCCAGATATGGCTTTGCCTCCATTGGATCTGCAGCGCCGGGGTTTGCATCAGCAGCACCCATCTGGTGGGTGGTTGCCACATACATTAGAAACCCAGCAAGACAACTATAGCAGAAGGACAGACCATTTCCAGACAACTTCAGACATGGTGATTCAGCCTTCTGTTCTTGGTCAGCAGCCACAAAGTTTTCAGCAGCAGGCCCAGCCACATTTCCGAACTGGACCTTCTGTGCCAACAGCCACCCATGAAGGAATTTACCGTCCCATGGACCACCAAAATCAGGAGGAGGTCTTTAATGCACCCTTCATGCATCGTTCAATATCCTCACATCAGATTGCTCCTCACATTGGATCTGCACAAGTTGGCTCATATCATGTAGGTGTTGGTTCTGCCCCTTCCTCCCCAAGGTTGAGCTATTGGGGAGGACATACAGGAGGGCAGCAACAATCCCAAGTTCATCGACCCTTCAATGGAACAAATTATGTGGAGCAACAGCATGGAAGGAGAGTGCATCCGTACAATGATCAACCAAGTAGGTCTTTCCGGTCATCAAATTCACCTCCTCGGTATCGAGACCACCAGGTCCACTCAGAGGAGAGATTTATGCGTCCATATCATCAGCAGACTTCTGTGAATTCAGATCAACTGCCACATGAGCATGTGTATGAATCAAATTCAATTTCACAAACTTCATATCCGGAGTCTGTTGCAAGGCCTCAATTGCCCCATTACATAAGTCAAAATCCTTACCAGGAGGGCCTCAGTGGATACCAGGATCATCAAGACAATGGAGAGGGAAGGTGGCATCTTTTCCAGGGAAAAGAGAATTTAGCACTCAAATCTGGACATCAGCATTTTCATCCTCCATACTACAGTACGAGGGTGGACTACCAGGATCAGGGGTTACCTCCTATAGAAACCCTTTCAGGTCACTCTCGTTTCCAGGAGAAAGTTTCTGATAGAGGAACCCTGCACCAGCGAAAACGTGATGTGGAAGAAGCAAGAATGCGACTGCCTACTAGGGGAAGGCTAGGGCATTCTGAGTACCAGGAGCCTGACCTAAATGGGGAGTCAGGTGCTACTTGGCACTTGGAAGCGATGGCGGGAAGTTATCCTCATCTGCCAGATGACTCAGATGCCCTGCTTGCTGCTAGCTTGGGAGATACATATCTGCATAGAAAAAATGACTGGTTGGAACCTCCTGGGAACAGTAATATTCAGTCCAGACCTAGTATTCCTCAACCTTTGGCAGGGTACTCATTAGGTCTTGGTAGAGCAAGTATGGATGGCTCGCAGGGTGCACCGCATGTTGGACGAGTCAATGAAACAGATTACTATTCAACTTTGCCAGCTGCACGATCTGGGGACCACTTGCAGGATTTAAGGGTTAATCCTCCATTTGTAGAGGCTCCTGGGCATCACCCATCTGTGTCAAATTTAAGTAATTCTGGATCCCAACGACTTCTAGAAGAGAGGGCAGTAGCAGGTGCCTTCAACCATGTGGCACCTCAGTTTTCTTCTTATGCACCTAACCTAAGAATGGTGCACTCTGGGAGTTCAGATCGTCTTCAAAAATTGCAGGGTGTGGCAGGTGTTCAGGGCAGGCTAAGTAGGCCTTCAAGTAGTACCAACATGATGGCCTTGGAAGACGAGGCAAGTAGGGCCTTCCATGGAATTCAGGCTAGTTCAATAGGGATGCAAGGAGCTGAAAGCTTGACAGATGATGAAGTAATTCCTAATGCTTCTGGTCTCCATAATCAGCTACTGGGTGATGGACAACCTGGCAATACTCAACAACTGCTTGGATCAGGTGCTTTCAATCCACCAGCACCACAGCAGCCATCCAGCATGATATCAGGGAATGTGGATTTACCAAGCATTGTAAGGTTGGAGGGAGCTGTGCAGGCATATGAGCGGTCTGGGACTTTGGATCGGCCACCAAGATTGCCTGGTGCTATTGTTGTCCAGGATAGGCTGAGTAGGCCCACAAGTGGGACCAATGTGAGCACCCTGGAGGAGGAAAGCAACAAGGGTTTTGTTGGGATGCAGGCAGGGTTGAGTGGGAGGCAGGGAAGTGATGAGTTGAGTGAAGATCTGATGGAACTTCTGGATCAAGGTCTCTTCAGTCAGCATTCTGTTGACGCACAGTTTGACAGTAGTCAATATGCACATGCAACAAGTCAGATGCAGTTGCCTCTGCCATCAGCAATTAAATTGAACACCAATCCAATTCCATCAGTTAAAGCCAGTGTGTCTACTGAATCATCGAACATGACAGCATCTGTGCAACCCCCACCTGTGTACTGTAGCACAACTGCTGGTTCTGCAGTGCCTGCACATGCACCTACTTCCATGGTTTCACCAGCTATGAGGGAAGGAGAGACAGTTTCCACAACAGCACCACCAGCAACATTGTTGTCTCATGGGGAAATTGCAGGATCTGCTGTGAGGAAAGCTGACTCTTTGCAGCATGAGGACAAAGCCTCATTGTCACAACTTTATGCCACTGGCCATCTTGCTGAGGACATGGCTTCTTCAGTTCTTGGAAGTGTTACGAAGGAAGTTGAGCAGATACATAATGACGGTCTGGAGGATGAGAAGGAGGAGTGGATGCACATTTCTCAAGATCCATCATCTATGGTTCAAGCTCCTCTTGTCAGTTCTCCCACATTTGCTATACAAGATTGGGAGAAGGATCTTGCTGAGCTTGATTCAGATGAAGATGAGTCTATTCAGGAACCTCTTGCTGAGGAAAAAGCTTCAGCATTGCAAATTTCAAACCTAGAAGTGACAGAACATGTGGCAGCTGATGTAGAAACTAAGGTAGGGAGTTTCTCTTTCTGTCTTTGAGCTGTACTTGGTCAAATCATATTCAGGTTGACCTAAATTGTAAGTATGGAGAAGTTTGTAGGATTATGATTTGTGTGCAGTGCCTGCCTACTCAGTCCAATGAGGTAACACTTGTTAATGAACTGACTTATGGACAACTTCATTGTTTGCAGGAATTGACCAATCAAATTGTAGAACCTATCAACCAAGACACAGAAGATAACAGCAATCCAGGGATTTCTGCTGCAGAAGCTGAGGCCGATGCAATTTCTCGTGGTTTACAGGTGATTTGTGTACTGATAATGCTGTTGTGAGCTTTCTGGTTTCTGTAATCAGTCCTTAGCCTGAACTATTTCTTGTGGTTCGAGTGGGCACTGCTAGTGGAGATGATGTCATTTAACTTCCATCTACCAGGTTTGTTGACATTCTGATTGAGCAGTGTGTTTCCTATTTTGCAGACTATTAAAAATGCTGATCTTGAAGAAATGCGGGAATTGGGCTCTGGTACATTTGGGACTGTCTATCATGGAAAGTGGCGTGGCTCGGATGTTGCCATCAAGAGGATTAAAGCAAGTTGCTTTGCAGGACGCCCATCTGAGCAAGAACGTCTGGTAAGTTGAACATGTTGGTTTGGATGAAGATTTGCTGATGTTTTGGCCAAGATTCAGGTTTCTTGTTGGCAGTTTCTTGTTGCAAGTGGTGAGTTGTATGTTCTTGTAGGAGAGAAATGCAGATGCTTTGAGTGAGGAAGGATGGATATTCTTGTTTGGCTGTAAACAGATAGCTGATTTCTGGAGGGAGGCCTGTATTCTGGGGCAATTGCATCATCCCAATGTGGTTGCCTTCTATGGTGTTGTTCGAGATGGACCTGGTGGAACATTGGCAACTGTGACTGAGTACATGGTGAATGGATCTCTGAAGCAGGTTTTGCAAAAGAAAGACAGGTATGCGTGATCAGGAATGTTTATATGTTGAATAATGTACAACAGAATACAAGAACATTGAGGATGAGCTGTAACCATGCTTACTAATAAGTGACTTACATTTGTCCTTTACTGATGAAATGTTCAGAACAATTGATCGCCGCAAGCGATTGCTCATTGCAATGGATGCTGCTTTTGGAATGGAGTATCTGCATGGCAAGAACATTGTGCACTTTGACATGAAGTGTGAGAATTTGCTTGTCAACATGAGGGATCCACATCGACCTGTCTGCAAGGTAATTTGTAGGGAAGAGTTGGATTGCTTTCAGTGCCAGTGAGCTGGAGGTTGATTTCTCTCGAGGGTGCCAGTTGACATCTTCTGAAGCTGATGCATTACCACAAAATGTGAACTTGGGTGCATGTGTTATTATTCATGTGTCTGCCTTCATTTTGGAGTGAAGTTAAGTCAGTTCTGTTAAAGGTTGAAATTTCTGTTTATGTTGGGGGGTCTAGCTCTGGAAGATTTCTTTTCTTGCAGATGGTGAAAATATTCTGTTGGATGTCCGACTCATGTTGATGTATAGAATATAACAGTGAATGTGGTGTAGCATGGACTCATGCTGGATAACTTTACAGGTTGGTGATCTGGGTCTCTCCAAAGTGAAGCATCAAACTATGGTGTCAGGAGGTGTTCGAGGAACCCTCCCTTGGATGGCACCGGAGTTGCTGAATGGTAACAGTAATATGGTTACAGAGAAAGTAAGTCTTCTTTTTCTTGCTGCACAGGGTTGTCTATACTTGACCTTCCTGTTTGATAACTGTGCCAATGCAACTAGACCAATGCTCGATTGGCCAGCCATCCAGATGTGTTGGTGTATTTCTGGTCTGCATGTTGATGATCCTGACTATGGTTCTTTGAATATGTCAATTCAGGTGGATGTGTTCTCTTTTGGAATAGTCATGTGGGAACTCCTGACAGGGGAGGAGCCATATGCAAGTATGCATTATGGGGCAATCATAGGTGAGTGAAAAAATCTGTGAACAGTTTCTCTGCAGCTGTCTGTCTGTCTCGATGCAAAATGATATCTTGAAGAATTCTGATGTAATCCTCTGCACAAAGTGTTAGAAATGAAGCAGGTTCATTTGGTGAGGTTGCTACAAGCGCAAATCGAGAATGTATCTCCTGTGCTGTTGTTTATTTGTTTGGGTGCTTTAGAATGTTAAACAAGAAAGATTTCCCAATTTTGCAGGAGGCATTGTAAACAACACATTGCGCCCTAAAATACCCAGCTGGTGTGATCCCACTTGGAAGTCATTGATGGAAAGGTGCTGGTCAGCCGACCCTGCAGACAGGCCTACCTTTTCTGTGATAGCCAGTGAGTTGCGGGCTATGGCCGTCGCCATCCAGCCAAAGGGACATGGTTAGTCTTAAGGGTTCATCTGCACATCCATACACAGGTACAGTTTCCTTCTGAATCTTGTACATTTACTTAGTTGTGTCCCTCTGTTCCTCAAAAGAAGTTAGACCTGCTTTTGTTCATTTGGAGCCATCAGAGCGTACTGGATCTGCTGTGAAAATCTGTGTATGGTGATTTAGTGTCTGATTTCCATGACTAGATAACCTTGGAACAATTCAGGGGAATATTGTACACTGCAACTGACAAGTGCATGTGTGAAATTGCTGCCAACTGGGATCTCTGCCATTCCAGTTAGGTGTGGCAGTTTTAGATTTCAGCAATAGCAAACTACTTCTTAAGCTGCTTCCTGTTAGGTGTAGCAAAGATTCTTGGTGAACCCTGCACATTAGATTCTCATCCAAGTGTAATAGTTGGTGAATTGAAGTTTGAATTTGTTAACTGTTTAAACCAAGTGTCAAATGGAATGCAGAGAGCTGGCAACTATTGATACATGGAGTATTTAGGTTCGATAAGCAGCACAGGAGTTCCCCGGGGTCCGTGGAGCAGTACTGGAGCATAAGCTTTGCACTCAACTGGGTTGTTCTCATGGAGAGTACAGTATGCAGTGTTGTATAGAATGTTCATTGCAGCTGCTGCTATATGGTGTTGATGCAGCCAGCTGAACGGGTTATGTTGTGTAAAGGAAAAGAGGCGAAGGTTATTTATGCAGATTGTGGCAATGCAGTGGTTGAAGGATTTACTGTTGTGATAAAGATAGTTTCTGTATCTAATGATAATTCTTAATGCGCTTTGGCTCAATATCTCTGTTTCCAGAGTTTGCTAAGTGTCAGTTTACATATTTTTTGCTGAGTGGAGATTCATTGAACACAGGTTCACAGTAGCAAGTCATTAGCCTCAAGTCTATTCCTTCTTTGTATGGCTGATGCATCTTTTGCAGTTAGGCTTGTTCCAAATGGCAATGAAGATCAACATCTGGTGAAGTCTGTTCCTGATGACAGTGAATGATCAACATTCTGCAAGCTCCCACACCCCTCCAGGCAGCTTGTCACTTTACAAGTGAATAGGATGATGTCCACAACTATCTCTGCAGCCAATGTCTTTGTCATGTAAGAGTTGCCTTGAAATCCCATTGAGCGAAACTCCACTCTCTGTTCAACTCTATTATTAACCCCAAATTATTATTTGGCCAGATACAAGCGAGGTGCATGATCCTTAAGAGATGAAGCCAAATAGCCAAAGTGATCGGGAATGATGCCTGCCTTTGCAAAATGGTGTTGTGGGTTCAATGCACCACCTAGGCTGTGCTAGATGCCATGTACTGTAGCCTGGTGCATGGCTGAAGTAGTGACTGGGTCAATCAGACATCAAAAATATGTAGCCAACCAGTATAGCAAAGGGGGACCAGGTCAATCAGACACTGAAATCCATGTGATTCACCTAGGGTGTTAAACCTGGCGGCAGATGGTGCATCCATGATGTAATGTCAGTTAAGAAGTGACTACCTTGTGAATGGGGCCACTTATGTAACTATGTTGTCACTGTTATGGTAGTTAGAAAGTGACCACCTATAAAGAGGTTTTCAGTCTTGCAAGCATTTTTTGCTCCAGTTTATGCTGGTTAGTGATCCTCTTGCAAGTGGTAAGGATTTCTGGAACACATGGTGAAGAGTTATTTTATGGTGTATATGTAGGTAGCAATCTATGAGTTTCAAATTTCTTGGCCATGGGCAGAGGGAAAGGACTTTTGAATTTGTGGAGAATTTTTGAGATAAAGTTTTGTCTTGAACTAGAACCAATTTGTGTTGATGGTTGGAGACTTACCTAGCAGCGCTCATTAGTCAGAGGCCTTTTTCTTTAGCAATCAAATTCATTTTGTATTCCAATACCTAACCCAAGTTTCTGATGGTTTTATCATCTCTCATGATTTTGTTTGAAACCTGCCACCAAATCAGAGCAAATTGCACTTGATGAACTGCTTGTTTCATGTGTCTCTTGTTCACACAGTGGGACCAAGCAAATTCCCTGTGAGATCACCAAATTGCATGTTGCACACTTTTGTATCACACAAAGGAAATAGGTTTTGACAAATTCTAAAGCTGGTGTTGTTGCACAAAACTATAGTCCAACCTTCTTGTTATCTCTTGATCTACTTGTTTTGTTCACAGATTACACCATCTAGAGCTATCAAACTATCACACAGTGGACATTATTATTACATTACCTGTGTCTCAAGAAACCTCAAACAGTCACTGAAGCTCTTGTCCACACAAATAACTCCAAAAAACAAACACTGTGTTTTACTGAATACACACTTCATGTCCATTTATAGACTCCTCTGGATCTGAAATAGTCTGACCTCCTTTTCAATGTTACTTTTCTGGGGCAATTTCTTTGCATTGTTTCCACCTGAAAAATTTGATTTTGACAAATAGAAAGTTTTTTTTGGTGAAAAAATGGCCACAATTCACCAGATTTCGACTTTTTTTTAACAAGTCACCAAATTTCTACACTAGCAAGTAGCCAAAATATAAAACGATTCTTAACTTTTTTTACTTTCATATTTTTGCTATAGCCAAATTTGGCTGAATCTTATAATGGATGATCACCAATTTGGCCTCATCACCCCCAAAATTTTAATTAAAAAATTAAATTATTAAAATAATAATAATAATAATAAATTAAAAAAAAACCACCTGCTTGTTTTATGTGCTTAAATTTCTTATGAATTTCATTTGCTCCAAAAAAATCCAGTGCACAGGTGCATGACTCCCTCATTCTTTCATGTCTGCCTGCTTATTCTTGAAGTAATACAAAGGACCTTGTGCACTATTAATTTGAAGGAAAACAATTTGGCAAGTTGAAAAATTCGCATCCTTTTTAGTAGGCTACTTGCACAGAATCCACTCTTAAAAGGAAGGCAACACTGGCCACAAGGGACTATGACCACCAATAACCCTTAACTTAGTCAAGCCCTTAGTGAGGTGAGGAGCTTCCAGTAGAATCCATACAGGTACATAGTCAAGGCCTTGAGAAAGTTGGTTGGCATGGCATTCATTTACTGCCTCTCTGAGCACAGCAGCTATGTCACATAGCCTGGCCATTCTTGTAGGTCAGTAGCTAAAAATTAGTGAAAGAGGTTGGCAGCAACTATGTACCATAAGCCCCCCCCAATAAGCCTCTGGCTGTTCTTATTGACCTCCTCCTCAACTAGAACAATCAGTAACTAAAAAACAGATATAGAGGTAGGTAGCAGCAAGTAGCAACCTAAAGAGTGGATTCTGTGCAAGTAGCCTACTATATAGTAGGCTATGTATTTGCCATCTTTTTTTTGTTGGATTACAGGATCTAGCTTTCCATCAACCTAGTCTGGGTGTTCCATGCTTCATCTAGGTAGATACTTGCTACAGCCTATAACCAAGCTCAAAAAGATGAGTAAAATACCCTTCTTAGTCCATAGTCCATAGTACATTGTATGTGTCACTTTACAACTTGCACTACAATCATTATCTTGCAATATCTTTTCAAATGTTGTGAAGCAAGTTCCAAGGCCTCTAGGTGGATGCCAAAGCATTATGCTTTTATCCTTGAGGATCATGTCCAAATTGTTCCACTGACTCACGCAACTGTTTCATGTCTTTCTTTACCAGTATGAAACTGGGTTTTGTGTATTATTAAACTTGAAATCCTTCTCCAAGGTACTCCTTATCTCTTAGCCATCATCCTAGGCTTCTATTTACCACACCAATGAGTTCCTCCTATTGGCACAAGGTGTTTCCAGTTTCTGTCATTACAAATGTAGTACACAAAACTTTAAACTCCTATTGGAATATCTCCAGTTTCCATCATCACCATGTAGTACACAATACTTTACACTCTTATAAAGACAATAATTTGTCTGATTCCACATGAAAGAGAAGGCAGAGAGGCACATGTTTGTATCATTATCTCAAAATATACTTCCGAATAAAATCCCTCTACTTTGATTAGTCAGTACAGAGGCAATAAAACTTGTCAATAGATAGTTTTGAACAGCTTAAAATGGCAGGTTAAAAATCCAGAGATGTCATTCTTGTACATCAGACACAACAACCCATGGCTATTGTACCATTTAATCTTTACTTTGAATAGAGATACATCCCAAATTTCATGTGACCTAGGCAAGGCAAGGTGATCATTTGTCTCTACCATTGGGATCTCAATCTTTACATTGCATAACTTAAAAAAAGGCTTGGCTGCATTTGACATCCCTACATCAGACACCAACGACCTAACAACCCATCTCCATGAGATCTCAAATGCAGGAGGACCTTGCTGTCAGGGCCTGCAAAGCCCAAACAATGTGCTCCGATGTTAGGCAATTAAACCTGTAGAGAGGCCATGATAGCCCATCCAGTTGGATAACCTCATGCAAGAACATTTGCAAGCAAATGGCAATAAAAAAATCCAGCCAGTTGGAGAACCTCATGCAAGAACATTTGCAAGCAAATGGCAATAAAAAAATCCAGCCAGTTGGAGAACCTCATGCAAGAACATTTGCAAGCAAATGGCAATAAAAAACATGAAAGCTTTACAGGCCCAGGACCAGCAGCAATAATCCCTGGGGCCAACCTGAGAACATGGTCAGACCAGTAGTTTTCATGCAGAAATACCACTGTCCAAAGAATGCCCACCCAAGCAGTCTTCTTGCCAGTGCATAGGTGTGAGATTCATCTTCAATTGAGTGGCTGCTGGAATAAAAGAGAGATCATTTCATGCTGCAAACTTTGAACTTGGTGACATTTAAATGGAACATATTTTCTATACTCTTGAGTGATTTTTTGTTGACTGTAGCAAGTCAAAAAATGCAAATTGAAAAATCTAAGGTGGGATGATTACAAATCCCTACAATGATCCTGCTCCATCTATTGCTTGTTTGGCCCCTAAATGTCCTGAACAACACCTCAAAACAACTAATCCTATGTACTGGTTCTGCTCCTCTTGACACTTTGCTTCTTCAAATTGCGATCATATCGGATGATGGTGCTTGAACTCTCCACTATCAAAACCGTCTGTCAGCAGAAACACCACAATTTGTAGTTAGGAATCAGATACCAGCTGATGAGCCTCCACTGGGAGAAAATCCAAGAATGGTCTCATAGCCTTCACAGCACACAAAGATCCCACACCAGGGGACAAGGAAACCTGCACTCATAGCAATCTATTTGAATGATGATAAAATGTTGTACCACTGCTATGTCACACTGAGGTTAGAACAAGGAAGCCAGAGGAAGAGTAACAAGGAGTGGGAATACAGACTTGAAGGGTAGCATACACCAGGTTCATGGCAAAGTAGAAATTTGCATTTCCTGTACCCTGTATGAATCATACCACAAAAATACAGAGTATGTTATAATTTGTCCCTCAAATCACAAAGGCCAAATTGAGCAGGAGTAGACTGCACTAACAAATGGATGATTGCACTGGCATGCTTGAAGATTGCAGATATGGAAACAGCAAAGGAACATTTACATACCCTCCAGATCCAAAGGTTATACATGACAGGGCCAATGATAGCAGTGAAGAAGTAACCGTTCAGCAATAGGTAGAAATACTGCAGGCCTGCACAGAAACAAAGACAACCAGCTTGGTGAATGAAAGAATCATCTTGCACCTTCTGAACATATCCTCAAAGCATACACCTGGTTATAGCAGTCTGCTCTGATCAGTTCAGTGTCTCCAGCCCACTAAAACTGACAAACAGAAATGTGCAAACAAAACAATTCATTGCACACCACAGTTTGACTAAAGTAGGTCATCATAGCACATGAGATGCATCCTGATGTGGCTGAATAGATTTATATTACATACCAGAGAGCTGATGTATGCACAAACACATCAGTCCCAGATATAAGGCTGCATCCCCAACCTGCAACAAATTTCACTTAGATTAACACCAAGAATATGATTATTCTTGTAAACAAATTTGAACACATCCCATTAAGTGCTTTGGCACAAAAGGTAGTCATTTTGATAATTCCAGTACACTCCAGTACCCACACTATGTTGAGATCAGTATGCTATACAGTAGAGATAATTTTTTAAACATCTGAATATATCTTGTTGCATATCACAAGCTGGACACTGGCTCAGGCAAGACTACAGATGACATCAATTGACTATTCTACACAGATACTGTTTGTTTTAGACATTAGTTGCTTTGACTTCACATAATTCTTGACCCCTGCAAGTCTCACAGCAAGCTCTAAAATTATATGCACCTTGACTGGCATAAGCTTTAAATAAATATTCCTCAGAAAGTAAGAACTTGACCACTTACTGATGGATAAGACTTCAGCATGGAGGAGATTGCAGTGAGGGTGAATGCAAGAAAGACAGGTCGATGATGGAGTCGAATTGTCAAGGGCATGACCATGAACACAATGTTTGAATGAAAGACCATAATGAAAAATGGTCGGAAAAAGTCGAAGACTTCGGTAAAGAAGTACCTACACCACTAACTCACCACCCATCTGTTCAAATTTTGTGCTCATCCACCCACTGCACATGAAATTGGACATGTGTATAGTACAATTCCTTTGAACTTTCTATTAACATACACAAGGCCTAAAATACACATGATTTGCTTGCATTTCTGAACAAAAGGAGTAGGGCATACTAACCAGAAGACACCTAGATTGGGAGAAAGGTCCTCAACTGTAAGAATGAACCTGTAAGTCCTGCATTTAAACCAGCAACATTGAGTAGTTATCGAGAAGGCCATCTCTTTTCATATACAGCTCCTTTGTCATCTGGTCCATCTCTAGCTAAGTCACAAACACCTGAAAATATTCACTGACATAACTTCTTGAGCAACATTAGTAGCTTTGCCAGTAACAGTCATGCCTATGCCCACAGCTCATATTTTATTAAGAATGCTTGGTATGACACTCACTCTGACCACATGTCATGTAGGCTTGCATGCTCTTGCAGTGAAAAATTGCAGAGTCCTAGAATGCACAACCATGAGATAGCTGACCACATGATCAGCTTTAGAACCACTAGCCACTTTGCTCCCGAAGACAATGTCACATTTGTATTGGATGATTTTATCACATGCATTGCTGGCTGCTGCTGAAAATTCCCAATTTCTGATGAACACTTTCCATCTCTGTCATGAACTGCTTGAACAAGCTCAGGAGGCTTATACAGTTTACTTGGTGGTCCATCTGGCCCATTTGCCAATAAGCAAGCAATCTGAAAACATGGCACCACAGACCAAGGACTATCTTTAGAACATGCAGGAACACATTTTTGCACAACTGTGTGGTGCCAACTATGTGGTGTACACTACATAGGTTTGACACTAGACAAGGCTTTGATTACAAGTCGGTGCATGGAGATTGAAATATGATAACAAACACTCAACAAACACTAGTATCACACTATCATTCTGTGTAGTACACTACATCTGTTTCCATCACTGATTTTCCACAATATCCTCAAAAGCCCCAAATCCAAATGACGAGAGATGATAGTGAAGCCTCAATGCACAGTGGTATCACATATTATTCAATGTAGTATGTGCCACCTGCTTCCATCACTATTCCACAATATCCTCATTGATCCCCAGATCCAAATGACAGAAACCCAGAAAAATAGCACTGAGATGATCTCATGCAAAGGTCAAATTGTAGTCCTAAAACTCAAAAGAGAAAGCAGAGAAAATGACCATGACAAAGAAAAAGAAGGAAACAAAAATAGAGAATATATTCATAAGTATTGAGAACTTCTCCATACTTACAATTTAAGTCAACCTGACTAGAATTGAGAGAGCTTAAACCTGACATGCCAGACGTTGAAAGAGGATGAATTAGAACTAAAAGTCTTGACATGTCAAGACTTTCAGTGCTGACAAGAATGAACCTACCCAAGGAAATTCAGAAGCAGAATGCAACATGTCTCAGTGGTTGAACATTTGAATTGGACCTTGGAGGCAATAAACACAGTAAGATATGGAAGAGTGGGACAATGTGTCCATACGTACAGGTATAAAAAGAATCGCTGGGTACATGCCCACATGTGTAGCCATCGCCCATCCAAACCCTGCTAAAGGTACAATCCCTGATGCCTACCCATGTTAGAACACAACCTGCTATGAACTCATGGTCTACATAACTCACTGGGCTTCAAACAGATGATGGCAAATTGGAGTCTGCTGCTTATAAGAGCATGGTACTTGAAAGGAAACAATTCCTTGAAACAAGAGATCTGAGAACTGAAGAGTTGGTGCTTGGTGATAAAGAAGACATGACTACAACCAACACTACAGGATGTATATGGCTGGGCATATTGAATAGCAACATGAGTGAGAACCATGAAGCTAACCTGCTATAGCCCCATAGAGGGCCAAAATAGTCAGCATATTCTCAATTGGGGAGGTTGAGCCACCTATACACACTGCAATCGTGAAGGGATTCAACAGATAAAACAAAGCAGCAGTATTCCCAGTTCCCCATCTTCCTGAACCTGAGAGAGAAAAGCTTAAGTTAGAAGATCAAAAAGCATTATTGGTAACAATTCCTAACATTACTGTGCACAGTTGCATCAACAGCACACATTTAAGATTACAACTCATTGTTGTTCAAGGAGGACATATGAGAATTGAAATCAGGGTCCAGATAAAGTCTAATGGAGCATGCTAATAGTTGGGAAGTTCCAACCACAGGCATTGTGACAGGCGATCATACACATATACCAAAGCACAACTCTCTTCTCCTGGCTTGACTGTGCACATCTGACCAGAAACATACCATATAGGTAACATGACATCATGCTCATGATTTTTCCCAAATATCATCAATGAAATTCCACTATCTGCATGAACCTGGAGGTATGACTGCACATTGAGTACAGTGAAAAGGTAATTCTACAGAAAACCTGAAAACATACATGCAGACATAGGTTTCAATTTTTTACATCTCACTTCCACTCTCTCCCATTTTCCAAGTTTTGTTCCATTGGTCCCATCTCACCTTGACTTTTGGCCTTGCCATCAGAAG
>Ga0209208_10005251_pt1 | contig 18110 bp, 14 predicted proteins | sample S1TSphfallax_3_FD_187694 | JGI IMG/M metagenome (GOLD analysis project Ga0209208, IMG submission 187694) | Host-associated microbial communities from peat moss isolated from Minnesota, USA - S1T2_Fd - Sphagnum fallax MG (SPAdes) (version 2) | ecosystem: Host-associated > Plants > Peat moss >... | reverse complement strand
AATTTTATCTAAATTCAAATGATTAATTAATTATTAACTAATTATTTAAATTAGACTGATTTAAAAAAAAATGGTTATTCTAGATAATTAATTCACATATATAACTATCAAATGATTACTTGTGTAGTTTTAAATTTTTTAAAAAAAAAACACCAAAAAATGTGGGAAAACCTTTTTTTACTTGCAACACAAGTTTTGCAACTAATGTGAAATTAATATATTTAACCTATATATTTTGTTCTTGAATCTCATCTCACAAACTATATAAAAAGAAATGTATTTTCTTATGTGTTCACATTAAAACACATGTCAATTTGGGATGAATTCAAAAAAAATAACCCTAAAGACGAAACAATTGTTTTTAAAAAACACTTACATGGCTACTTTTTAGTTCACCAACCCTTTTACCTTCCTTCCTACCTACGTAGATAAATATTTATGTAGTGTAGGTAGGTAGGTATGTAGCCTATGTATGTAAGAATGTCCTGCCTGCTTACTTATCTATTTATGGCTATGTATTAACCTACCTAGTTACTTAAGTAAATTAATTAATTTTTTTTGAAAATTCAATTAATATGTTACATGACAACTTTCAATTATGCCAAGTGTCACAATCTAAAACCATGTAAATGAACAATGATAATGGATGGTGGAGATTAATATTTTTAATTTAAAAAAATTAACCTAGAAATCCCCATAGTGCCATGTGTTAAATTTTGATGGATTGATGAAAAATGACGTCAACATGACATTACCATGGTAGTTGCTAATTAGTTGCATTAAAGTTACCCAATAGTTGTTCCTACATAGTTGTAATGAGTAGTATGAGTTGCACATGTATAAAGTTTCACATATGGTGAGTTGCATCTATTGCAATTCATATAACTTATTTAATAGCACTCATGCCCATATAAATATGTTGAATTGTTTTGAGTTGCAAATGGTCATTGCAACTCAAAAACCCAATGACAATGCTAGTTGCAAATCACCCCATTTTCTCATAGTGAAAGCCTATTTACCTACTTAAACCTACTTATATGTCGCAACCCCACTTTGAGGCAAGTGTGAGGATGAGACTCACACTCCCAAAAGTGGGAATTGGGAGTCCTCCGGGACTCTTGCAACTTCAGAGCTCGACAAAAAAGGGCAAAACACCTTGCCTTGAGGTGTTTTTTGTATCGTTGGAAAGGCCTTGAAGTGTAGATGTCGAAAATGGCCTTGCATGAGCCATTTGGAAATCTGCAGCACAAGTTATGGGCAAAAGAAGGGCCGGGAGTCAAATTGACAATTTGACTCCCGACCACAAAAAGTCAGGAATCGACCCAATCCCGGTGTGTGTAGATGAAGTGCGACACACCGTTGGAAAGATCTTGAGGAGAGCTACAAGTTTGTTTCAGACCTCATCCCAACCCGAAGTCTGAACCGGGAGTTATGAGTTCCCAAAGTCCCGGGAGTTCAAACCAGAATAGTTTCGGGACTCCTCCTTGGGAACCCCGGGAATAAAAGCCATTTGGATGCGGGTGCCGCGGAGCAACACAGAGAATACTATATGGGGGAAGGTGGTGGCTTCCCTTGAGTCCGGGCTTAAGTGAGTCCAAGGTTGCCCGTGGCTTGTCCCAACACCAAAAGTGTGCAGAATGAGTTATAACCAACTTGTTGGTTGGTTTTGGATGCAAGATCGAATAACTAAGTAGCTTGTCCCTCTTCTTAGTCTAATCCCGAAGTTTTCAACACACCCCTTTCACCCCCTTTAGTGCTAGAAGCTGGGAGCGGCACCAAGTTCCAACTACTTCCACTTTTGTTAACATAGTTGGACTCTTTTGAGTCTAACAAAGAACTTGGGGGCGCATCACTATATGTTTATTTAGGTTTGTTTGGCTATTTATTTATTTATTACTTAGGTTAAGTAAGTAGACCTAAATATGTAAGTAACTTAAACATGTCTATTTACCTAGGCCTATTTTCGTAATTATTATTGAAGCTAAGTAAATAGGTTAAGTTTATGTGCTTACCTAATTACCTACTTTCACCCTTTAACGCCCAAAAATAATTTTTTCATACGAATTAATTTTTGAGCAAAATCTTTTGTAAATTGTTATAAAAAATGCTTATAGTTGTCCCAATGCATGAAATATTTTTTTTTATCAATTTTAAATAAATAAGAAAATTTGAACATGTATAAATTCCTTGTATATTTGATGTTACATATTTAAAAATGATAACAATTTGAATCATAATAAAAAATTCATATTTTACATTTTTCTATTTTCTTGTGTAATAAATTACAATTTTTCTTAACACATTAGATACATTATACTGCATTTATATGTGGTAGATGGTTTTTGAACTTTTAAAATTCTTGATCAATTTTGAAAAGTTTTTTGAATTTTAGTTTTTTTTTTAAAATTAGTTTTTAAAGGGATAAATATTTTTTGAATGTGATTAATAGGTTTTTATTTTCTTAATTTATTTCTAATCAAAATGCTTTTATTATATGATTCCTTTTGTTAGTCCTTTGCAAATTGATTTATTTCGACACAATAGGTGTTCAATTTCAAATGTTTTAAATCAAAACATAAAATTTCATCAAATGGATTTTTGGTTTGAATTCTTTGATATATGTATGAATGAACAAACAACATTTTGCCATGATTGCCATGGTTTTAAATGGGAAAATGTAAATTAGAAAAATTAATTTGGTTAATTTTATTTGTGATTTGATGCCCTTTCTGGTTTGTTGGATTGTGGTTACACCATTTTGTAATAATGTTTTTTGGTAGCCCCTAGGTAGCCTTTAGATAGGCCTTGTGTTGTCCCCAATATAAACTTTTCATCATCTTTATCTTACATAGGTAGGTGGGTAGGTAGGGAAGGAACTAAGTAGGCCTTAATCTAGTTAGTCCCATACTTAATTAATTTCTTAATTTGTGTGACAATAACCTAAATAAAATGTAATTTAATTTTAGAAAAAATTATGAGGATCATTTTGGGAGTTTATCCTTAGTTTTGAGGAATGATCCTTAATTTGGTGAACTTTATGGCTAGTTCAAAATAAAGAATGAATGAATACAACGAGGACCAAAGTCAAGCCCAAAGTAAGGATTATTTTAAGAATAAATTTAATGTATATATTGTGTTCTTTCAACAAATTGTTCATGGTTTTTCCCATTGTAAACATACAATGATCAAGAACTAATTGATGTTACAATGGATACTAACCTTTCAACAAAAGTATGAACCAATGTTGGTTGGTTATTAATGTTAAATGAATCCTTGGTCCTTCCTTTTACTTCTATTTAAAATTTGAAAGAACCCTCAAGGATTTTTAAAAACTTGATAAAACCTTTGGTGTTTTGGACCCAATTCTTCACATTTCAAGACCCCCCTTCTTGGTTTTAAAAAATAAATTCTTAGGTAAATCTAGTTATAAACTAAATTCAATCTCATGTATCTATCCCTAAACCAAAGCTAAATTCTTTCTAGTTATTAACAATGTACCTCCAATAAAATAAGACTGCTTATATCAACTACATCCTTAAATTGATATTATTTTGCATATTTAGACATGTTCCAAAAGTAAAAATTACATGCCTACATTGATACGAACTAGTGTTGTGTAATAATTTGAGTTTATAGAAAAAATTGGTTTTGATTTCTAAATTATTTCAGAAATAGAAAACCATCAATATTGGTTTTTTGGAAAAAAAAAATAGAATTAAAGAATTTTTAGTCCTTGTTATTTCAAAAAACCTTTAAAATTTGATAGTTTTTGTGAAAAAATTGACAATGAATTGATGGCTTTTCAACTAATCATGTGGTTTTTTGAACTTTTTTGGGAATGACCATTTATACTAGAATCAATTCTTTGATTTTTCTTCAATATCAGCTATGAATCCTAAGAACTGCTTTGATAATTGTCAAAGTTTCATTCTTGTTTATAATAACCACCCAACATTATTAATGCAAATGATGAACCAAAGTAAAGTTGTGTATTATAATATTGTGTTAATAAGTAAGTCCAACTTGGGTTAAGCCCTTTGGGCAACAATGAAGATTAATTAATTGAATGATCAAAGGTACATGATTCACAAATTTTCAAAATTTTCAATATGTTTTATTAAATATGTTCAAAAAATTAAAGTGTGCTTGCTTTGTGTAGGGTTGTGTTTATGCCAAATACACCTTAATGGTATTGAGAAGATGTGCAATGGAATTAAGAAATGATCTTATAAACTAAGAATATTGGAAATATGAAAGAAAAAAAAAAGGTTATAATGTAAAGTTATATTTTAAATCATTGTTGAATAGATTAAAGTTAATTGGGGGATTTTTTGAAATTTATGTATGTATAATTGTATCTAGTAGTTGTATGCCACACATGTTTTGCGTTGACTAATGTTGGGTGCTTCTTTTTTTTCAATGAAAATCATTGGTTCTGGTTTTTCCCAACATTTGAGAGCTCACCAACTTGATTCTTTTTTAAACAGAGTTTAAACTTATGAGAACCAATCATAGTATCACATTACATTTTTTAATCAAACTAGTTTTTAGGTAAGGCGAATTTCACAAATGTGATAATAATCAATTTTCATATTTGGTTTTCACAATTGGGATCCCACATTTGTATTCATTAAAAAATAATTGAAAAGTAAAAACAAACTTGTGTAAAGAATGATGAAAATGTTGCACAATGTTTTTTGATCATAAACTATATTTCCAAAATCTCATCCTTTTGAAACATTCCTTCAAACTTTTCTAACTCTTTTCCTAAATTTTAATCAACTTCAATTAGCTCCACCAAACTAGAAAATGAGTTACAACCAATTGTAGAGTCATTAAGCCAATTTTTGTTCACAAAATCTAGTTTCTTTAAGTTGTCTGATTACAAATGACATTTTTAAAGATTAATAAGTATTCCCACCAAAGAAAACACATCCTCTCCTTCTCAATTTGTAAACCATCATTGCTTAAGATCTAATGGGCAAAAAAATTAATTGTAGGGAACACAAATTCATGTTTTTCCTACCATTGAAGAAAACATTTGATATCTTTTGGATCTACCTAAAACCTCTTGAAAATAAGAAATTCCTTGTTGACAAGCCCCTTCATTGGTTCATTGTGTTTGTTGTCTTTTCAAAAATGTCCAAATTGTAATCTTCGTCAACACCTTTTTCAACATTGGCATTTCTAGATAAGGGTTGCAAATGGTGATGACATTTTAATAACATGGGATACAAGGTTTTTTATCATATTCTTCAACAATAACCTCACCTTGTTCAAGTTTTTGGCCAAAGTTTTCCTTGAAATATCTGCAACTTCAAAAAGACCAAGTGTAACATGTTTTGGTTGTTAATCAACTCCCAAAAAGTTAATCACAAAGGCTAATATGTCATGAACACTCTTGACATCCAAAGATCAAAGTTTGATGTTGCAAAATTACATTTGACCAAAGCTAGCAAAACATACAACTGTTTAGTTCTTTGCACCAATTCAAGGAACATTTATTGTGAAAATTCTTTTTTGGAAGGAAAAACAAATCTTTTGCGAGCATAAGTGCTTCCTCCACAAAATTTCCACAAATTGTGTGGCTAGATGATTTTTAACAATCAACAAGCCCATATCCTTAAAAAACAGTTTTTGCCACATATGACCTTTCTAGAAAGGATTTTTGGTAGTAGAAAAATTGACAATTGGATTGCTAGATGGATTTGGTCTATTTTTGGTAGGTTGTTTCTCCATTTTTCCTATCAAAAGACTCTTCACTTCCTCCTCAAACATTTTTGTAATAATAAAATGGTTTACATTCACATGCTTTTTTCAATGTTGTTAGTCCATTTGTTTTATTGCATTAGATTAGACCTTTCCTTGCTTGAGTTTTAGGGTTACACACCAAAATTGGACTATTATAACAAAGAATATATTTGTATAGTTTGAAAACATTTCAAATCATTCACACTAAAAAAAACCCGAACATATTAAATTTCTACCATGTGATTTCCATATTGTTCTTTGAGCATGTAATTTTCTAATATTTTCTTTCATTGTTCTTTTTTGACTTTTGCAAGCATTCTTTTTCCATTACATCATTTGTGAATAATTCACATGCATTTTAACTTGTCATATTTTCATTTTTAGAAGATTGGGCCATTTTCAATTTTCACAAGAGAATGCAACTTTGAAATGGAGAAGAAAAACCAAATTGACATATGATAAACAAAACATGAAAAGCTACCCTCCAACCTAAAATGCAAGCATTTACAAAAAGAATTACAAATTATTAAATTATTTTCCCAATTTGTTTTGCAAACACATAAATAAAAGTTGAATGTGTTCTTGTTAATGTTACATTTCTTTGAAAGTTCTTTTAATAAAACAAAAAAGTTGTTATAAACCAAGCCAAATTTTTTTTTTCTTGATAAAATAAAAATGAAAATGAAATAAAAATGTTATAAAAAGGAAAAAAAGTAAGAATATTAAGATTTTAAAAAATAAATAATGAAAAAGTTCATTCTTTTTTTCTTTGTTTATGATTATAGTGGAGGTCCACCACTTGCACAAGGCGATGGGTGGATAATATGTCATTGTAATACATGTAATGCAATAGGAATAACAACTAATAATGCGATGAAACAATAACAACACAAGGGGGGAATGACAATGTTGGGTATTCGATAACATCATGCAAACAACAATGTGACATACTAACAACATGATGGACCAACAACCTATAACAACATATCACTTGCACAAAGTGATGGGGGTTAGTAAGTCACCATGCAATGCAAAGAAAACAATAACCAACAATGTGATAGAATAACAACACATGGAGGAATGGCTATTGTGAGTACTTATAATGCAACATAAAAAGCCATCAATGAGAAAGAATAGTAGTGAAAGAATAACATTCAATTACATGATGAAATGACAACCCAATAATATGAAGGATCACCAACTAGCAACACAACCTTTTAGTGTTAGAACAACAACCTAACAATGCAATGGAACAACATTAGCAATATGATGAAATACCATGAGGAAACCATGAGGAATGCAAATAACACCAACAACACAAATGAACAAAACTAGCAATGTGAAAAAACAACTAATTAACTTGACAACAAAATAACACTAACAATGTGATATGACAACATCTAAACAATGTGAAAAAACAAAATAGCTAGCAACATGAAAGAGTAGGAAGCAAACATGATGGAATAACAACCAACAACATGAAGAAACAACTACTGGCAACACAAAAAAAACACCAACCAACAATACAATGAAACAACCGACAATACAATGAAAAAGCAACTAACAATGTGGTGGAGCAACCACGAGCAAAGAAAAGAGCATTATCTAACAACATAACAAAGCAATCCAATTGAGCAACACACAACAATGCGAAAACCAAGAAAAAAAATGAAAAAAACAAGAAAACAATACAACAAGAAAAAAATGATGTTCAAAATTACATAAAACGAAATCCACTAGAGATTTTTGTATGTTTGGGCGTCAATTTTTTCATAGAACTGACCCAATTCTCAAATTATGTTTAAAAAAAAAAGAAAACAAAAGAAAAAACAAAGTAACCGGTTCTCAATAACCTAGTACTCGGTTGGGGTGAGAACTGTCAATCCGGTTTACAATGCGCTTATCACCAAATGTGATACCAGTCGGTTCTCATTTTGAGAACCGGACTAAGAACTGGGGTCGCAGTGAGAACCGCCCAATACTGGTATTGATGCGTATTTTGTACAGTGAAGGGAGAGCGTGATGGGATTGGGGAGAGGGAGACGAAGAAGACGACGGAGGTTTTGGCGCACAGAGAGAGAGAGAGGAAGGGAGGGAGGGAGCGAGGGAGAGAGAGAGGGAGGAAGAGAGCGGCAGAAGAGAAAGGAAGGAAGGGGGGGAATAGTAAGTTTTGTTTTTGGGTGAAGGGTTTGAGTGCGGAAGAGGAAGAGGAGGAGGAGGAGGAGGAGGAGGAGGGATTTATCAGGATGTGGCATGAGGCGAGGAGGTCGGAGAAGAAGGTCCATGAGATCATGGATGCGGCAAGGAGACGAGCTCAGAAGCGGGCGGTGTTCTTGGCCAAGCGGAGGATCGATCCGCACCAGACTTTGCGTTTGATGGGCAGCAGGTGTCGAGTGCACCATGATGCGACGGTGTATCAGGCGACGGAGGATCAGCAGGGGTTGATTCCGTGGAACGGCAAGGATGATAACCTTATCGATAGGTTCGACGGGCGAGCGCTCTTGGACACGATCAGGGAGTTTAGGAAGACGCAGCAGCATGTGGAGAGGGAAAAGACGGAGGAGGAGGAAGAGTTGGAAGAGATGGTGAATTTCCAAAGGTATCGTGACCTAATCAAGCATCGGAGGAGGGGTTTCAACGACAAGCAAGGGTTGGAGGATGTGGATCAGGAACTAGAGAGTAGAGCAATGGTGTCATCCTCCTCGTCTGTCGACCAGAAGCAGAAGACTCTGGCGAAGAACAACAATACCTATGGGCAAGTGGGATTTGCGTATGAGGGCTCGGGTGTGGCTGGTGGAGGATTTCAAGACGAAATCCAGGCAGCAGCTGCAGCGGCGGTTGTGGACAGTGACAATGATGAAGCCCTAAGTGAGAAAGCAGAGGAAGAAGGCAGCAGTAGCGAGGATAGTGAGGATGAGCTCATTCAGGCTATTGGCCGGGAGCATGGTGTGCAGAGATTCAACTGGATGCTCAGCCTGGATCGAAAAGCTAAGGAGGAGGAGTGGCGACAAAAGGAGGCGGTGAAAGGAGACCCTGCCATGCGCAAACTGAGCAGGAAAGAGAGGCGTAAGGTGTCACAGCAGGAAAGAGAAAAGGAGAAAGAGGCGGCAAGGTTAGCCAACAATCGGCCTGTGCATCCAGATCCTTACAGGGAGTTAAGAAAAAGCCCTACTTATGATTCATATTCCTACTCACATTTGAGAGGGCGGAGGGGAAGGTCTTTCTCTCCATCACCTCCAAGGTCGAGACGATATGATGAATCAGATAGGGATTACAGAGAAAGGAAGAAACGGGGATCTGGAGGTGCCACAATACCAACTATTGAGTATATCACTGAGTTTGGGGATGAGGGTGTTGCAGGACCTTTGGCAGGGACTGTCCCTCCACCTGCCTCGCCACCAGCATCCCATCAGGTTGATGTTTCTTCCCACCAGCACTCAACCCGGCGAATTCTTGAAGCCATTCATAGCGATCCAGCAGCTATGGCTATCTCAAATATGGTGTCAGGACCTTCATCCACTGAATGGGAGAGAGACAGAGACAGAGAGTCTAGCTATAGGGAAAGGGACTTGAAACCTCTGAGTTTGAACCCTGCATCTGCAATGGCCAAGCTCAACAAGCTTGGCACACCTGCTGCAGGTTCACAAAAAGTAGGCCAAGTAGCAGAGATTAAGACACAAGAGACACCGCAAGAGCGGCTGAAGAGGATTATGAGCAAGCAGCTGAACAAGCAAATCAAGAAAGATACAGTAACAGAAATGGGAAAGAAGCGTGAGCAGGAGAGGGAGAGACAAGAGAAACTGGCAGAAACTCGTCGCATTGCACTCAGAAGGGGCCGGGGTCGCAGTCGTACCCGCAGCCGGAGCAGATCTCCCATCAGATACCGCCACAGGAGTAGAAGCAGGAGTCCCTCAAGATCTTATGGCCGATCACGCTCACCACGCCCTAGGAGTCGAATTAGAGGATAAGGCCATGCATTTGCAAGTGATGATACTCAAATCCAGAAGATACATTTGTCTTTTCTGTGCTATCTATCCATCTCCAGTTGGGAGTTTTAACTGTTGTAGATTATTCCTCATATGGCTCATCTACTGAAGGAAAGATGGCACTGGCATTACAAACCTGTGTGTGCTTGAGTATCAGGGAATATCAGCAGGAATAATCCTTGCAGTTGGTGCTTTGTTTCTGGAATTGCTTCATGAGACATACACAGTCTCATGTGTATGAGAGCACAGATGTCTCATGCAGTATGAGCTCATGAATGCCTCAATGCGCTCCACAAGATGGGCACAGAATGCTGGGGTCTCTCAACTGAGAAATGAGAAACCCTATATTCCCATGGACCCCTAGGTATGTCAGAAAGAGAAAAATCCACAAATGGCTGCAGGTCCCCAGGTGAGGAAGTCATTACAAATGTCTGGCACTGGAATTTTGCACACTTCTTTATGACCTACAATTCTGCTGCAACATGTGACAGTGGGCATATCTGAAAGTAGCAGACCCAATCAAGAAGTGTTTCTCATTGGCACCAGCAGTTGCACTACATCCCTTGCTAAGGGGTTATCTGATTCCTAATTTCTCTTTCCATGAGGTGCATTATATTTCTTGAAGGTGTTCTTGTCATCATTTGTTTGTTAAGCTCCTCAGTGTATTTGTTCTTTCATAGTGTGGTGCTAAATGGTGGGGAGAAATGCTGAATTCTCAAGAGTCCACACAGACTTGAGAATTCTCACATAGCGCCGGGAATTTGTGGAATTGCATATTCAGAATATTGTTGTGCAAGTGTTGCTGGTAAAGGGGAGTTCAAAGATACAAAGCTTATATGGAAAGGAGACAGGTGGTGAGGGGAGGTCAGATGAGACTTCACATTGCTGATTGCAATTTAATGCAGCCAATACTTGTGTTTGTATCAAGAGTGGAAAAGTTCTTCAGTCCAGTGAGTACACGTTTTTCAAGGCTAATATTTTGAAGGTTTATGCACCTTTTCCAGGTGTGTACCTTCATCTGTGCTCTTGCAGGATTTCATACTACTCCTTTCATTGATTGTTGCATCTCCTTGTATGAGTCGAGGAGATGAAATCAGAGGTTTTTATCTGTATTATCCCCTGATAGTGACAGGAACATGACAGTGTACCTACCACATGGACTGCATGGACTTCCATCTGAAATGTGTCTCCATCCCTTACTGGATCATTGATTTGCAACCCCTCATTTTCAGAAGGACCTGACTTCCAGCAGCCAGCATCCTTATCTCACAGATACTGAACATTGCGGAAGCAGTTCTTCCATTGAGAATCTGCATGCTCTAACAGATGCTTGCATTCTGTACTGATGGGTAGCCCTCAAGAGACAAAGCTGATAAGGAAAGTCAAGAATGATATCCTCATTCAGCTGCAACAAGCCATATGTGAGTGTAAGCTTCTTTTTCATTCTAGGCTGAGCACAACATAAGAAGGCCCCCAAAATGGGATAGAACAACACTGAGCATTGTAAGAAAAAAGAAACAAGGAACTTCAATTCAAGTGCAAGAGATACCAGGGCCAAAGCCCAACCCCCAAGAAACTTTCATAAAGAAGACAAGAAAATCCAAAGGAAACCTTTCCCCCACTTGGATATAACAAATCCTGGGGATAGACCAGTTTACAAGAATGGATGCTTTACAATCCAAAGCAGTAGTAATCTGCATTTTCTCCTTTCCAATCTCCTGCTTGAAAATACATCATTGACACCAAAAACCTTCAGAGAGAACTGCAACACAGGAGGCAGAAAAACAACAAAACTGAGTCCAAAAAGACAAAGCAACGACAAAAGAACCCTGAAAGCACAGGAAACAACAGACAAGGCTGGTGTACCATCGTTGCAATCAGATGCTATCCATGAGAGGTGATCCTTCCAAGCTCAACAGGCACTAAAGGAAGAATGAACTATAATGATAGCAGCCTGTTGTTTTAACTGGTGCAACCTGAATTCAGAATAAGAGTCAGAGTCATCAATTGATGAGCAATTTTCTTGGGATGCCAAATCACCCATCCTTTGATGTTCTCCACAATTGAAAGGCTTGACAACCTCATCTTATGATGTGATCATCATCCAAGAAGGCACAAATTCTGTGCAAATGGTCTGACTCAAAACCGATATAAACTAACATAGGTGCCATCCTGCTCAGAGTTGTAGACATGTTATAAAGGGAAGGCACAGAAGAGTCATGCCTAGCGACAAACTTTTCAAAAATCCTTTTGTCTCATTGCATTTTGTTGCTTTGGAGAGACTCTAGTGAACAATACATCATGCCAGCCTAGATGATCAGAAATCAAGGAGCAAAGAATTTCTTATCATTCTTATCCTGAAGATAACTTCAGCATGTCATCTTCATCAAGATCTTCATGTTGTGCATCTTCTTTGAAGTTAAGTTCGTTGTCTTCATCTGCCTCCAGGAGCATTTTCTCTGCCTTCATTTCAAACCACTCTCCCTGCATGAATGTTTTCTCTCTCTATGTGCTGTCATGGCAGACATTGCCCTTTCAAAAACTTCTTGGCCTAGTCCCCCTCCTGCCTTGAAGTGCTCTCAGCAGGTCAGAAAACTCTCCACTGTCACACTCCACTGTTACAGCTTCTCCATGAGGCTAAATTGTCTCCTCTTTGGTTCACCAGCCTTGTGACCCTCATCCAAGCCAAGAGCTTCTGGGCCATACTTTTCTTGCATCCCCTCCTTGGACAAAGTTGCAAATGTGGACATCCTCAGCATTCCTACATTCTCAGATACCTCCTCTAGCTTCTCATGGATTTCTTTGGTGTTTCCAATGCATCTTCACCTGTGTTAACTCTGAGCCCCTGCAACATCAGAGGTGGGTCTTAAGGGTAGTAGAGGGTATGCACCAAGTGCTCCAGGATATTAGTCAGGTGATCCATTCATATACTTAAATCTCCGTCTTCTGCTCCTGCTCGAGGTTTTTCATCTTGTTTATTTCTCACATCCTCTTCTCCCTTCTCCCTCACCAAATCCTCCATGAAAACTTTCCAAAGGCATATACAGCCAGCCCCACTACCTCCTCATGTTCTAACAGTTGGCAGTGTCCAACTTGTGACCTTTCTTGCAGCTGTCTCAATAGTTGAGGCTGCCCATTGCAAGAATCTTTAGTCTGAAATCTAGCAAGAAACTTCCCAGTTCACTAAAGATTTCATTAGAAGAAGATATAATGTACAGAGAAAAAGCATTGTGCCAAAACTGACACTTACTTTCTTTGGCCTCACTTCACTCAAAAGGCACTGCTTGCACTGAACTCTACAAACCATGCAATTAAAGTTGTGATCGTAGCACAACAAAAAAAATCTGAATAGCTAGTGACAACCTCTGCTCTATTGAAGGCTCTGCTCTGCCTAAGTGTTGAGAAAGTCTTTCATTGGATCGTCAAAGTGAACCTTCTTCATCCTGTAAGCCTCCATATCCTCTTGTGTAACCTGTGTTTTGGAAGAAGCAAATTCAGTCAACTCACATTCAATGCAAAAAGCACTGTCAGACAAAAAGAACACTTCCTCTACGCTGAAATCTCATGATATGGCACTGAAACCATGGAACATAGTCAGCAGGGTAAGTGGATATGAAGTGCCGGGGATATTTCTTCAAAATGAATTGACAGAGACAAGATATACCTCATTGCTGTAGGTGACATTGTACTTGCGCTTTCTTTCATCTTTCTCTTCTCTCAACCTCTCATCCTCCTGCCACAAATAACCCACTCGCTTTCAACAACCATGATGTATGTACAGAAAAACTGATAGTCACATAGAGTAAGCATTCTCAGTCATTGTTAGACTTGTGAACAAGGAAGCAAATAAATCTAACAGTTGTAGCTCTTAGGATAACAGCTATCATTTCAATGGTCCTTCAGTCAGCACAGGCTTGTATTCCTTATGTCTATTCACATTTTGCTCATCACAAGATCCAAAACGTTCTTAAAGTGGGGACCTCAGATGCTTGCACTGAGTGTTCAAAATTTGAAAGCTACCAAAGTCAAGAAGCTAAAACAACAGTATTCCACAGGTATGTGAGACATCCACCATGTGCACTAGTTGATTGAGGTGGACTTGAGTGCTGCAGTCAACACAGAAGCTTCTGAAGAAGGCAAATGAAATTAGCACAGAGAGATGTTGACACATCATGAAGTCCACAAAACAAAGGGGAAAAACTTGCCTTCTTCAGAGCATCTTTCAACTTCTTTTTGTCCAAAACCAAATCATCAGCCACCTCTGAACCCCAGGTTGCCAGATTCTTCTCCTCCTTTCCCTGGGGTTTGTCTTCAATGGCCTCCTTACGCTCAATATTGGCACGCATGAGATCAGCTGATGCTTCAGCAGCATCAATGCCAGCTTGGCCAGTACAATAGCTGTTGCGAATGAACTGTTTACAACACTTGTAGCCCCACTGATGGTCCTTCCACCATGAACCCCACACTGTTGTGTGATTGTTGATAAACACATCTTCCTCATATTTGCTCTTTGGTACAGTTTTCTCCTGCACAGTTTAAAGACAACTCTGTTTAGCAAATAAAATGTGGCATACATGACTTGACTTCAGATCTTAATCCTCAGTTCACGAATACACCAATTTGTACCTTGCTCCAGATTTTGTTTAGCTGTATCAAAAGTGATAATCTTAAGGAAATGTTGGAGACTGCTTAAATAATTTATAGAACACATGAGATCAGCACCATACCTGTCCCTTAATGATGCGGCCCGCCCGATCGTATTCAACTTGGCGCTCAGTTTGACCAAGCAACAACTCCATTGGAGGCATCTCTCCAGATGCAGCATTTCCATACTTGTCCATAATGTCCTGCTTAGTCTGTGTCTTGAGCTTATCCTTCTTAACTTTGAACTCTCTGTGCAAAAGCTCTGCCTGCGAGGGGGCTGCTTGCAGGTGAATGTCTTGACCTTTTTCAAAAGCTTCCCAGGCATGAATGTTAAGTTGCTTAAACTCTTGAGCTTGGCCAGATGTCCTGTTCTGATTGTCACCCTGTAGAATTGAGGATAAGAAACATATCAGCCAGCTGACAGCTAACTCATGTAGAAGATGATATCATTAAAACTAACTTGATCCTTCAACTACCACCTTTTGTAGCTTTCTTTTACATCAATAAGCAACAGAGCTATTAAAGAATGGGTGAAGAGCACACCTCATAAAACTTCTCATTTGGGTTGCTGTCAGGCAGAGGATCCTCACGCATGGAACGTGTCTTCGGGTCATAATATGCTGAATTTACATCCAAATTAAGCAGATACTTTGCTGTGTCTTCTCGTATACGTAGATTTCTGCATGCATATTCCACAAATGGTAAAGCAAAGCAGATGACTCAATATCACTTCCTGATTTTGGGATTCCAAATGTTCCTTTTCTGACAAAGCTAACACAGGTTGATGTATCCTGCAACATTGCAAACACAAAATAACTTACCGCACAGTCCCTGTGCTGCCTCCTCCGGTGGTGCGCACACGCTTCTCAACCTTAGCAAAGTCCATCTGTTGGCTCTCATCTACTTTTGCTTCATCAACCTCCCCTCCATCTTTGTCCTCATCCTCATCCTCATCACTGTCTTTGTCTGCCACTGGCTCTAAGCTGCTGTTCTTCTCCTCCAGCTTCTTGAGTTGCTGCTCCTTCTGATACTTGCGGCGTGCCTCATCCCGCATCTCATAGGAGTCAATAACTCTGCTGTATGTGGAAGCATCATAACCATTCCATCGGTCCCGTTTCCCATCAAAATCAAGCTCGAAAGTCTCAATCTTCTCATCAGGGGCAATGAACTTGTTTGTGTACTTGGCCCCAAGCTTGCGTGGCCGGTCCATGCAGGTTTTGGCCTCATGAGTCATGGCTCCACAACTGTTACACCAAAAACAAAGTCATATATAGAGTATATATATATCTAGAACAAACTTCCCCCTCCTGGACTTGAAACCCGACAACTCACAAATTGCAAAAATGTATATTGAGGCAAAGATTGGAAATTCTAATGTTATGGGGAACCACAATAGAAGTACATTTGGTTGATACATCCTATAGCCATGCCCCATAGCAGGATTAACATATGTACAAGATTGCAGAGGAAACGCCACACTAACTCTTGATGGTAAGTGTTGTGTTGGTTCCAGCAAAACCAAACCAGAATGACAAGTGAGTGTGGTCATAACCTTATAGGTGTCACTCTCAAAGTATCAGACCATCACCTTCACCATCAATCAGCATGACTAGTTGCCACCACTCATGCTGACTTCATCAGTGCATGAAAGTGGGTGTCCATGTATAAAAAATCTGTGCTAAAATCTTTTTCCTGAATTTCTGTCACATTTCTGGAAGCAACAGTAAGACTTAGTCCTTATGTTAGCTAACACTCAAGAGACAAAGCTAACTAAAAAAGTCACTCATTCAAGCTGCACCAAGCTTGTTAGGGTAAGCTTCATTTCATTTTAGCTTGCCTCTGTACAAGCAAGCATCTAAGCCTAAAGCATCAAGAGGCTGCCTATGCAGAGGGTCTAAGGTTGAGGCTTGAGGCCTCCTGCACCATGAACATTATCAATGGTGATTACTTGGATGAAGTACATCAGGTGAAACCAGTGGCAACCGTGTCTGTGAGATTGGAGAGAAAACATCTTCACAAATACGGAGAATTTCTCAACACTTGTGATTTAAGTCAGCATGAAACAATTAAGAGAAGACCTGATAATAAGCTTATGGATATTTCAGATCTAACACCATAACACCAAGCAATTAGCAAGCATAAAAAAGAAAGGAAACTGACCTAAAGAAAAGAGGCAAGAACAAAAACAAAACTGAGGACTGGTTTGACCAACAGCAACAGTGATATGCATGCTCAGGTATGCATGCTCAGGGATATTCAACAGCAACATGTATGGTTTTGACCACCTAGCATAACATTCCCTTTACCTTCATAAGTTGCTGGCAATGAGTGGCGGTTAATCTCAAACATTAACTCCAGTTTCTGTCACAAGACTTGCAGTAACAGGAAAACTCAGCAATAATGCTGGCTAGCTCAACAAAACCTAATAGAGCAGGAGAAACTTGGATGGAAAGCCCCACAAAAAAAGAGAGGAAGAAAAGAGAGAGAAACAAGATGGAGGAATTTGAGAGCAAGAATCTTAGAGAATAAAATTGCAAATCCACAATAATTCCCTTAAGTTAACCATTGTGTCAACAGAACAGACACAACAATTCCCTTAAGTTAACCATTGTGTCAACAGAACAGACACAACAATTCCCTTAAGTTAACCATTGTGTCAACAGAACAGACACAACAAGTTAGCACATGCAGTGGGACTAGCACAAAGGGGGTATCCCAAGAATGGTACATACTTGGTGCAGGCACCTTTTCGGTACTTGTCAGCTTGGAACACTTTCTTTCCTCGATCATACCAGTCTTTTGTGTAATTTGCATCAGTCTTCCAATTCCTTTGATGTTTCAAACTCTGCAAAGCACAAAAAACAAACATCATGCTTCTGACACTAGATATCCTTGCACTGAAGAACGCTCCATCACACATGCTGTGAGGTTCTCTTTCTCATTGTGTTTATTGTTCTGTATCATGGCAAGAACCCTTGTGGGTGCTGTTAGCTGGAAATTCCTCAGAACATTTCCAAACTCAAAAAAGGTGCAAAGAAGGCTTTGACACATGCAGAACCCTTACCGGTCTTTCAGCATTGAGATACCAGGGTGCAGATGACATATACTGTGGAATATGGGGATTGATTTCCTTTCCATCTTCATCAAGTTCTGCTGGTGCAAGTCCTGCTTTCCGAGCCTCCTCCAACTCTAACTGTTTCCTGTGATCCTCCCTTGACTTAAAGGCCGCTGTAAACCACAAAAAACATCATGGCATCAACTCACATACCAGTCTTGGCAGACAAAAAAAATTCAACTGCAAGGCTGTTAAAGACAACACAGAATTAACAAGTTCCATAACAACAGAACTGTTTGCAAAATCGCACATCTCAAGAGCCTCACAACATAATTACCACATCTTTCACCGCAATCTAGAGATCACGCACCTTACTTTCGCGAGATGTTCTGTGTTCTGTGTTTCTGGCTTCTTGTTGCATACAAAACACAGAACAACTCGCGAAAGTAAGGTGCAGAGTAAGGCCGACGTCCTCCCACCCCCCGTTGTCGATAAATTTCAAGAAGACCCGAAATGGAAGAACAGGGCAGAACAGAATTTCAGTCCTCTTCTTCTTCTTGCAAGCAACACCGACGAAAGAAAACTGAAGACCAAAACAGAATTGCAGCCCTCTTCTTCTTGTTGCAAGCATTACCGACGAAAGAAAACCGAAGTCCAAAACCGCAGAGAGAGAG
>Ga0209208_10005250_pt1 | contig 18110 bp, 7 predicted proteins | sample S1TSphfallax_3_FD_187694 | JGI IMG/M metagenome (GOLD analysis project Ga0209208, IMG submission 187694) | Host-associated microbial communities from peat moss isolated from Minnesota, USA - S1T2_Fd - Sphagnum fallax MG (SPAdes) (version 2) | ecosystem: Host-associated > Plants > Peat moss >... | reverse complement strand
GAGTTTGCGAGAAATTGTGGTTCGCAACTGTGGGTTTTCAGAAACTTTTTTCTTTGTTGTTTGCGATGATATTTGGATTGCAATATACCCCTCTTTTGTTGTAGTGCAACAAAACAAGCATCAGCCCGTAATCATCTTAATCGGTCAGCCACAAATAAGAGTATGTTGGATTAAGCTCTCCAACTAGTTTGATTCCAACGCCAAAACACATTTAAGTAGATGATGAATGGATCTAACAAAATGGAAAGAGTGAGAATACTAGTTGAATTTTGCAACTATTAAATTTTTTGAAGAATAAAAAAATATTTGATACACATGTTTGCATTATGCATTACACCATATACAAAAATATACAGTAAATGTTACATTATCTATCATTTTGAATTTTTATTTATTAAATTTGTATGTTTTATTTTAAAAAAATCAAATGAAGATAAAATGAAAATAAAATCATTATTTTATTTATTTATTTTTTTGAATTGACATTAATTAACCGTTAATTAATCATGAGTTTTTTCCCTAATCACATGCTTCTAGTGTAGTCATATTTTCCATGTTTTGGTGTAGTGTCACCTTATCATGTTTTACACCAAGAACCTCCCACGTTAATGTACCAAGAGGTGCTTGTAACATAGTAGTTACATGAATTGAAAAGGTTTATAGCATGTAGAATTTACAAGGATAGTTGTAACATGCCCAAAAATTTCATTATGATATTGGGTGCAGTTGGAACATCTTTCTTGATTATGTTCATATTACTATCAGTTGGTTATCATTGCATCATCCATACTTTCACATTAGCTTTAACAAAAAATATCAATGCCCACAAAACTTTTTTCTATAGTGGTTCACCTCTTTTATATTTTGTGGCCAACCCTTACAAATGAATAGTTCTTTTCGCTAGGTTTCCACGATTTGCAAATTTTATTCTTCACCTATATGTTTATCATGTTGCATCTTTTCCCACAACTTTTGTACATGGAGCTTGGAAATGAACACTATCTTTGCCATCCTCTTTAATTCCATCTTACATAATCATATGTTACAATGGCATCCTTTCTATAATGTAGTTTCATAATGCTTTTGTGATAGAGATTGGTGGTATTTGTACATTGCCAATGAACAATTGAAATATGTTAACTGAACAAATTATATAACTTAATTGAATGGATTTTTTTCTTAGCTAATATGTTATTATGAAAATTGGAAAATGCTTTGAACAATTAGTAAGCAATTACACCACAAGCCCACAAAACTATCCCAAAAGATTATAGAATCAAAGATGAAATTTAGGTGAAGAAAAAACCCGACTTGTACGGATTTTTTGTCCATACATCTAGATGCTCCTTTGTAATGTTCGTCAACACATAGAAATTGGAAGGCTTATTTGTAATATTCTCATTCTATGGGCACTTTGACAACACAATTTGAAAAACAATGTCCATATTTGTGGGAATTTGCATAATGAAAATGAGTGTGAACTTCTATACATGAATGTTAATGTGGCTTTCACTACAGTGATGTCAAAAAAGGAGATCAAGTATAATCAAGTGAGGCAAATACATGTATATGATTGTTTAATCAAGTGAGACAAATGCATGTCTAACACTATTGGTGCAAATTGGCTATCCATGTCTACAAGATGAAAAATTAAAAACCATGATGACAAGCTAGGGGGCCAATATATTCCCACTAGATATGCACATTAGGACAAAATGTTCTTTTAATACAAAAATAACCATCCACCATAATCCATCCATTGCATATTAATATAACAAAAACCTTGAACCCAAATATTAAAAATCATTATTAAATACGTCTTGCATTGTAACATTTACATTTTAAATATTTGTAACATGTGGTAACATGTGCAGAATACCATGTTACAAAAAAAGATAAATGTTACAAGAATACCATTGATAAATGTTACAAAAAAAGACAAATACAATGCATCCATAAACCTTGTTGAATTATGTTATGCATGATGTTTGGCAAAAATGGAAACAAAATATAAATGAATGCATAGAATGTTTATATGTTAATTCATGAATATTGATTCTATACTTATTTTCACATTATAGTTTGAAGTTCATAGATTTATTGCATACAAGTCCATAAACATTGTAGAGATTTGATCATATAAGGTAATTTATAAAACATTTTGTAACATTGTGACACACCCCAAGCTCCTCAATGGACTAAATTGCAAGTCCAAAGGTGAAGATAATGGAAGGACAAGGAGTTCGAACACGCTCCTTGATTCATAGCACTTCGAGGGTAGAAGGGGTGTTAGAGGTTTGGGATGCGGACTAGGAAGATTGACAAGCAAATCAATTACTCATATGGATCTACACAAACCAAAAAACAATTGGTTAGTGCGTAACTGGAACATTTTTGGTGCACAGACGAGCCATAGGCAAACATGGACTCACAAAACTCACCACGGCCCAAACTTGGGAAAAGCCATTGCCTTCCCCCTTATAGTATTTTATGTGCTTGGCCACATGGCCAGCACCCAAATGTCATTTTGTCCCACGACTCCCAAGTTAGAGTCCCGAAATTCCCTAAATTGGGACTCCATGAGTTTGGAGGCCCATAACTTTGTGTGTAAACCTCTGATTAAGGTGAGGTCTCAAGCAAAGTTGTAACCCTTGTCGATAGCTTTTTAACCCCCATGTGACATTTTCCTATGTATTGCAAGAGATTGATAGGAAATTGAACACAAAGTGTCACATATTGTTGAAAAGCTTTCGACAAGGGTTATAACTTTGCTTTAAACCTCACCTCAATCAGAGATTTGCACACAAAGTTATGGGCCTCCAAACTCGTGGAGTCCCAATTTAGGGAATTTCGGGACTCCAACTTGGGAGTCGTGGGACAAAATGACATTTGGGTGCTGGCCATGTGGCCAAGCACATAAAATACTATAAGGGGGAAGGCAATGGCTTTTCCCAAGTATGAGCCATGGTGAATCTTATGAGTATGTGTTTGCTTGTGGCTCGTCTGTGCACCAAAAGTGTTATAGTTACGCACTAACCAATTTGTTTTTTGGTTTGTGTAGGTCCATGTGAGTAATTGATTTGCTTGTCAATCTTCCAAGTCCGCATCCCAGACCTCTAGCACGCCCTTCTACCCTCAAAGTGCTATGAATCAAGGAGCGTGTTCGAATTCCTTGTCCTTCCATTATCTTCACCTTTGGACTTACAATTAAGTCCATCGAGGAGCTTGGGGGTGCATCACAATATGGTGGTGCATCTATTGCAATTAGCTCATGGTTGGCACTTCCTCCTCCACTTCCTCTTCCATTATAAACAATAGTAATGGGGGTGGTTATAACATATATACCTTTCCATCCCTTGCAATATAAGTAGGAGTCATCTTATGCTGAATGATCAAGGTGAAGTTGCAAACCCTAATCCCATGTAATCAAACCTCTATGAAAAAGCTTTAAGTTTCAAACATATTGGGTAGCTATTACTCCTTTGTCTACATTGGATGGAATGTTAAGTGACAATGACGTTTTCAATATGTAAATGTATACACTGCAAAAATTCACTAGTTGAATGTATAAGTAACACCTCCAAGAAGTTAGAACCATCAATAATTAGTATTGTGTTATATATGGTTGTCATAGGTTCCACAATTGTAACATGTTTAAAAGCCTAACTACTACATTTGGTAAGTTAGGCTTAGTAATGGCTCCATCTACAAAAGCTGAAATATCGTTGGCAAGTTCAATACATTAAAAGAAATCCCCTAAAATGCAACCAATGCATTTACAACTACATGCAACTAATTGTCATTTGCAACTACATGCAATTAATTGTCATTTGCAACTACATGCAATTAATTGTCATTTACAACTAGTTCTAATTGCTTTTGCAACTATTTTGCACCTTTGACCACTCTTACAACTATGTTACAACTACATTAGCAACTATTGACTTCTTCATCCTACACATTAAATTTTTTTCATCCATGATCATACCCATATGTCCCATTAGTTGCATATGTATATTAGGAATCTTTTGAAGGGTATGTGTACTTTTGCTAAGTTTTATTAGGGTATAATGGGGGTATGTTTCCATTGGTGTATTTATAAAACTGTATTTAGTTTGTAATTAATCAAATTAACTACCTTCTTACCTATATATGCTTTCTTACCTACCTAACCTCACCAATCGACCTATTTACTTATATGTTTACCTACTTATCAAACCTAGGTTACTTATTTATTTAACATAAGCTACCTAATTATTAATTAATTACAATTATTTCTAATTAATTGACAATTAACAATTCATATTTAGTATTTATAATTAATATTTTGATATAATTCAATATATTAGTTTTTTTTGTTTTTATATGAAATATTTATCAATTATTTATGAATAATTAGTTAATTAAATATTTTATAATTTATAGTAATTAATGTAATATTATCATAGTTATTTATTTATTAATGAACTATTAATCAATAATTTATAATTAATCTGAAATTAGCTAAATTTTGGTTATTTAATTATTCCATTTAAAAATAATTATAAATACTAAATATCTTTATTTATTAATTACTTTGTATTCTAGTTATTTATTTGATTGTTTGGAAGCATTAATGAAATCTTATAACTAATAAGATAGTTAATTAATCCATATTTGAAATATAATATAAATTAATTTTTTGATATTTTGATATTTATGAAATTATTATTTAATAAATCGTACACAATAAATTGGTTGATGAATTGTTGTTTATTTAATATTTTAATCTTTCATTTTAAACTTATGAACTTTTAGTTAATAATGTATAAGTATTTAAATATTATTTATTCATTTCATTATTTAAATTTATTAATGAAAATATATAATTAATAAATTATGTATATTATATTTATATTTTTTTGTTGGTTATTATTTGAACATTAATTTTTAATTGGTTAATAATTTAAAATCTAAGTTCTAAGTTAAAAACTATTAACAAGAACTTAATGTAAGTAATAATTCTGTGGATTAGTTATTATTTTAGTTTTTATTATATATATATGAATTACAAATTAACTATATGTATAATTATTTAATTTATTAGCTAACTAGTTATTTATTACTTATTTACTTTGATATATAATTTACAAAATTAAAAAGGAGGACAAAAGATATGAGATAAAAATTTAATTGTAGTTTAGTTTGCCACTAAATTGCAATTTCGATTTTTATCCAGTATGTTTTATCCTCCATTTCCATTTTGAAACTATATAATGAGCAAGCTTTGTTTTACACTTTCACATAAAAAAACACATGTCAACTGGGATGAGCCAATAAAAAGAGCTTAACCTTTAAAGATTTTAACTCAAAAGGTTAAATTACAAATATTTACATGCCTACCTATGACCTACTTACCTACCTAGTCCCACCTACCCACTTGAATATTGATTTTAATTTATTTTGACCAAAATTTAAAATGCCACATGGCATATTGGTAGTATGCCATGTGTCATAATCTAAAACCATTAAAAATAGACGATGAAGATCCGCCATCTATTTTTAAAACAAAAAGAAATCAAATTTTTTCATCTGCCATGTGTTATTATGTAACCTTTGCATTCATGCATGTTCATATTCATGTCAAGTCTATGTTAGAAGTTGGCAATTGAGTCTTGCAATTGGGTTTCTAAAATATCCAACATGTGAAAAGGCTTTTTAGCAAATGTAATTCATGCACATTTTTGTTGGCTTTGCAATATGGAAAACATCGAAGCTTCTAGATGTTTTGTTGCTTCAAGTTGTCACAAGAAGATAATGGACTTTACTAACTTAACCGATGTGTGCACTACAAAAACATGTAGTGGTAGCTCTTAAAGGAAACACACATTTGTCCAAAACACTTTGTTTGTTTAAAATTGTGTCTTAGACTTATGGAGTGGATTCACTTTATTTTAATGTATATCTTTTAAAATTCCACACAAAAGATGCGAGGGAAACTATAAGCAAAAGGTGTAAATAAGTGTTGTCTTGGCACAACAAGTTTTGTTTTCTTGCCATGCAATGGTGCTCATTGTGCTTGATTTATGAAAATAGTGCTACACATTGCTTGCTAAATTACACACTATGTTCTTCAACTTCTTAAACATATGTTTTATATATTTAAAGCTGAACTCATTGTAACCCATTGCTAATCACACTACATTCTTCATCTTCTTGAATGGATGTTCAAAATATTTCAAGATGAAATCAGTGTGATCCATTCCTTACAAAATCACATGTTGTGTTCATCTTATTGAGGAAATGTACATTCAAGCTAAATTAGTGTGATGCATTGTTAAATTGCACTATGTGTTCATTTTCTTGAATGGATGTTTTGATAGATTTCAAGCCAAAATTGGCATGATGTGTTGTTTGTTAAATCACAAACTATTTTATTTCAATTTGAATGGATGTGTTAAAGGTGTTTTTTGTCCCTTTTAGTTTCACATTTTCTCTTCCAATTTCCAATTTTGGTTTAGTATAATTATCAATAAGTTGTTCCAAATATGAAAATTAAAACACAAGAAACATTATGGTCTTTTGTTTATTCATCAAAAATAACAATTTTAAAACTTGCATTTCAAAACAAAAAAGAAAAAAATTCACAAGAAAATCAAAATAAACATGATTCAAAAATTAAAAACTCTTCAGTAGTTACCAAAAATTGAAAATCTTCCTATCTATCTTTAATCCTCCTAGTTATACCAATTCATAATGTTGTTGTAACTTAAACAATCACTAGCTAATATAAACTTCAAAATCAAATTAACAAGTTAGTAATCACAAGTTCAAATCAACTTGTTTTGTTAATCAACTGATTATTATAATAGATCAATTACATGTTCTTGCAACAGACTAGTTAACTTAAGACTTGTTAACAAAAAAGTAAAATAATCTTAGGTCATATTACTTCACCGGTTACTGATTGGTTTGACTAGTTACTATAAACATATTGAAAAATTGGGTTAACATGATGTTTGATAGGTCTTAAGTTAAAAGATTTGCAATTGAAACAAGGAGCTTAAGTTCTATCATAAGAAGATTCAGAAAAGGAAAGACAAGGGACCGACTACACAAATATGCACACTATAAGGGCAAACTTATCCTTGAATGGTACCATTAATAATGTTGCACTACAAATTTGTGAGACCCTTCCAACTTCAAGAGAACATAGGACTTACATAATAAAAAAATTTCATTTTAGATTATTTATCAAAAGGTTACCCAAGTCATGTAGAATTCAAAATTTTAATTAAATTCACAAAAAAAAATGTTTTGATGCAGAAAATGAATGCATAAGAAAAAAATTCAAGAATGTCACACGAGGGATTTTTTTGATTAGGAACACAAAAGAAATTTATTTTTTGGGAATTTTTCTTGGATGTTAATTTTTTAGAATACTTCAAATGCCAACCTATAGATAATCAATTGAATCAAATTTTCATTTAGTTAATGAATTTTTGAAGTCATGATCGTGAAGTCCGAAAAGGCCATTGATGTCAAGAACACAAATGATAACTATTTTCATCTTTTGTTATTTTAATGACTAGTTTGGATCATTCCTTTGTGCATGTAATATATAAACAAGAAAAAATATCTAATGTGTAAGGACATTTTTTTAAAAAATTCAGGAATTGGGTCAGAAATAGGTTAGGAATGGTTTGGGAATCAAAATGTCAATGCATATTATAAGTTTTTGGGTCATTATTTTTCATGAGTGTGTGCATAGGTGGGGAAAACATAGCCCACGTAGTCCAATCAAATAAACCAATGTATAAGTAGATGGAATTTTATTTTAAAAATTGGGTCCAACTTTCTTGTGATTTTGCCAAGGTGGTCCTTAGTGGTACCACCCAAGAAAAAGTTTGCCAATAAGACATTATATTTGTTAAGCATTTTAGTGCAAACTTGTTTTGCAATATTGAGAGAATACTCTTCCCAACTTTCCTTTGCATTTGGGATCCAAATGTGTGTCACATTGTTAGAATATTCTTGGAGTGTTTACGGTAGATATGGTAAATACTAGTGGCAAAATATTCAGAGAAGCATTTGTCAAGAGGGACCATTAATGAAGCCTCATACATTGCCAAGTAACTGTTGCAGAATAAAGTACCTGCATGCAGTCCATCAGCATAATATTATGGAGTTGACAAGAGTTGGAGTATCTCTATCTCTCGTGAGAATTGAGAGATCTCCATTCTCACTATTAAGAAAGCAAGAACAAGGTTGGAACTTCTTAAGTCAAGGAAGACTTCCAAAAAAGGAATTACAAAATTGGGAAGAAAAGACAATACAACTAGTATGAAAGAAGAAAGAAATTCACTACAATATGAATAATGATCTCTTCTTTCTCTCTCTCTCTCTCTCTCTCTCTCTCTCACATTCAGGGACCATCAACAGTAATATGTATGATAGTGACTGCTCTATCACAACTTCCCCACTAAGTTTTTGGTGCAAGTCTAGAAGCAATGGGAAACTCAACCATGATATCAAGCTAGCACAAACAACACAAGGAAACAAAGACAAAACAGGAAAACTGACTGCTTTACAGGAAGCTTCCCGCTGTAGGAGACTAATAAATTCATTTGGAGTATTTTGAATGCTGAAAAAAGGAAATTTTCTTTGTTGAGCAACCCTCTAGTCCTCTTTACTAGAATTTTAGAGGGTAGCCTTTATTCAAAAGCACAATAACACCAACCATCTACAAAACAAAGAAATATTTTGAACTACAAAGTCTCAAAAACTTGTAATATTGACTATTGGTAACACCCAACTTAGTAGAGATATTGGAATGACCATGAGGCATACAAACCATGTCAATACTTACTCTGGTTGAGAGCTTTTATCAAAGACATTATATGATATACCTTGAAGACTTCAACTCACAACTAGATTGAAGAAGTTACAGGAGACGCCCTTAGATGTACTTTCAACTGACAAGATGTTTATGCCACCACAACAAGAGGTTTTGTCTAGGTATATAAATCTATCAAAATCTCAAAAGTCTAGAACAAAAAGATCATCCGCAAACCTACAAACAAGGGACAACCTCTGTAGCACAATACACAATACAAAACTATTGGTCTACAAGCATAACGGCCAAAATAAAGAAAAAAATAAAAATCTAACAAATAATTTAACTAGAAATCCAAAGAGATTTAAGTTTGAAGCTCCCACAACTTTAACGCTATGTTGAGTTTCAAACAAACTTATCTCTTATTTATTCCTAAACCACAAACACCTAAAGTTCAAAGTTGTTCTTTGAACCAACAAGAACTTAAAATAATGAAGATTGACCATCCAATTAAACATTTTATTAATCAGAACTTTCATTCAAGCTTTTAGATTTGTCAGGTCTATCTTAATGTATTGCACTGAAAAATCAAACAACTGCCACGAGTGGAGAAGCTTGATAAACTTCCAATCTCAAAAGTTTGAGTTTTGTCTCGTCCAATACTCCTGTAGTGTCATTGAGAATCCAATGAATACCAACAGGAACATGAACCTTTCTCTGTTTTGAAACCCAAAGATCATTGACCATAGGAAAAATGGCTTTGTAGAAAGAACTGAGTCACTTAGAAACTTCAGTAAGGGAAGTAGAACTGGCTGCACAAATAAATCTCAGTTTAAATAGATTTTTTTGAGCTAGAGTAGAAGATGCAAAAATTGGTGCCAGTATTTTTTTGCTCTGCCTTATGTGTAATCAGAGGCTGTATGAAAGTAATTGATTCCAAACATGCAGAATTCATCTCTCCAGGATTGTTGCACTTGGAAACTCTAGCTGTTGAAACCTAAATCCTGGAACCATAACCTACTCATAAAACATCCAAGATATGTTGATAGCAAGTCTCTGCAATCATGACAATTTGTGAACGCTGGAAGTAATCTTGAGAAAAACTCACCAATTGGCAGAAAAAGCTTCTATTGTCCCATAAAATGGTAAAATATAGAAGGATTCTTTGCAAAACCTAACCTTTGGACAAACCTTTCAGGTCTGAGGCCCTTCATATTTATTTCAAAACTTTCCTGAGTAGAGATAATGTGAGGCAAATTCAACCATCAACTTGACAGCAAGAGACGGAAGGAAAATAATGAAAAAATTCAAAGGGTCCAATCGCACCTGTTCAAGTGACAGAAGGACTATCATGAAGAACCAGGAGAATTTCTAACCTGCTTTGGAACCCCATTGGACAAACTCTTTGGTGATCTGGAAGGTTTCTGCACTGTGACTGACAAAATTTGTATTGGAGAGCATCCCCTAGGTATTGGCATGGTTTGGTATATGAGTGATGGAGAACTGTGGATGGGCCCAGGCAGAGCACCTTTCTTCAAAGCACTTCCCCTTGGAGTTGCTGCTGGAGGTGTTCTCATTGACTGTGGTGGAAGGGGTCCCTGTTTCCACACCAGATTATTCTTTAACATAAATCGCACTTTCTTTTTCTTTGCTGAAGAATTGCTCCCTGTTGCAGGTGTGTCCACTTTGGAAGGCAATAGCTGCATGACTTCTGCTCCAGAGGATGGTTCACTCTCTTCACCCTTCTTTCCTCTCTTCCTCTTCTTTTTGCTGCCAGTGTTGACAGGAGAGAGTAAACCCCCAAAGTTGGACTCAAAACTTTCCTGGTCATTGATTAATGCAAACTTCTGTTCAAGATTGGAAATCACAGCATCATTGATAATGCTAATGTCTACAGATGATTCACCACCCCTTACCAAAGAGCTGTCTCTGATCTCTTCACCTGTTTGTTGAACTGCAAGAGGTATAAGTCCTTCATCATCCTTTTTCACATTTGCAACAGCATCACTGACGACCCCATCCACCTCTGCCTCTCCTCCAGTTCTAGCCTCTAAGCTACCTGTCCAGAATGCAGGACCTGGAAATTGTTCAATTATCTACCCCAAGATAATGCTTCACTAGAAGATGTTTCTTAGCAAAGCTCATGAGATCAATCTAAAATCACTGGACAAAGCAACATGACCAAAATAATACTACATACCTTCATGGCTCAAACCTTGTCTTAAAAGTTTTGCATTTCCAGCTGATTTCCTTTGCTTCTTGGACTTCTTCATCTTCTTCTTAGGGTTTCCCCCTTTTCCTAACACTTGAGACTGTTCTCCATCCATTATAATCTGAACCACATGCTCTCCAGCAACATTCCCACTGTTCACCTGTACACTGATTGCTTCTACTAGTGTCTTCTCTGCAGGGTTGATTGACCCAGTGTTCTTATTTCCAATCCCTAAATCCTTCACTTTTCTTTTCTTTTTGCTTAAGCCCTCAGTGTCTTCATGGGCTCCTACAGCCTTGCTCTTTTTCTGCTTGTCCTGTAACTTCCCTGAAGCCATTCGCAACCCATCTCCCACATTGCCATCATACCTGTGCACAGCAAATGCCTGCTCAGCTTTCAATGAACTGATGTCTACACCTGCCACAGCAACAAGCTTCTCCAGTTTGCTGAAGCAATCACAAATCTCATAAAGGACCTTCCGATTTGCCTGTGGTGTAGACGAAGCAGATGCTAATGCAAAGAGTCGAGTCACCAAAGGCAGTGATAGCACCTGGGCACCAAATGTCTCATCCTCCCTGTCCAGTTTACTTTCCTGTTTCCTGCTGATAAATCCCTGGGCATCTTCAAGAAGAGAATTGAACACCCTCTCTCTCACTCTTTTCAGAAGAGACTTGTCAGAGGAAGCAGCAATAGTTGAGTAGAACGGCTCAAGCATAAGCCCAAGAGTGTGCGATGACAAAGGCTGAACTTTTCGCAGCTCATCAAGGAAGATATCAGTCATGTGGAGATTGATCCCCAGTGCTGGAAACTCATCCTTCACCAGAAGTGCTCTCTCTAACAAAGCATTCATGAATTTCTCCACCGTGCTATCTTCCCACTCATGCTTTTGAAGAACCGCAAACACACGGACAAGAACCTGTCTTAACAAGAGATAAAACTTGTCCAATCTTAACCTGTCTATCCCACCCCATTCTCTCCTCATGGTCGAAAGAAACACCTTGAAAAACTCCACCGATAGCTTCAAATCCAAGTTCTCCAGAACAGCCGCAAGCCTATCAATCAGATCAGCTTGAACTGGAGCTTTATCAGCATGCCACACACAGTAGAATAAACCCTTCCATATCTTCTTCAACTCATCCTCTCGCACTTCCTGCAAGCATCCAAAACACATCTCGCTGCATTAAAAAACCACGCCCTGAAAAAGATACACAAGCTAACAAAAAACCAAAAGAAGCAAAAGGAAAAAAACTGCAAGGGTGGAAAAAAGCTGGAAAAGAGAAATCAATCAAAAAATGGAGAAGCATTAGCACCAGAAACAAACTCATGAAAAAGAAAAAACCCTAAGCTTCTCTTACCTGCTGACACGCGAGCCAGAGAACAAGCAAACCCATGCCTTTCTCTCGGGTTCTCACGTCCGACGATGCCAACTTCCGCGCAAAACTATAACTACCAGTTGCAACCCCCTTCTCCTCCATCACTCTCGCTCTCTCTATCTCAGAGTGCACAAACCGTTTCCACACAATGGCTGCACGAAACAAGCTCCACCTTCGAACAAACCCTAAAACTGATTGAGCGTACAAACCCTGAACAGCAGCGCCTTGGGAGACATCCACAGACAAAGAAACAACAAACCGCAAAACCACAAATGCGAACAAAACTAATATCGGAGGAGATAAAATAAATTGATCGACATTATAAACCATTCACACTTGTGGATGCGTTGGGGATTAGGGTTACGTTAAAGAATTGCTACCTTTGTCCAGATGTACAAATAGTATTGCTGCAATTATTTTTCCCCCAGTCTGCCATTTGCCCTATTTTCTTTCACCTTGGCATTTCTAGACATGTTTTGGGCATCATAGGGGTGCTAGTGGGCATGTAACATGCTTCAAGACCCTCAACACATGATACATAACATGTTCCATGCCCATTGGTACTTGTAACATGGGAGGTTATGGGTGCAAAACATGACGAGGTGAAAAAAAAGGGCCAGCAGCAAATTGTGGAAAAAATTGCAATAATGTTCCTATACTAATTGCATTAACAACTATGAACAAATGTAATATTAGGGCCAAACTCCTATCTTGTTTTGTGATTAGTATCCTATGTGGAGTAATTGTTGGGCATTTACAGTTATGTACCTAGTTAAGTAAAATTGGGTTAGTGTAATGGGTTGTGGGTCATAAGAAATTTGTTTAGAATATGTTTAATTGTGAACAAGGTTTGAGTTATATTTGTTTTTGGAGATAAAACTTTTGAAAGTGTGTTTCAAATCAATTTTTGGTGATTTGAAATTACACAACTTTCATATTGTTGTTTTTTTTTGGAATGTAAGTTTTTATGTAATATTGCGTGAGTTTAAAAAAAATGTGTCCTTGGATTTCTATGTGTGTTGTGTTATAGGTGAAGAAGATTTTTGAATGATCAAGAGTCATTTTTAATTTATTTCTATTCAAATTAGTTGAGGTGTGAAAAAATGTATGATTTTTTAAAACTTAGTTTTATGCATAGAGTGGTGTGATTGTGGCTATTTTACGCACCCCTAAACTCCTAGATAAATTCAAGTGTGAGTCCAAATGTGAAAATAATAAAAAGACAAGGAGTTGGGCAGACTCCCTTGTTTGCAACACTTCGGGAGGTAGAAGGGCATGTTAGAGTTTTGATATGTAGATTAAAATGATTGATAAACAAGTCAATTACTCAGATGGACTTACACAAACCAAACAATAAGTTGATTAGTGCATAGTTGGAACATTTTTCATGCATGGACGAACCACGAGCAAACACAAACTTACAAGACTCACCACGGCCTAGATTTAAAACAAACCACCACCTTCCCCTTGTAGTATTCTCTATGCATGGTGTCGCAATCCTAGGCTTGGGCTTACGACCAAGGCAAGGGCTTGCAAGGTTGCGGGCCAAGAAAGGAAGCCCGGGAGTGAAAAAAAGTGTGAGGGAATGAACCTTCGCATTCCTAAAAGAGCTTCCACCTCGAGAATTGAAGTCCCGGTGGACTCCCGAATGTTCAAAGAATGATTGCAAATGTCAAAAACAAATGAATTGAGGAGTTTTTTATACCATTACAAAGTTATTGAAACATAGATGTCTAAAATGGGTTTGCATGACCCATTTGGAGATCTGAAACACTAGTTATAGCCAAAAGAAGGGTCGGGAGTCAAATTGGCAATCTAACTCCCGACCAGTAAAAGTCAAGAATCGACCCGATTTCCTTGCGTGTAGGTGATGTGCGACATACCGTTGGAAAAATTTCGACAAGAGCTACAACTTTGCTTTAAACATCATCTCAATCAAAGGTTTGCAAACAAAATTACGAAGCCCCAAAATCGCGGGAGTCCCAACCTTGAGAATTTCGAAATTCCCATTTGTGAGTCCGGGACAAAATGTCATTTGGATGTGGGTCTTGTGGAGAGGCAAAAAGTACACTGTAAAGGGGAAGGTGGTGGCTTCCCCCAAGTCCAAGCCATGGTAAGTCTTGTGAGTCTGAATTTGCCCGTGGCTCGTCCCAACACCAAAAGTGCTCCAACTATGCATTAACCACCTTGTGTTTGGTTTTGTGCAAGTCCGTGTGAGTAGTTGATGCTTGTCATTCTTCCTAGTCCCATCCCGAAGCTCCAGCACGCCCCCTTACCCCCAAAGTGCAATGAGCAAGGGAACGTGCCCCAACTCCTTGCACTTTTGTTATTATCACTTCATACTCATATTTGAGTCTATCAAAGAGCTTGAAAGCATGTCACGTGTCCACAGGGCTAGCATCCAAATGTCATTTTGCCCCAAGATTCCCAAGTTGGAGTCCCAAAATTCTTTAAATTGGGACTCCCGCGACTTTGGAGGCTCATCGTTTTATGTATAAACCTCCGATTGAGGTGAGATATGAAGCAAAGTTGTAATTTTCATCGAAAGCTTTTCAACAGTATGTGGCATGCCACCTTCACGCAAGAAAATTGGAACGATTATTAACTTTTAATGGTTAGGAATCAAATTGTGAATTTGACTCTTAGCCCTTCTTTTGGCCATAACTTATGTTTTAAGTACCCAAATGGGTCATGTGGGCTCATTTTAAACATCTATGTTTTAAAAGCTTTCCAATGGTGTAAGGAAATTTTCAATGTAATAAGTTTTGATCCATGTTATCACCATCTAAAAATTTGGGAGTCCATCCAGTCCAACTCCCAAAGTGAGAGCTCACTTGGGATGTGGGGGTTCATTCCCTCACACTTTCCCACACTTTTGAAAACATGAAATGTGACTCCCAGGCTTCCCTTTTGGCTCGCACCTTTGCAAGCCCTTACCTTGGTCACAAGCCTAAGGCTAGGGTTGTAACACTATTATTTGTATTTACAATTGAGTAGAAGTTATAAATAGGGATGTTTTTGGTCTCCTTCTTAAAGTGAAAAAACTTGCTAAACAAATTGGTGATTTTTAATTGATTTATGGTTTAACATTTTTTTGAGAGTTAAACCCATGCATGGCTTGGGCATTTTAAAATGTTGAGAGGAGATAAAAGGAAGGAAGAAAGTCCTTGCTAATTTCATACAAAGGTGTTTGCTCTCTTTCATGTGGTTTGTCCAACTATAACAACAAAAGATGGAAAAAAAACACATTAATCATGGCATCATTGTCCTCTTATGCAATGGACCAACCAACCAACTAGTAATTAGCCAATTAACTAACTAACTATTGGTGTTACCATAACCACTAGACCTTTGGCAAGCTTCCCCTTCATAAAAATTGAAGGGGACCTTCCCCCTATCATCCTCATCATCATTGTTTGTGGTTTTGTGTAGCACAATGATGAAAGTTGTCACCACCATCCCCATCACCAACCAAGCTTGGGGTTTGGTTGGTATGGGTGGTTTTTAACATCAATGTTTAACCCTTTGTTAATTTCATTAATAACAAGGAAAGGCGGGGAGGTTCGTCCTCCTTGTCACATTGTTAGCCACTAAAAAGAAGGAATTGTCATAACGAAAAAAGAGGTAGTTGAAGGTTATAGCTCAAGATCCATCCTAATAGCCAAAAGCTCCAACCTCATCACCCAACTTGTCAAGTTAGGTGCATTTAGTAGGTTTGTGAGCTTCAAAATAAAATTGGAATAAGGACAGGCCAAGGGTCCAATCTATACCTCCCTGACAATTTTTTTCTTCATTTTTTATATTTAAAATCAATTTGTTAGGTTTTTGTTTTCATTTTTCATTTAAAAAAAAAATCATACACATGGAAGCTTGTTACTTCGTAATTTTATTTTATTTTTAATTCATCCAAAATTTGACGTACAGTTAGTGGATGAATGTCAAGGGGTGATATGTAATGTTATTTAAAGTTATTAAATATGTAATTATACATAGTTGTTACATTTTTCACAAGAAGAAATATTTTCCTTTTCTACCCCAACACATTGCAACTATTGTCCGATTTGATTACATTTCAACTATATTTGGCCATCTTAAGTTTGCAAGTGGTTACTCGTCAATATTGTTCATAGTTGTTACCTTCATTATGTCGTTCATTTATGAATATAATTTGGATTTTATTTAATTTTTTAATAATTTAAAATTATTGATATGAAAATTGAAAGAGCCTTTAACTTTATTTACACAATGCATTATAATGGGTTACTAATTTTTTTGACATTTTTTCAACTATCAACATGGTATATGAATTGAACCGTCGACTTTTAATATGTTGAAACCATTACTTAGGAGTTACATTTTACACTTACCATAATTTTTTTAAACACATGTAACAATTAAAAACCCTATGTTTATATTGGAATGAATTAATGATTTTTTTAACATCTCTTCAATTATTAAAGTTGAACCATTCATTTTAATATGTTAAAACCATTGCTCATGAATTATAATATATCAAAACATATGCAACTCAATGTTTTATAATTATACTTGAATGGTTTAATGAATATTTTCACATTTATCGAATGATCCATTTTGAGCTTGTTAAATCCATTATTTGAACATTGCATATTGCATTTACTAGTATATATTGAAATACACATAACAATATAATGTTTCACATTTCAATTTGAATGAGTTAGTGAATTTTTTTGCATCTCTTAAACTATTAACATTTGCACATGAATTGAATCATTCACTTTGAATGTTGTTAAACCCACTACTCATGAATTGTATTTTGCACTCAACACAATTTTTTGAAAATGATGTGTAAAAACTTGGACAATCTTGCATTTATATATGAATGGGTTAGTGATTATGTCAAAATGTTCATGCATAAAAAATCTAGGATGCATATAAACCTTTAAATTCTATTTTTTTCATAATTTAATTTTTTGTACATTTATGTAAATTATAATGTATGTTTTTCCTCTAGTTTGTTTTAAGCATCATTGGCATGGACAAGTTTATTATTATGAATGTTCAATATGCCACACCAAAAAACCCCCCAAAAATAATCCTTATTTTTTTTCATTTTTTTCTTGGTGTATGAAAAAAAAAATCATGTTAAATATGATGATTAAAATTTCTAAATTTAAAATTATTATTATTATTATTATTATTATTATATAAAAAGTATCAATATTTTATACTTATTATTTCTATTTTAATCGTGATTTATCAAAAAATGAAACTTGTTTTCTTATAAGCTTATGTTTAAATATTTAGAGTTGAATTTCTAAAATTCATATAAAAAAGATGAATGAATTGTAAATGATGATAATAATAATGACATCAAAAAAAATTTAAACATGTATATTTTCAATTTTGTAATCTTGTTCAAAGTCATCCAAAATAAAATTTAGCCACGTTTCAGTTATAAGCCATACGTGGAGGTACAATTTTGTTAAAATATTTTTATACTAGTGGGTGCCCGTGACCTTCGGCCACTGTGAAGTCCCCCGGTTTCTTTAAACTTGGTTCCTGTTTTAGTTTTTTTTAGAAACTTTTAACTTTTTTTTATTTTTATTTTTATGTGTTTTTATTTTTATTATTATATTGTATAATAAACATAAAGTGTTTTTTTTTCATATATATATATATATATATTTATTTATTTATTTATTTATTTGGATGCAAGTTTGAAGTTTGG
>Ga0209208_10005249_pt1 | contig 18112 bp, 17 predicted proteins | sample S1TSphfallax_3_FD_187694 | JGI IMG/M metagenome (GOLD analysis project Ga0209208, IMG submission 187694) | Host-associated microbial communities from peat moss isolated from Minnesota, USA - S1T2_Fd - Sphagnum fallax MG (SPAdes) (version 2) | ecosystem: Host-associated > Plants > Peat moss >... | reverse complement strand
TGATATTTTATCCATGATTTACAACAGGGGAACATGGAATCAGGTAGGACTTTAACCTTATCCAGGGGCAAAAATTTTGGCTAGCAAAATCCCTACCACCTATTACATCTTGGTCACATGAGTAACTAGTTTACACTTCACACCCCACCCTCAAATTGCACTGATATATATATAAATAGACAACTACTGACATTTCATACATGAAATTTCATTAATTAAGTTTGGATGAATTTTTGTGAACAAAATAAAATTCTCAACAAATATGTCATGAACATAATCTTTATATCATATTGAAGTTAAATGAAATTTTATCCCTTAAAGTGCAGCAATTTCATCCATTAGAATTCATGGGTGATATTTTATGATGTTCATTCATGGGATTTAGATGAAGCTTAATGGAGAAGAAAAACCTCTACATGAACTACTTACAAATGAAGAAAAAATATTAGTGATATTCCATGTATAAAACTTATTTCATTTTGAAATAACATGAATTTTCATGTGATTGTTTCAATAACCCGTAAGGAAAAAATTAATTTAGTTGGGTCATTCAACATCCACCTGAAATGGATTTGGGCATAATTTATACATGGAATTCATCTAGTCACTGGGGTTCAATTCATTAGTCAATAAATTGAAGGGTAGGGTTAGAAGCCCTTCCTTGTTTTGAGGTGCCTAGGCAGGAGGGCAATAGCCTGTGATAGGAAGGGCTAGGGGCACCAATTTAAATATTTTATAAATATGTATAATTCATTTTTATTAAAAAATCCAAATATTATGATTCGCCCATTTCTACTCATTATTTATATCTCTGGGGGTAGACGGACTAGCTGACCTACTACAGCAGTGCGAGGGTGCTACAGCAAAATCTACTTTTGGCAACAAGCTTTCAAGAAGGAGTTGTAGAGAGAGACACTACCATAAACCCTGGTTTGACGCTAAATGTCATATAATGAAACGTGAGTGGCTTTGGCTGAAAACCAACCCCAATTCGCACGCCACTAAACATCAAGAAAGTAAACTTTAAAATTTATTAAAAATAAATAAATAATTCTAAGAAACTACAAAAACCCAACATATGTATGCGCTTGCCAAGGTGGATGCATTTTTGATATAGAAAAAGTACCAGCCAAGGGCACTCGTTGTGGACAAGATTAATGCAACTATGCTTTTGGAAAGCTTTTGCAAGCTAGTTGGCCAATTTCCACACCCATACAACTATGAACTGATCACTTGGCTTAGGTGACTGAACCTCCACCTAACCACACCTTTAACACAGATATCACACTTGTTAAGTTGCTTCAGGTGTTGACAAAGCTACAAAGGAACAAGGTTGTCGATTTGGATGGTATAAAAACTAAGTTCATTTTGGATATAGGAGAATTGCTACACATGCCACTATTGACAACATTCAACTACTTTATGGCTGAAGGTTTTCCAAAAGCCCTTTGCACTAAGGTGGTCCACGTGTTCTTTAAAGGGGGCAATGCCTACGAATTTGACAAATACATTGGGATAACGGTTGGGCCTATCCTAACAAAGTTGTTCGCTATAATCCTTAACAAAAGGTTGAACGAATGGGCTGAAGAACATGGGCTGCATGCCAAGGGTCAAGTTGGGTTTCACAAATATTACCACATTACTGACCAACTCTTTATATTGTGAACTTTAATAGAACATAACAAGGCAAAAAAAAAGGCAATCTATTGTTGTTTTGTGGACTTTGAAAAGGCGTTCGATATTGTGTCACGTGAAATGTTGTGGCAGGTGTTGGTTGGCTTCAGGGTGGAGGGATGTTTCTTGCGATGCCTACAGGTGATGTATATTAAGGATATTGTATACATCAACCACCCAAGCGAGGGTGTCACCTCCGACTTCAGGTGCCAACAAGGTGTGAAGCAAGGTTGTCCTTTCAACCCCCTACTATTTGGGCTATATTTGGATGCCCTAAAACGGTGCTTGGATGGTAAAGAATGCGATGCACCAACCTTAACAAACATGCACATATGGCTATTGCTTTTTGCAAATGGCCTCACTTTGATGTTGGAATCAGAAATGGGACTGCAACAACAGTTAGACACACTCTATCAGTTTTGTGTTGAATGTGGACTTATAATGAATGTGAAAAAAACAAAAGTCATGGCGTTCAATTCTATTGACCCATGCCAAGAGTTTGTGTTTGAAGGTTACGGTATTAAACGTGTGCACACTTTCAAATACCTATGGATCTTGGTCGAAACCACCCCAAACCTAAACACTACACTGAAACATTTAACAACTGCTAGTAGACGCTCATTGTTCGCACTAAACCATCGTTGTGTGGAGCCACAGATTATGAATGTTAAGCCACACTATGACCTCTTCAACACGTTGGTGCATTCCACAACAAATTATTCCTGTGAAGTTTAAGTGGACTCTAATAAAATAAAGGCTATTGAAATAGTGTACCACGGGTTCCTCAAGTCCTTGCTCGAGGTGTGAAAAACAATGAACCCATCTATCATGTTGGTAGAATTTAGCAATTTCTTTTTTGAACATTTTACATGGGGACAAGCGTTGCTATACTACAACCGTGTGAGCACGGTCATTAAAGACCGCATCTTGGGAAAGGCGTGAAAGAAATGTTGTTGCAAGAAAGAAATGTTGGGTTCAATCTGTGAAAAAATGGTTACTCTTGAATCAGCCCCAAAAGGTGGAAGGTTTTCTGCCTCTAGTTCAACCACCACTAGAAATGGCACCTCAGCTTGTAATGACCCATGCACTCCAAGGGGGGACTGCTCAACCTCCATTAAGAACGGTTCCTGGGACAATGCACATACATCCAACCTATCTAGCAGGGGTAAGACATTAAGCAAAGAGCCAAATACTTTGGTGCAACGCGCATAACATACGGGTGGGAGCTCAAATGGTTAAGTTGGTCGCGCTAGCTAATGCAGCCAGTTGGTGCTAGATCTACAACAGGAGGCCCTCTTAACCAAGACGCTGGGGCCCCACCCCTCCAGGTTTTCCCCGCACAATGTTGAATGTAAAAAGGGTGAAGGATAATATGCGACTGGCTTTCATTGAAAAATTATTTACCAATCGTGAGATTGGGATTAGCGTGCAACCAAGATACTTGCGCTTCAAGGGCATGTTGTATGAAAACGAAAGCTACTTGTGTGACATTCGTTGTGTTCAACTACAGAAAGTTGTGGCCCGGTTTCGATGTGACAACACTTAGTTTGAGGTAGTGCTAGGTGCGTGAAAGGGCATGCCATATGTTAAGAAGCTTTGTCAAGGTTGCGACTTGGGGAAGGTAGAATATGAAGAACACTTGGTCTTTGTCTATCCAAATAAACATAAAGTTAAAGAATGTTTTTGTTGTTCCTTGTTTATCCAAATACACATAAAGCTAAGGAACGCTTTTGTTCAACCTTGCCCCTCACCCACACAAGCACTCTTGTTGAACTCATGTGAACTACAAACACGGTCGCCCTTGCCAAGTTTGTGGCATGTTGCCAATACCACAAGACAATTTGTCTTCCATGATCTACTTTTCATCTAATGGACCTTTTGGTCCTAAATGGACGTAAAATTGTAAACAATAAACAATTTATAAGTTGGAAGAAAACCGTTGTCATTAATTCTAAGTAGGACAATTTTAGTTTTCATAAGTTGTCCCTTGAAACAATTACGAACTTGAATTTATTTTGCCCATCCTAAAGCGAGGCCTAAAAAAATGACTTTTTAGATTTTCTTAAAACTTTTTTTTCAATACCATATTCACAAATAAAATTTCAATATTTATGTGTCTCATTGCTATTAAATACTTAATTCAAGTTGCATTTGCATTACATCGTTATTCATGCCTCTCATAACTAGATTAAGATTTAGTAAAAAATAATGCGAAATAATCACAACAGGTATAAAATTGTTCTTCAAATAAAAGTGTATCCATTTATTATATATTTCATTTGTTAATTGTGTTGAGATCTCAATGAAGTTAGCATTTGTGACTATATGTTACATGTGACCACACTTAGGCCCACTTTACACTAGGAGTCAAGGCCAATGTTGAAGCCAAATCCAGCATTCCTATTTGTGGAAAAGTTGAAACTACCCCCAAGGGCTTTACACTAGGTGTCAAGGTTGAAATAGAAAAAAAAACTTTTCAATCTCCCCCAAGTAGTGACAAATGTTGAACTTTATGGCCTTGTATTGGCCCCAAGGTTGAAAAACAGACACCATCAAATTTGGGAGGCCAATTTGCAACCCATGGGGTAAATGTTCTAGCATTTATTAGTAAGTTGGGGCTAATTCACAACCCAAAAATGCTCAAAGTTGGCCCCAAGTTTTTTGGCCATGCCTCGTAGTGTAAAGTAGGCCTTATGCAACCCATGTAGTTTTCATTGAAAATGTTGTTCACAACTATTTTTTAATAACAAACTACATTTAAAATGTTTTTTTTTGTTTCTTAGTCACCCTCCCCTCACCCATTCTTTTTGTGTGCAAAAAACAAAATCCCAAATACATTCGAAATTGTTCAATAGAATTTAGCCTCAATGCACCCCAAGCCCCCACACAAAAAGGGCTTCAAAACTCATCTCAAACAAAGAAAACCAGAAAAGACCAGCAACCTACCAAGTTGGATTTTTAAAATTCCAACGATTTACATGATTTAGGGCGCAATGCAAAGGGACAACTGACAATTAGTTCCATGCTAGCCAAGTTGTTTGCTCAAAAAGTTGATTCAAATTTAAGGGAAATAAAAATAATTATTTAATATCGGCCTGAATTAATATCTCTGGTTTTAAAAACAATTGGAATTTATTCCTGCTCCAGAAGAACATTTGACTTTTTTTTATTTTTTCAATGCTTTTAGTTTTGATGCAAAAAAGGAGGTTTTGTTTTCTTGCTACACATCACATCATATCATTAGTAGCCATTGGTCCAAACTCATTTGTATCAAGGTTACTTCAACATGTTATATTATTGACATATGAGCATGTGTCGTTTAATTGGGCTTCATATGAATATGTTGACATTATTCAAAAGATTGTTAACAAAAGAATGGATGTAAATGCAAAACAAAAGAATGGGAAAATGCACATGAAAACAACCGTAATGCACTCATTTCAATATTATTCATGGTATTCAATTTTTATTTTTATTTTTGTTTCATTGATCATAATTTGCGTGGTTTTTTGTAATTATGTACATATCATGTGAGAGTTATATGTACAAAGGGTGGAAGGAGCAAATGTTAAAGCACATTGTGAATATAATAATGATCCAATAAAAAACATGTTTTGAATGTAAAATAAAAATCAAGGTTGACTATGAAATCAAAAATACTAAAAAAATTTGACTTACAAATTGGTTCCATTTCCAAAGCTCTTACCATATGTAATAGCAATCCGGTAATGAAATAGGGTTATATGTTCAAAATTTATTGGAATATTGAGCAAGTGCCTTATCCCCACGCCCATGAACAATCGTGTCGATCAATGTCATTAGAAATTGACCACACCCAACAATCATTTTGTTTTTCTCTTGGAACCTTGGTAATGAATCTTGCAATGATCCATTTTATTATGAATGATGCACAAGAACTCCTTTCAGTGAATGGATTTTGCTTTTCAACTAGGAGAAAATGATTTATATGACTATTGGTGCTTCTTATGCCTTTTGAGTTTCAATTTGTGTTCCTTGTCGTTAACATTGTTTTTTTCAACTTTGGAATTCATTTTTTTCAGGGACTATTAAACTATGCATTTGAAAAAGGTTGAACCTTTTTTAGACATCCACATAGCCATCCACATTGAGATGACATTTCCTTTTCAATCAACTCACAACATATTAAGAGATGTTATCAATATTTTAGTTCTTTGTTAATCTACAATCACACATATATGATAATGAAAATTGTTAGAATTAATTTGATGCATCATCTTATATTTACATAATTATAAATTAACATGAAAACTATACATATATGTGTGAGATTTGGCATACCTCATTGTTCCATTCTTGAATATTTTTTCATGTGTTCAAAATTAAAAATTGAATGTTTTGTCAACCATCCCCAATTCCTTTCATTTCATGTAACATTATATCAATGAATTACTCAATGAGTGATTAAACATTGGATTCCACTTGCTTAATTGCACAATGTTGTTTCTTCATCCAATGTTGCCTTGTGGCTTATGTCTACAACCATGTTATTTTTCTTACTTATATGCCATGTATATAAATTGTGCCAACCCAACGATAATGTACAAAAAACTTCATGAATATCCTTTCCTTGTATTATAATGAACTTTCATTTATTATTATTATTATTATTTCATGCAATATGTTTCGAACATCCTAGATATAAGATATTTTATTTCCAAATAACAAATCCCAAAATTATTGTTTGATGATAGATATTTTATCAAAAGGAAAGTGTTAGTTTTAATTGATATAGCAACATATGCATGCTCTCACATTACACTTGGCTCATCATACAAAGGTTTTTCAATCTTTGAAACAAAACAATCCACATTTGAGTCTTTATGCATTCTTTTAACAATCATGTATTAATTTTTTTCCTTACACCAATTTCTTTTTCCTCATCATCTTCCAACATGTGATGTTAATCATAGGATGCAAACAATGACCAAAGATAGCGTCCATCAAAAATTGTTTGAATCAATGGTTATATATCCAAATGGACATAATTTGTGATTTGGTAATTCCATATATTGTTACTTTGACGTGATTTTCACTAAAATTGTCATCCAGAACAAGTTCCATGCAATCATCCACCGTTTAGCAATTGTAATTCCACATTTCCTTCCACACCTCCGCCTCCTTCCAATTCCAAGAACCTTGGCATCACTTAGGCGACTTTTTAACCTATGCAAATGAAATAATTCAATTTGCAAAGGACCATCCTTGTAACCAAAGGAGTGATTTTGAATGTCATCATTGGCCTCATTAAAAAATGCATCAAATGATTCATCATTGTGCATGTTAAGTTTTCAACCCCATGCATCATGACATCCTTCATAAGATGACTTGACATTAAACCTTGGACATTGGATTATCTAACATTAAACAACATGTCTTTTAATGGTGTTCAATTTGCACATTTTTGTGGGGTGGAGGCAATTGGGTAAATGGCACATTTTTGTCACCTTTGTTATGAGGTGAAGGAAATGAATAAAACTCAAATTCTACTAGATAAAATTTTCTACACTTTCATGGATAAAAAATCATGAAATTTCAATATGCCGTAAAGATTATTCATGAAATATTGTTGAAATTTTTGTTTCATCATGAAAGCTTATCTAAACTTCATTCTTAAAATTTCATCTACGTGTTATGTTAGTTTTTTATGTTAGTCATGTTGGTTTAAAGATTCCATTGTTCTTTAATGTTTATATATATATATATATCATTACAATTTTGGGGTTAGGGGTAAAAATTAGTCATGTGTCAAAGCAACATGACATAATAGGTGGCATGAGTTTTGCTACTCACAAATTGTCACTAGATTGGTTTATAGTCCTACCTAATCCCATGGTTTCATGTTACAAATCATGGATGATATTTGAACAACTTTCATGAATGGAATAAAATTTTATGGATGATCTCCATTTCATTTTGAAAATTCATCAAATTTTATCCATGAATGTTCATCCATAAAACCAATTACTAAACTATTTTACCAAGTTCACTTTCGTTTCTTCTCAATTCATCACTATAAGAATCCATGATATATTTGATGAGGAAAACTAGTTTAAAATGACACAAAAGTGACAAAATCCAACCCCCACCAAATTATCATGTTGAACATGCTTATTCTGACCATGGGTTTTTTTACTAGTAAAATTGGTGGTTCTTTGACTAGTCAAATGAAACACTAATATTTGGGCAACCCCAAAAAAATTGAAATTATTTAATTAAAAAATGAATGACCAAAATAATAAAAATAATATTTATGTAAATAATTACTTTCCTAGTTAATTGATTACTTTCAATTCATTCATTCATTCATTTACCTGTCTAATAAAATAATAATAAAAAATTCATAAGATTATATATATACACACCCTACATTACCCTACCCTACCATGCACCTATGTGTTATAATGTGGTATATATTTTGAATAAGAATTTAACCTTGATTTCCATGGCAAAATGTCGATGTTTTTGAGACCAACACCACATGTTTTTGTGACATAATGTGTAAAATAATGAATATAACATGTTCATTTCAAATCATTTAATAAGTTTAACTTTTGATATGCATTTTTTTTTCGATTTTTCTTACCTACCACTAACCAACCACCTTTCTACCTATTAATAATTAAACTTTAAAAAAAAAATCATCAAGGAAAATATTTCAGCATGATTTCATTTGAATTTATATTTCATTTTAATGAACATGTAGTTGCAAAAAGGGAAACATTTTTTTCTTGTAAATTTTGTTTGAAATCAATTGCATTATTTTATGCATTAGTTTTAGCAGTTAAAAAAAAATTGTAATTTGAATAGTAAAGGACTCAAAAGGACTTTTAAACAACATCCAATGATTATTAGAGTGTTTAAAAAGCTTGTTCTTTTAATCTTTGAATTTTAGAATCACAACAATAAACCATAGTTTTAATATATTAAGACATTACAAAAAAAATTGCTTGTTATTTTTAATCTTGTTTTAGTGAAATGTCCCTTTTGGGAACCCTAACCTTGAATGAACCCACTTACTACTAGGTTCCTATTTACTTACCTACATAGTTATATAAATACTTACAACCTAATTTGTTTTATTTTTTGTAAATTTTATTTTTTACATTTTACATGAATTTAAAAAAAATTTGATTTCCTAAAATTATATTAATAATTGATTTACCTACCTACCCATTCTACTTTACATAAACCCACCCTAATAGTTAATGACCATGTACCTTACATGGATCAACTTAGTTAATTAGTTATATACCTTTCCTTGTTATATTTATCTACCTATTTTATTTGTTTTAATAATCAATCAAAAATAATAATAATACATTAATTTACCTATCCACATTTTATCTATCTAGTAGTTACATTATCCTACTTAAGCCTAATTAAATCTTTCCAAATAATTAATGAATAAAATTTTTATTTATTTATTTATTTACTTACCCTACTTTAACTTAACATAACTTATTTAACTAATTACCCAACTTTATTGGGATTGACTTAGTTCTACTTATCCTCCTTAGTTATATAATTCTCCTTCCCTATTTATACATAATTACCAATTGTCTTTTATTTAATAATTAATGAAAAATATTTTTAATTTATTTACCTAGCAACATTATTTGAATAATAGTTAACCTACCTTCCTAAAGTTTAGTTTTAAACCTATTCAAATTGTTAATGCATAAAATATTATTTATTTATTTATTTCCATACGTTACCTTAGTTTGACAAGGCTAATAATGATTTATCCTACTTAACAAATTAGTTATCCTTCTAAACTCTACCTAACTACCTACTTTACTTGTGTGAATAATCAATGAAAAAATACTAATTAATTAATTATTGACCTAACCCCTTATCTAATTAGTAATTTCCTTACCTTATTTAAGTATAATAAACCTACCCAAATAAATAAAGTATAAAGTAATAATCTTATATTTATTTACCTATGTACCTACCTTACTTACTACCTACTTATGTAATTATTTGTTTCCAAATTTTGTGATTACATATCTCATTTGACTACATGTTATTTTGACTATATGTTTCATTTCATTACACCCATGTCTTTGTTTACTAGAGTTGTCCATTTTGATTAAATGTCACATTAACCAAGTAGTTAGAAAGATCATTTTAGTCGATTAAACTAATCCCAAAAACCATTTCACTTCAATTATTACTAGCCTTAAATAAAATTTGCCAATTTTTTAATCAAAACGGACATGTTAGTCAAATTGAACAACTTCAAAAGCGATGAATTCTTATAGTGCACTTTGCCAACTTGCAAAGTCTAGGTTGTTATTTTGTTAATTTTCAAAATTGGCTTTACCCATTGCCAAATCCACTTTACCAAATTGCAAAATGAATAGTGCCTAATTATTAAGTCCATGTGGTTAAATCGATATTGCCAAAGTTGTTGACTACACATCTTTAAAAGAACATTGCCATGTCCAAATTAATGTTGTATGGATACATCATTTACCCATATATACCCGCATTTGATAAGGTATGGGTTACTATATTTTTCCAAAATCAATATACCTTATCAAATGGATACCCAAAGGTATATATAATTGGAAAAAAATACCTAGTTCATAATCTTGGATATATCTTTTAAAAACCCATATTTGAACCATGTATGTTCTCAAAATTCCAGTAAATCTTGTTAGCTTCAACCTTAAAATCACATCCTAAACCTTAAAATTGTTGTCGTTGTGATGTGTGGTCATTATCCAATATTGAGAAAAATGGTGTCACTTAATGACTTTGGGGAGGTTGAAGCAAATTTTTTAGATTATATTGAAAACAAGTTTGAAAGCCATTGAGATCACTATGTTGAACTCATTCACATTGCATAATCTGATTTTTAGATTTATTTTTATGTTTAATAAGCATGTTGCATGATGTTAACTTTATTTCAATGGTTTTTCATTTTATGTATGTTTAAAAATCAAAAATGCAATATTTTAATACAATTTTAATATTGTAATTTAACATCATGTCTATGCAATGTCCAACTAGATTTAGGCTTATGAAAGTTTTTTAAATAAATTTTAGAACGTGATTTTTTAAAAATTAAATAAGATAAAATCATTGCCCATTTAAAATCTTTTTTTGACTCTAACCAAGGGTATATGATAATGAATATGAAGGTCTTTCCTCTCCACCCAATCTTTTAAAAAACATTTTATGCATTTTACTCCAAATGGAAAAAAATCAAAATATACCCTTATTCGATGGGTAAATAAATTGAAAATGTATATATACAAAAGCAATATATATAAACACAAGGTTAGTCCCAAAAAAATTCTAAATTCCCAAATGAATTTGAAATTGCGTAAAAACTAAAAATTTTTTAGCTAGTCAATGCTTTTTTCTTGATTTATTGAAACTTGTATTCCCACATAATCAAACTTTTCTTTCATTTTATTTCTTTCATAGGTTGTTTAAATGCGCATATGTTTTTAATTTTTTTTCAATTTTTTTCCTCTTTTATTTCTTCTGACTTGATGGCTTTTTGAAGCTTGAGGAGTGTTATTGCAAAATTCGATTTTTTTTCTTACATGTTGAAAGCAAATTGAAAGGCTTGGAATTCATATTTCATATTTTTTTCCTATACGTTTTTAAGAATGATGAGAATTTGAAATTATATATGTACTTTGTGAAAACTAATATATATTGAAAATAAATAATTAATAAAAAACCCTAGTTGCTCAACCACACCCACATTTAAGAGGCCCCCATCCTTGTCAAGAATGGCAGCAATTTTATCAAGATTCATGCTTCGCCCACGCTTCAAAGAACTTGTATCAGGATTATCAAACTTTACATTACCTTCCCGTGCTCGGATCCAAATTTTGATCAGCGCGCTCTCTTCTTTCCCTTCCCAGGCAACGAGTATATGGTAGCATTCTGCACACTCTCCACACTTACTTTTGGTTGTGGAGAGGAAGAGATAGGCCCAGTTAAAGCTCTTGGTGAGGGGCCCCCTGACTGTTCAGCTCCCTGCATTTCCAGCTTTGTCCTTTCCAACAGTAGATTTATCTCCTCCTGATGTTCCTGGACGCCAAAATCACAGTACACACACTTATTGCATTATTACTAGCTTGACAGAATTTGTTACAACAAGCAAAGCCACAAACATACAACCCAAAAAATGTCACCACAGCACAGAGTAATTTCAAGACATTCTCCAGCCACACAGAAGCAGCAACATGCATCCAACACCACACAAATCTAAAACAAAGATTCTGAAACCAAACAAATTGCAGCAGATTAAGGAGATCAAAAGAAACTAAACTTCAGAACAAATATAATATCATAGCAGCAGCTCTAGTTTCCTCATCACTTCAAATGGGATCTAATCAATTGGTAATCTTGTTGTTGTACATGGTGTCAAATCAGGTACTGGAACATCATGAAGCTTGCTTACATCAGTGTAGTCACGATCTGTCAGCCACCATAGACACTTGTTGGCAGTATCATAAACACGGCGACAGACAAAAGATGATATGCGAGTGGGGAGCCCAACACCCTTTCGAAGAAATGCGACATTGCAAGGGTGCAACAGTGAGGCAGCTGATATATCATCCTTGTGGGAAGAGTAGAAAATTTCGTTTGGAGCTGCCTCGAGTGCTGCACCTTTAGCTAGCTTCACATCAGCTGGCCGATACAGCCAATTCACACTCAATATCACTTGATCCTCTTTCCCAATAGTCACTTTTCGTAGTATTCCAATTAAGGGAGGCGCATTTCCTGCCTGAAACAGTGCTGTGTCCCCAATGCTGAGAGTTCGATCTACCTGCAGCAACCAGCAATAATACATCAAACATCAGCAACAAGGAGGAGGATTGGTTGCAAGACACACGTTTCCCTGACCGGACCCATTTCAAGATCTCTTTCCCCGTGCAGGAATACCAAACATCAGCAGCAGCAACCAGGAGAATCAGTTGCGAGCACCCAGACCAAGCCCACTCTCTATCCATCTCAGCAAATCCACGTGATCCATGGATGAGTGAGCCATTTCTCCAGACAACAAAACACAATGCAAAACAAACTTGCTTTGCGAGAGAGTATACGTCAAATAACTTCCTCGCACACGATCGATCGACCGACCGACGAGAAACAGAACCAGATCTGGTTGGTTTTGAGAGATGCGTGAGTCGCGTAAGGAGATCTGGTTCTCAGAGATAACAAGACGCAAGGAGATCGATCTGGTTCTGAGACAGAAGAAATGTGTTACAAGGATCTGAAGGACTATTCGGAGAAGAAACGCGACGAACGTCTCTTCAATCGAATATTCCATCCACGTGTTCTATCGAATATTCCACGTGAATTCTGGTTTGAGACAAAGTTCTTCACTCAGCCTCCGATATAGGTCCATTACGTCAGGGTTTGACCTACTGTGGGCCAAATGCATTTTGCTCCATGAAAATGGCTATTTACCTTTCGACACCTTTTATATGTTTGAAGCGATTTCCCAACTTCACCCATGGTCCATACTCGCGTTTTCCCAACTTCACCCATGGTCCATACTCCAACATATTTAGGAGCTACGTCACTTCCTGCCAACTTCATCAATGGTTCTACCCTCTCCACGTAGCCCATGGTCCATACTCGCACATATTTAGGAGCTACGTCACTTCCTGCCGACGTCATCAATGGTTCTACCCTCTCCACATAACCCTCCAGACCAAACGTTGATTGAGATAAGTCATGAACCCCATGCACAGATTGCTCACAGTCTCTTGCCACCTTCGGATCTAACATACAACGATAACAAGGTTAGAACATATGTCACTCCTACAAAGAATACTAATATCTCGTTACTCAATAAAAGTGAATATTGTATTCCAGGAAATTTGCATAGATCATATACGATCATATTTCATCAAAATCAAGCATTCTTACCTCCCAACAGATTTTCAATTTTCACAATCACAATTCTACAAACAAAATAGTATGAAGTATTTTATCAAGTACAATAATTCCCATGTGAATGGAGTACTAAAATAACTTAGTCACTGAAACTCGCCTCTTTGATAAATTGAAGAAGCAACGCGTAGCTGGAATGTTCTTTACTTGGGGGCTTGCACACCTCCATGTGATTGGCATCCTCAACCTTGTAACAATTACATCGTGCTGTTTGTTGCGCCGAGCTAAACTCCACCAAAATACCCTAGTACAGTCATACAACCCAAATTACACATGTCTGTGCCGGACAACATCTAACCATCACGGGTGTAGGGTTACAACGTACACATACGTACCACTTCCTCTGTTGGCCTTCCCTCACAAAAAGCATATATATTGATTACGTTTTCGGTGATGATACGATCGAAATCGACGGATAACTGGTTCATATCCCGTCTGCAGGGTTTCATGTTATCCATTAATCCACGATGAGGTCTGTTTTTACATCTCAACAACTTATTCACATATTTAGAAATATTGGTTGATCCAGCATGTGGAACAGCATAGAAAGCCACCCCTCTCACATTCCTCAAAAAAAAATTCGCACGCCGCGCCCTACCTTTTGAAAAAGGATTATTAGGACCTCGAATGGTTGATTCTTTCTCCAATTTAACAAGAAGACTCTTCAACACCAGCCCTCCGAAACTATGCCCTACTAAAACAATAGGACGTTGCCAATCATACCTGTACAGAAAATATTCATTTACTATGCTGATTATTCAGGGAATGCCTCTTCATTACAATTATGTGACATCAATATATCTTCGGAGTGCACACGATAAATGCAAAAAGACCGTTCCACTCCTCCATTGTAGCCCTCCTAACATCTTTAGATCTTTCCACTGCTCAATAAATTTGAGTCTAACTTTCAGGGAGCATTGCAATACTGATAGGAATACATATTTTGTATAAATTGGAAGAATGCGATGATCGATAGGTGAGTTTGTACCTACGATCCATGAGATTCTGGAAGAGGTTATCCGCAACCTCTGATACGTGATCATGAGGGGAGGTAACTACATGTACATCATATGACACGGAGAAAATGCGCACAGCTTCCCCCAAATCAAACGGCAGCCATTCTTGAGGCCAACATACATTATCATAACCTCGTTGTGTCCACGTGCTAGTCCAGGCATCATTAATATCACTTGCAGTTAATTGGAGGCCATGGAAAAACACAACATCCAATTCAGTCCTTGGATTGCCTCCTGAAGGCTGCCACAGCTGATGCACTGGCCAGTCACTCTGCCACCAGAACTCAACAATCAAAACATTGCGTAAAAAACCAAATACCGGCCACAAATTGATTTATGAATGTAATAGAATGGTCAATTCAAACTCAAACACAGGGCAATCTGCAAGGCGAAAGGAACTCACAGAACTAGAGGCCATGTCGATCAAGATCCGTTATCGGTTATACACAAATCCACGATAGATCGTATAAGTGTTATGTAACTTCCATTGGAGTTCAATCTCAGAACTGAGAGCAATTCAAGTATCATCACGGCTTGCATAAGTAACTCTTGTACCAGGAGTAAGGGCTTTTCATTCTCTATCGACTTTATAGCAGAGAAACAGCATGTTGGAAGCTGCTATGCAAATGCGCGTTAATATCAAGCATCCATTTTGCTTTCAATCACAAGCGGAGAAAACCCCTAAAACATAACACGCTGTCGAACACTGTCAAGTTCCGACTCCGGATCGAGTTAACTTGTACCTTATCCCACCTAGCAACGGATAACTAACAGTATCTACTATATAAAATTTGGAAGGAACATGAAGGGAGAGGAAACAGTAGAACAGCTGGTTTGGATCTGCTTAAATGATCAGTAGACATTTCCTGACAAGAAATCCAGATATGTGATCAACGATTAAAAATCATTACTCCTTGGATAAATAATTAGCTCACATAACATAAGCTGACTAACAGCCATACCCTAAGCCAAACAGATAGAGGCAGTACGAAATCGTTCCCGAAAAGAGAAAAACACATGCAATTCTACGAAAGGAAATGGCAAATGACGGACACTGAAGAATTTAACTACGCTATTTCCCGAACGCACACATAATCACTCCATACAAATATTACAAAGGAGTTCATTTGGAATACCATCAAATTCGTTTGGTACCAACTAGGCTCTCCAGAGCCTGCAAGTCACATCAAAAATCATTTGATCCCGCTCGTTCAAAAGCAATCAATTGACAACGAAAAAAATGCATAGCTGTATGAATCGATGTAACATAGTTATGGTACATCGAAAACTACTATTACAGAACTACGGCTTGAAAAAAACTACCAACCTTCGAAGATTTTGCCTGGACTCGTAAACCCTTTGTAGTAAGAATGAAGAGGAGCAGATGAGAATCCGTCGCATATATATTGTATCCTAGCCGCCGCCTGATCGTAACCCTAGCCGCCGCCTAACGCCATCGTAGCCGCGTTCTAATGCTAAATCTATCGGTTGCCTAACCCTAACCTAGCCGCAGTCTAATCCTAGCCGTCGCCGAACCGTGTCCTTGGCAATGCTAAATCTATCCGGTGCCTAACCGTAACCTAGCCGCTGTCGAACCGTAACCCTAGCCGTCGCCGAATGGTGTGCTTGGCGCCGCGTAACCATATCCCTAGCGGCCGCCTAACCCTAACTGCATCGTAACCAGAACGTTAGTCGCCGCCTAACCCTAACCCTAGCCACCGCCTAGCCCGAATCCTAGCCACGGCCACTCCTAAGTAGCTTCCACTTCCAAGCCCTAGATACCACTATTCAATTTAACGTAATTATTATAAGGATGTGCGGGAAATGCTGCAAAGCAAAGAAAACAGTCGTTCAAGCGCCAACTATCACCAGAGAGGAGATTGTAGCGAAGTTTCAAACGCTCATACAACTCCTCTTCAACACTCCTCTTTTGCAGGCGTGATTCCCTTAGCTTGTTCAGTAGTGGCTCCCATTCAAATTCAGTTGACGTCTTTCCGAACATTGTTGTGCCTATAACCTTCAGAGCTAACGGAAGACGTTGGCACTCCTCAGCCATGGATTGCGCCAATGGCTCTAATTCACATGGAACATTGGATGGTGCTCTGAATGCATGCATACAAAAGACGCTCCAATTATCCTCCTTTGAAAGAGGAGTCATATGCCCTTGGCTTATGTCTGGACTTGCTCCTTCCAATAAAGACAGGTTACTAGTGCTCAACAATGTGACACTTCCTTTTCCCTTGGCTAAGTTAGTGAATCAAATGTTTTGTCTTGCCAAACATCATCCAAAACCAGGAACACTCTTTCCATCTAAACTGAGAGTGTAATTTGAGCTTGTAATCCTCTGCGTTCGCATTCAATTTTGGTTTGAGACCCAGTTCTTCACTTAGGCTCCGATAGGGCCATTATGTCAGGAATTTACCCCACTGTGCGCCAAATGAACTTCGCTCCTTGAAAATGGCCATGTATCTTTGCGCTCCCATACAGTGTTTGAAGAAGAAGAGTTTTCCCAACTCCACGCATGCCCCATACTCCCACATATTGAAGAGCTGCATCACTTCCTTCTGAGGTTACCAATGTTTCTACCCTCTTCACATAGCTCTCCAGACCAAGCATTGATTGAGGTAAGTCATGAACCTCTTTGAAAGCTTGATCACATTCTCGTGACACCTTCAGAATCAACATACAACCATCAACAGGTTAGGCCATTTGTTGCTCAAAGAAAAAATATTAATACATCATTACTGACTTACGGTGAATACTCTATACCAGGAAATTTGCATGGGCCATTTACTTTACACTATCATAATTCATCAAAATCTCAAGCATTCTTGCTTACCTCCTAACAGAAAAATTTAATTGTATTTTATAGAGTAGGTAATGCTTCAATGTTAATGAAATATTGAACAAACTAGGTTATTAAAACTCACCTGTACACAACTAATGATAAATTGTAGAAGCAACCCGTAGCTGGGATGTTCTTTACTTGGGGGCTTGCACACCTCCATGTGATTGGCATCCTCAACCTTGTAAGAGTTATTTCCTGCTGATTGTTCTGCCGAGCTAAAATCCACCAAAATTCCCTAGTCCAGTCATAGAATCCAAATTGCACATGTCAGCGCCAAACAACATCAAATCATCAGGAGTGTTCGGTTGCAAAAAATCCATTTCATCCAACACATACGTACCACTTGCTCCATTGGCCTGCCCTCACAAAAAGTATATATATTGATTTTGTTTCCATTGACAATGTCATCAAAATCCACTGATAACTCTTCCATATCTCGTTGCCAGGGTTGAATGTTATCCATTATTCCAGAATGATGTCTGTTGTTGCATCTCAACATCTTCACATACTCAGCAAATTTGGTTGATCCAGCATGTGGAACAGCATAGAAGGCCACCCCCCTCCCATTACTCAAAAACACTTTTGCACACTGCACTGTAGC
>Ga0209208_10005248_pt1 | contig 18114 bp, 16 predicted proteins | sample S1TSphfallax_3_FD_187694 | JGI IMG/M metagenome (GOLD analysis project Ga0209208, IMG submission 187694) | Host-associated microbial communities from peat moss isolated from Minnesota, USA - S1T2_Fd - Sphagnum fallax MG (SPAdes) (version 2) | ecosystem: Host-associated > Plants > Peat moss >... | reverse complement strand
TCTACACAAAATCATGTTGTGTGATTCTTTTTGTTTTGCATATTTTGCAAAAGTTATTTTTACTCTTTTTCTTTCCTTCTCATATTGATTTTAAACCTAACACCTCTTAGTAAAGAATGTGAGTACCGACCACCAACATGTTAGAGTGCAAGAATCGTATTTTCTATTTAAATTATTATAAGAGTCAAACTAGTCAAACCTTGCAACAAAAGCACACAGGGTTCTATACAGGGTTGAGCTCAATAGTGCCACATTCAAGGTATGCATTTCAAAAAACTGCATTGGGTTCAAAGTTCAAACCTAGTGGAGTGCAAGTGAAACTCCTGCTGGCCCTCTCCCATTGAGCTTGACTTGAGGGTGCCAATGGCTTGTCAAATCAGGTCTATTGTTGTCTTCAAAATAAACTAAAATTGCCCCCCACTGGTTTTCAGAATGCTTTGCCTCTTCCTTTTTTTTCAAAAGTTTCCCATCATACCCTATGTGTAATCCAATGGGTATCATGAGGAAACAAAAATCTATACCAATTATTAGATGAGGCAAGGCCCTCATGGAATGCCTTCGTCAGCATTCCTAGAACTGTGGCAACACTCAAATCAGCCTCACACAGGCCCCTTATTCTAATAAACCCTCCCCCAAGGGCAGAGTGAACCTAAACCCACCAGTGCACCAGTTGGCTAGAAACCAGAATTTTGAAACCAGAATAGGAATTAGAATCTGATTTTTATTTTCATGAAGAACTGGACATGGAACCTGGTTCCCACTTCTGTTTAGATGTGGAACCAGAATGGAGAACCGCAATGGAAACTGAGATTTTTGTAAATATGTTTTTGAAATAAAATTGACTAGAAGCAAGGGTTAATCATGAGCAGTTAACTGCCAGTTCTGATCCCCATTAGTAAGAACCAGACCAGGCCCAGGTCTGATTCTCAGAACCAGATCCATAACTTTTCTTTTCTTTTGAGCCAAGCAAAAAGACGAAAGAAGACCCAGATTCTCAGTTCCATTTCTGTGTGGAACTGGAATCGAGATTGTTCTAATTTATTTTTTTGAATGGGGAATTGAAGGTTCTTCATAAAAATCAAGAACCGCCCCACACTGGTGTAACAGGCCACCTACCTCCTTGAGGCTCTGAGACAACTAATACCCAGTCCAGGCTCATTCTAAGTATGGGGCCAAAGTGAACCATCACCAACCAGTGCACCATGAAGGATGAATGGTGAGTAAACAGTTTTCTGTTGGGTTCTAGCTCCCTTGCTAACCATGGTGGTTAACTCAGTTTTTTATTTTTCTAGCTACCTACTAACAACTCACAAGCAGGTTGTTAGGAAGTAGGTAATAAAAACAGCCCTTAGCTATCTATAAACCATCTCCTTCCCTAGAAGTTGTCTATTTTCCTACTTATCTGCCTACATGTATGAGGCCTATTTCTTACAGAAATGGTTACCAAGATGAAACCAAATATTAACTCGGTTGAGGTTCATCCACAACTGAGTAATAACTGACATCCAGTTGATGGTGCGCTGGTGGGTGCTGGTTCACTATGGCCTAAGTATAAAGCTTTGTTCTTCATGGATAACCAATTGCCTCCAACTTCTGTAGGTCCCAACACTTACCACTACTATTACCACTTTATGGTTTTCTCAGTACCTTCTTCCTTCGTACTGCTCTTAAATGTTGAACCTAACTTCGGGCATGAGCCTTACTCTGTGTACTTCTGAAGGTCAGAAGGACTGAGGAAACAAAAGCTTCCCATTGCACCCTTTGATGTGAAATAGGTCCTTTGAAGGTCTCAGAACAATCTCAACCCTGCTGAAGCTCTTAAATGTTAGTACTGCTCCATTCATTTTTACCTTGTCTGCCCTTGGCCTGATTCATATCTTTCCCCCAAAAAACCGGGTGATGCCCAGAAACATTTGTACGCATAACATGCCACATTATGGGTGCTGCAGGCACCCTGGTAGCATGTTATGTATAGGGATGAGGCATGTTCATGAGGGAGTTATGTCATGTGAGGTGAGTAGGACAAGGGCTGAAGAGCCCCAGTCTCACTCACCGACCATGCCATGACTACTGCAGGAAAATGCCTTCCCCTGTGTAAAGAGTTTTTTGTGTTCTTTCATACTTTTACTTTTCAATTACGTTACTGTACCACTTTATGAATAGCTGTCAACTGTCCTGGGACCTTAGCCGATCTTATGGTGTTTCTACGGTATCCATGAAATTATGCCATATAACCCCATTGAAAATGATAAAGCCTTTCAGCTCAAAAGTCTCGACACTGCCACAGCTAGCCAGCACCCACCAGTGCACCATCCACTTGATGCCCCTTATTACTCAGTTGTGAATGAACCTCAACTGAATTAATATTTGGTTTCACCTTGGTCACCAATTCTGTAGGAAATAGGTCTCATATATAGGTAACCTTTTAGTCGCACTCAAAAAACATTCCTAATTTTCAAAATGAGGAATTCTAGAACCTTGAAAATTCAAAAAAACATTGTTTCACAATTTTACATTTTCAAAAGTCATTTAAAACATCTGAATGTGGTATGATGTACATGATAAAAAAGTTGTAGCTTATAATTCCCTTTACAACTCTACTAAGTTTGATTTTGAAAATTCCAACATCTTACATGACTATTGAATGGTTATGTGCTTACAATTCCTTCCTCCCACTTTTGGTCAAATTTCAATTAAATTTTTTTATCATTTTAAAATTCTTAGACTTTTATAATATTTTAACTTAATCTTCATTTCCAACTTGTACCAATTGTGTAACCCAGAAAGAAGAATTATTAATCACCATTGAAATAATCTATCATATCCCCATGACACCTTATGTATTAAATAATGTTACCAATTGAACTCTCATTCCACCTAATCCAAGTATTAACCAATGTTGGTTGGCTCTAAAAGTTCCCAACTTGGTTTTTGGGTTTGAATATGTTTTTAATTCTCAAAACTTGAACCAACAATCGTATATGGGAAAGGATCCACCCTAAGACTCAAACCAATGATTTTTTATGGGAGAAGAATTGACCCTAGATTTAATCAATAAAATTAAACCAAGTTTGGCTAGATCCAACCCTTAAAGCAAATGATAGTTCTTATGGCTTGCTTAAGTGACTTTAGTTATTAAGATTATGGTTTTCAAAAACATGAAAGTATTATATCTTTTATTACCACCCAGGGGAGACACTAGTATAAAAAGGTAGAAAATATGTGAGTAAAAATATAGCCCATGCAATATATTGGTTGTTGGGTAAAAATTATAAGTTAATTAGTTAAAAAATAGGGTACATTTTATTCAAATAATCAATTTAATTATAATATAAGGTATGTAATAATCTGAAATAATGGATAGGGTGGCTTAATATAGGGTGGCTATAATATGTATATATTTAAAAATTAGGGTTTAGGGTTTAGGATAATTAGATGGCCATTACATCTCCCACTATCATTAACACTCATGGTTCGCAAGAAAATGAAAGAATTAAATTTCCCATTACCATCAAATATTAATGTATTAGAAAAACATTTAAAATAATAGATTAGATTATTAATTGGTTTTTAGTTGAAAATGACACATGTAACCAATGAAACTTGTAAATGTCTTAGATAAGTCACAAAAAAAAACCATGTTGCATCATGGGTCGCTACAATTTGGGGTGACTCATTGTTTACAAATTTGCCCCTCCTTAGAAATACATATGGTAATGTCAAAATGACAACCTACTATGATACCATTGGGTAAATGGGGAATTACATGGTGGTTAATGAACTAAAAAAAATCCATATCAAAAGAAATCATTTTAAAGAACTTTTTAATATATATGTTAACAAAGAAATTTGAAATCCATCCCAAAATGATTATCATATGAACTTATGAAAATATGGCCCATTTCAAATCATTCAAAGTTCATAACTTTTTTTGGTTCAATTTTTTAATAAAGATTTTACAGTTATGGTCCTTTTTATTTAATGTATCATATATTGAATCCTTATAAGATATCCCAAATAAAAATCATAAACAAAAATGCATGTATATAAAGGCACAAATAAAAAAAGAAATTTATATTTTTGAACTTCAAAATCCTACTACAATATATTTGGTGTATATACAATGTAATTTTTTATTAAAAATTTGATTCAAATTGACAATTTGAATCTAACCACAAACTTGGCATATTGTTGATTTTATGACGTGTTAATAGCGTGTAAATGCATGACACTTGTAAATAATTGCATTACAACACAAATAATGAACCATTTTACTTTGCAACCACCTTCAATGGCATCAATAGTCATAAATCTTTCTAACTACATGGACTTTTCATCCATTCCCAAAACATGGTTTAATGTAACTATTGTGGAATTTATGATTTTTTTATAATTGTAAGATAAACTTTAGTTGCATGCAAGAAAACACAATTAATTTGTGCAAATAAAGATCCCAAATCATCCAATTAAACTCATATTTCGCATCAAAATAACATTCCTCAATTTATTAAATAAAAATACAACAAGGAGATGTGAATATATGAAATTCATCAAGTTTATACACATGATATAATACTTCAAAAGTTCATGATTGTTTTTGAGATCACATTTGCTTATAATAATTTTATGTTACAAATGGTTAAGTAATTTTTCACGTACTTGCACCTTCTTATAATGTGAATTGATTTTTCAATTGCTTCAAAAGTAGTTGTACAAACCTTCATCATTGTAATTAGCAAAAGGTAAAAGGGCACCTAGCTAGTAACATCATCTTTCATATTTGCAACCCACAAAAGTTTAATTCATGTTCAATTTGACATCTATTTAACATTATAATTCAATTTCAATTTTTGCAATATTACCAAATATGTAACTTTTTTCAATTTGCTAAACATAATGAGACATGTTAATTTCAAATTTTATGCATTAATAAATGAAATGGAAGCCATTTAACATCTGATTGACAAGAAATAATTATGAAAATTACTTCCTTTCACCAAAATAAACTTGTTGAAGGTTTGTAATGTCTTTGGTGATACTAAGTAAGTCAAAACATGGTCAAAGGAGCCAAGGGCACCAAGGTAAAAGCCCTTTTCCAAGGACTACACATGACACATGTCATTTTTGTGTTGGTTGATAACTTCAAAATTTGTATTTTGGGTACGCATTAAACACTAATTTTAGATGTAAATATATTTTGACTACAAATTGATTTTATATCACACATTTTTTCCCTCTATCACATAAATATGAATCACTTTTGTTAAAGGCACATTTTCAAAACCCATATTTCAAGGTCAAAAACATTTTTGAACCAAATGTATTCAAATATAAAAAAAATTCATCAATTCAAGTCCTTTTGCCCTTCTAATCATTGATGTTAAAACCTTTCCAATTTTCAAAAGGAATTGTGCAAATTTGGTAGAAAAAAAATAACATTAAAAAAAACAAGGACTATCCATTCACAAGGTTTGAGTGCTTTGAACATGCAAAAACATTTTTGATTTGTGTCAAACTTTGAACATGTAAATTTTGTAATTAATGGAAAATATTTCAAAAATAATTATGACAATTCAAATAATTATGGGTCGCTTATGATCTTTCAAACATATAAAAATGTAGTTTTAAAGATTGTCCACTAATCACTTGGGTGGCTACTTTAATTGTGTTTTTACCCGAGCCATATTCATTGATGTCCATAAGGTCCCAACAATATTTGAAGGTTTGAAAATGACCTCCTTTGCCAAAAACAAACCTGTTAAAAGAAGTGTGAATGTGTTTTAGTAATATTAAATGATATTCATCAATGTTTACAAGCTCTTAAACTACATTTGAAGGTTTGAAAATTGCATCCACCCCCCAAAACAAACTTGTTAAAAATGTGCAAATGTATTTTGGGGTGAGCCATCCTTGGGCGGTACCACTAAGAACATCACACTTTGATTTTCTTGGACCCATTGAACTTTGAAAAATCATAGGAAATATTTAAATGAACATTTTCATAATTTATTTTCTCTGAATACATTTATTAGGTTCCATAAATTTTGAAATTTCAAGAATATAAAAAATATTGTGTATTTTGATTTTCCTAACTTGAACTTTTTGATGAAGAACACAAATTTGGAACATAATTTATGAATTGTTTCATGAATTTTTTTAAAAGGTAATTTGAAAATCATTTTATTTTTAGTTTTTTATTTGGTAATTAATTGATTAAATATGGTTTAATTATGAGTTTCTAAATTTTAGGCTATAAATTTTTTTAAGGGGCCATTTCAATTAGGAATATAATTTTTTTATTTTCCAATTTTTTTAATTTCCAAATAAACTTCAAGCCATATATTAAAGCACACAATTGATAAACATGAAAAAATAATGATTTTTAATTGTGAAAACATTTTATGAAAAGGGCCCAGAAAAATGATTTGACTATTTTTGGTTCTTTATCCATTTCTTGAGGTGGTTCCTAATGGTACCATCCAAGGATGAGTTCACTTTTTGAAGCTCCAAACAACATTTGAAGGTTTGAAAATTACCTCCCCCAAAAAATAAACTTTCTGAAGGTGTCAAAATGTTTTAGATAATGATACTATTTGATAGTCCATAAGCTCCCAAACCATTTGAAGGTCTAAAATTTACTTCTTCTTGCCAAGATGGCCTTGTTAAAGGTGTGCAAATGTCCTATGGATGTAATTTTCAAACCTTCAAATGTTGTTGGAAAGCTTATGGACATTAATGAATATCATCTAATATGATCATCAAAGGACATTCACACTCCTTTAACAAGTCCATCTTGGTAGGGAGAAGTAAATTTTGAATTTTCAAATGTTGTCCGAGAGGCTATGGACAAATTGAACTAGATGAAGTTAGACTTTTACTTGCTAATTTAATTTTGGACACTTGTTACATGAATTTGATGACCCATTTTTTTCTCATTAGAAATTTGGCAAGTTTATTTTCAAATGAGCTTAAAACACCATGATGGAAGGAGGTCCTTCATAAAAAGCCCCAAGTCAACAAGTTGTGGCTAGCACCTATGATGATTTCATTAACACGTGGCAATGTGTTTTATGCCTTGAAACCCCACTCAAATTTGTTGATGATTAAGGCATTGGTAGGTGCAATTGAATTATCCATAAAAGAAACGTTATTGTTTGGTCAAACCTTGCAAAGTAACTTAAGGATAGCTAATGTAAATGAATGATAAACTATTTTTTACTTTGGCCTAATGTTGTTTGACAATTATAATCTAAGTAGTAACATTTGGGATCTAAAATTTCCAACTATTTGTGATAAGCTTGTTGTGTGTTTAATGGATGTTAAAGTGCCTACTAAACAATAACTAACATTTTCATGTTGTTCACATCCATGCAATTGGATGTGCATAATTTGTAATCACATCTATAACTACACAACCCATTTGTAATTGAAAATTCAACTATAAGCACTTGTAACTAGCCTACCCTATAGGACTACATGAATTTGAATCTCAAAAATAATAAAAAAGGACAATAGTTGCAAAGATGTTGATAAGTATGGATAAGATTTTTTCTAGTGTCATTTGTAAAAAAGTGAATGTTTTGTAGTTGGTATAGGTGACCACATTTCAATAATTGTACACAATGTTAGTAACTAGAAAACCTTCAATTTTGGGCTATGCATAAGTGGACAAAACTAAACTTAATTTCAAACCAAACTTGTTAAGGTTTATTTTTAAGATTTGAAATTGAAAATCTTGAAATGTGAAACAAATCTAAAATTAAATCCAAGGTTCAAAATCAAATATAAAATAGTAATTGAACTTGAATTGAAGGTTATATTGAAAAACAAAATGGACAACACTCAAGTTTGGTATTTACCTTATTGTTTTGAAATCAAATACATAATAGGTGTAATATTTAATATGTTTCCATATATGATGTACATACCAATCAAGAAACTTTATATATGACAAATTTTCAAAGATGAATTCCTAGTTCCTCATTATTAAACTTACTACACTCCCACATCAATTGTAGCAAATTGGTTTAGACTACCTTAACAACAAATTCTTGCTTACATCATTGGACCACCATGATTTTTAATTGCACCTTTCAAAGTGAAATTTTTTAAAGCTTGCATCAAGGCCCATTGCAAGATTTCAACCCATTTCCATTACTTTGATATCATCACAATACATCCTATGCACATTTGACAAGGTAATGGAAAAATAATACCCTTATACTCATACACACCACAAGAAATCATGGTTTTTAAAAACTTGTTCAACTTAATTAAAATGTGCACATTGACTAGAGGGGGATGTCCACTTTGACTAAAGTCCTATAGCATGAAAGACACATGGTGTTTTTTACTAGTAAGACTAAGATGAACTTTTTGACCAAGTATTAATTTGAACATCTAGTTAAATGAAAGAAATAAAACAACCAAGATGGCCAAGGTGCAATTAAATATGCATAATTGAATTACCATTAATGTATGTCATTAATTCATGTGTGATGATTACTTAGCCACATGTGTTTATCATGAAAGCATTTGGATCATGTTAAATATATGTTGTCACATGTTATGTTACTTACCTACCCTATCCTACGCACTTACCTAGTTTTGTTCAATCACTTAATGAATTGAGTTTGAATTGGAAGAATCATAATTTAACATGTTTGAATTTGTCAATGATTTATATACATATTTAAATAATTTAAAATTCATTTTTACATTTATAAAAATATATTGATTTTGTTGATTACATCTTTGAATAGAACTCGATGGTATGTTTTAATTTGCTCATTTGAACAAGAATTTAAATTTTAAAAAGGTCAATTTCCTAATGGTTCCATAGTTAAGAAAATAAAATAAAATGTTGCACATCTTTTACTAACAAATGGTATTGGAGCTTAATGACAAAAACATTGGGATGAATCCATGAAATGTAGGTTTCAAACTCAAGCAAATCATGTATATGAATTTCATATGTGATGATGCAATATACAATGTACATCTATATCATAAACATACAACTAGGTAGGGTAGAAGTAGGTACCTATCTATCTACCATTTTGTGACAAAAGATGCCATGTCACCTTTGAAAATGTAACATAATAATGATACATGGACTAAATCAAACCATAGATAATGATGGTCTAATTAACTTATGATCATATTGATTAATCAAAATGTCCCATGTCAACCTCTTCATCAAAAAGACACCATCAACAAAACTATGTCCAAAATGACTTGTCCAAAATGGAACTTTGGTCAAGTTGAATAAAAGGGGCAAAAACCAAATGTGGGGTCTTTTTTATTCATTTTTCTAATAAAAAGATTGTGATTTCTTATAGTGACACACAAAAACTATGTAACTTTTAGGAGGTTGTCACCAATGTTAGCCAATTTCAAATTTCTTGTTGGATCTAAGTCCAAGTTCATTTCTAAAATTAAATCCAATGGCTTTGTATGGACTTGAGACTTAGACCCACACCCCATCATTGGCTAGACTCAACCCAAAGGTTTTAATGCCTTTTAAATAAAGTCCAAGTTTTAAGTTTAAGTAGGGCTTGGATAAGGTTTATGTAATGTAATTAACATATGATATTTCTTGCACTTTGCACCTCCTTTAGTTAAAGCCCTTCCTTTTGATCATATTTGTAATTATAAGGCAAAACATATAGGATATAAAAATTTGATGTTCATTGCCAGCTTTGTAATTTCCCTCATCACAAATTTGGGCAAAACATATGGGATAAAAGTGGGATGTCCCCAGGCATTAAGCCAAGAATGGTAAGTAAAACTTTTAATAATATAAATTCTTCCTAGGTAATGAAGTGATGTAATAACATCCCAAAAAGCTCAAATTTCTTTCACCACCTTTTCATCCCATAACCTTAGCCCAACTATATTCTTAAATTTTATAAAGGTAACAAAAGGAAAAAAATTTCACTACTATATATTCATTATATTTAATGATTGAATTTAAGTAAAAAAGGACACCTAAACAAGTTGACACTTCAATAAAACATGATTAGTCATTTATGACAAGTACAATAAACATTTCCTAATAGTTCAATCAATTCCACTAATTTATTAATTAAACAATTAAACATTGTTTAATGTCTATTTTTGTCGCAACCATAACCTTGGGCTCATGACCAAGGCAAGGGCTTGCAAAGGGGCGGGCCAAGAGTGAAACCCGAGAGTCACATTTTGTGCTTTTGGGACTATAGGAAAGTGTTGAAGGAATGAACCCCCACACTCCCAAATGAGCTCCCACTTTGGGAGTTGGAGTCCTGATGGATTCCCGAATTTTCAAAAGGTGATCGTAGGGGTCAAAACTCATTGGATTGAAGAGTTCCTTATATGATTAGAAAGCTTTTGAACTTAAATGTCTAAAATGGGCTCGCATGACCCATTTGGGTACTTAAAACATAAATTATGGCCAAAAGAAAAGTCGGGAGTCAAATTGTCAATTTGACTCTTAACCACTAAAATTCGGGAATCGCCCTGATTTCCTTGTGTATAGGTGACGTGCAACATGATGTTGGAAAGCTCTTGATGAGGGCTTCAACTTTGTTTTAGACTTCACCTAAATCTAAAGTTTACACACAAAATTATGGGCTTCCAAAGTTGCGAAAATCCCAATTTCGAGAATTTTGGGAGTTTCAGGACGAAATGACATTTGAATGCAAGCCCTGTGGCACTTCCCTCAAATCCGGGCCGTGTTGAGTCTTGTGAATTCGTGTTTGCCCATGGCTTGTCCGTGGACCAAAAATGTTCCAACTATGCACTAACCAACTTGTTGTTCAGTTCGTGTAAGTCCATGTGAATAATTGACCTACGTGTCACTCACCATAGTCCCCATTTCGGAACTCCAACACGCACCTCTACCCCGAAGTGTTGCAAGCTAAGGAACATCTCCCAACTCCTTAACCTTCCTTTGTTTTCATTTTTTATTCAGATTTGAGTCTATCGAGGAGCTTGAGAGTGCGTCAATTTTGATTCAAAATTAGCAAGGGCTAGTTGATTTGACTAGTAGGTGACAAAAATAGTGATTATAATGCTTATAAATTTAAATTTATTACAAATAATAGGACTTATATGAATAGTTAGACTATCTATGTTACCTAGCTTAACCTAATTAGTTTACCTTATCTACTTTACCTACCAAGCCATTTTATTAATTGCAAGTATATAAAAAGTTGAATGTCACCACTTCCAAGAGGAAAAACCACGTTTTAAATGAATGTAGCACACCATTTTTTAAATTGTTAACTTTTGTCAAGATATTATTATGAACATGTTTATTTCACACCCTTTACCTTGAATTTATTTAAATATGTAAGTAGGTAGGAAGGTAAATAATATGAAAATAGGTTATAAATTGGTAGATTGTTAATATTTTGATACACATACCAACCAAGTAACTGCCTATTATCAACTTCAAACTTACTTATGAACCACCTAACTACAAATACTTACCCACCTATTATAACCTACCTCCTCCCTTCCTATCTATTTACAACGTACCTCAAATGATGTACCCACTTATAACCTTCTTGTTTACCTACAACCTTTCAACTTATATACCTACCTATTCTACTTACCTATTAATTACATACATGACAATAAGGTCAACATAGAGCAGAGTTTAAACACTTACATGCCTAGGCACATCAAATATTTTAAGTAACATTGGAAATGACTAAAATTTAACACATGTCACATGTCACATTACATTTGGAATTATTTATATTAATCATTATATTATATGCACATATGCCATACATGTCACATGTAAATGATAGTGTTTGATTCGACTATAAAAAAAAGTCAAATTTATAGCCGTATTGAACACACCTAATTTTTTTGGACGAAGGAATTAAACAAGATTTACCCCCATTAAATCATTTTAAACACGTAGCTTAGTCAATCACATTAGTCACAATGTTAAGAGTGTAAAAACCATAATTTTGTAATAATGTTTTATATTATATTATAAAAATGTAGAGTGCAAACTTTCTATCTGAAAACTATCAGTAGTTTGAGTTTGTTTTGTAATGATGGGAAATAAAAAATGTTCATTGCAAAAAAGGATTTTTTTTTAATGTGCATCCCTTCCCCCCTCTTAACTACTTAATATGAATTGAACAATTCACATCATATTTTCATAATATTGTTCTTGGGAACATGTTGGGGAACACTTTAGGAACCTAAGGGAATTTGATAGGATCATTGTGAGAACACCATGGGAATTTCTTAAGAACTTGATGGGAATGTGTTTGTAAAACTTCAACTTTGGAATTGTTTTGAAGAATAAGTTGAAACCAACCCAACCTTAAACTTAAAATTGGAGGCTCTTATGAAAGTTGGACCCATCAAACTCAAAACTATCAATCAAGAAAGTTTGACATGGTCCCAAAATTAGTGGGCTTCAATTTTTTTAAATGTTCTTTAAACCTAAAAACAAAGGGTCCTCCACTCTAAAATTTAAAAACTCTAGACATAAACCCCTAAAGTTCTTGTAAAAATCAAGAACCAATCCACATCGATCATCACACCAATGCCAAGAGGGCTGAACAATGTAGAACATCTTTATTTGTGAAGAATGTAGACCTACATTGAAAGCAAAAGTGCACATATGATGTGCAAGAACCTTATCTGTAAATAGCTATTCCACATTGAATTGGTTGTTCACTCAAGATAACCTAGAAAAACCAATTCAAACCACCAAATCTAACAATCCCATTGACCTGGGGAAAAAAAAAAGTTGTTTGCTCAAGACAACCTAGAAAAACCAATTCAAACCACCAAATCCAACAATCCCATTGACATGAAAAAGAGAAGAAACCTTCAAGCTTACACACAATGCTATTTTATTTAATATTGAATATATAATGATCCCTTTCTACCATTTCCATTGATCCTTCAAAAATTTCACAAACCTACCAAACCCAATTAGTTCACTCAAGATAACCAAGAGAAAAAAAATTCAGACCACCAAAGTTTGAATGGGCTAGAGTTGGTAGATAGACATCAAGAATATTGAACCCAAATGGGAGATAGACACGGAATGTTGAATGGGCTTTGATGTCTATCTCCAATTCGGTTGAATGTTACACTCATCTTTTTCGATATCTTGTACATTGTCTTGTAAGAGCTCTTCTAAGGCTCTGGCAGAGGTCCGTAGCTTTGATGGTGCAATGCTTCGACGGTGGAATTGAAATCCGACTCTGCAGTTATGGAGTATCATGTTATTTGGGATGATCCAAAATTTATACTGCTTTTCATGCTAGAATTTGGATCACAAATTTTGGTTTGAGTTGGAGCTTTTTCTGCAGCACTCAACTTCTTCCTGCCGTAGCTTTGAGGTATGATTCTCTGAACGATTTCTTTGAAGTAGACCTGCGTATTCTTCTCTGACTTGTTTTGGATGCACATTTGGAATCGATTAACCATTTGACGACAGAGAGGCAAATTAAAAAGTTTCAGCTTGATCATGTCAATGTCTCTAGCATCTAAACCGATTGTATGATAGAGGAGCTTATATGAATGTGCTGGGTGTAGTAGGGTTTAGGGTTTAGGATTAAGAGAGGCGCTTATCTGAATGTCTCGGTTTAGTGTCTAGGACTAAGAGAGGCGCTTATATGAATGTGCTGGGTTTAGAGTTCAGGATTAAGAGAGGCGCTTATAACAGTATACTGGATTTAGGCTTTAGGATTTAGGATTAAGAGAGGTACTTATATGAATGTGATGGATTTAAGTTTTAGGTTTTAGGGTTCAAAGCTGGATTTCTCTCTCTCCATCATCATGTCTCAGTTCACCAAATCAGCTCTTCAAATCTCATTTGTGTCCCTCAGTTTCTTTGTCCCTGAAAGTCCATTCTCATCAAACTTTTCAAGCTTCATTCAAACTAGAGGTGGGGGGCCTATGGCTCCACAAGCCAGGAACATCTCCTGGTTACAACTGTCAATCTCTTCTCACAATTTCACCTCAGCATGTATATTTTGGGTTCCTTAGTATGCATATCAGAAATTTTCCATGGAATTGCCTGTCATTACTGGTCTTTAGCTTTGTGTATTTTCCCTTAGTACTGATTGACTGTGTTTAATGTGCTCGGAGAAATTTTCAAATCGGGATCCATGCCAAATGGTGAATTGGAATAAGATTCAGTTACCCTTATGTATTAAGGAATGGGCAAGCCCCTATTTACTCTACAGAGTAAGCTGGCAAGCGAGCTCATCAACACACTCTGCAGAGTAAACAGGGGCACACCCATTCATATATGTAAAGGATTTTGGCCCCTTGATGATTATGTTAAATTATGGACAGTGACAAGGACATGTAATTCATTATTAGAACAAGGTGAGCATGGATGGAATTTCTGCAATTTAACAAACCCTAAAAATTGGTGTAATATGCCCTCAAAATCCTTTAGTGAAGCAATACTACTATGCTTGAGTCAAATCAAATAATTTGACCACAAGTGAAGTATAAGTCCCCAATTCATTTATGTGAAAATATGAATTGGGTGATTGAGGAAGTTCCATATAACCTAAGGACTTTGCACTGTTTGTTGAGTCAAAGGACGTTGAGAAGAAAATAGAAGCTAATAAGACTGAGGATCTGGCAACCACGAGTACACATTGAACAGAGTCTGGTTTGATGATCATTTGGCCTTGTGAATCTTGCTTGCCATCAAATGTGAGCCTCAACATTCTGAAAGTCATTTATTTCGAGCATATCATTAGACAGTGCAGCTGATACAATGCACTCCTCTCTTCTGTGAGAGGAGTGCATGTTGGAGACACCAATTCATGTGTAGAGTGCTGGAAGAACTACCTCAAACCTGGCATTAAGAAAGAGACCCTCTCACAGAAGAGGAACAACAACTGGTCATCATTGAAGGTGCTCACACAGTTGCACTTGCTTGCAGGTAGACACTAGCTAGACATGCTTCCAACAGTTGGTGTTGGAGAATTCTACTTGCACACAAAGGGTCAGGCCTTTCTATGATGCTTCTGGTTTCCAGCCATGTTCACAAATATTTAAGCCAGTAGTCTTGGACATGTGTTTATCTGGATGGCCTTTCTTTCACACATTGGTTGCAAAATATTTTGTTCCCAAATCTTACAAGGAATGGCATTCCATCAATGTCAAGTTGTCAAACCCTGACAATGTGTGTGGTACTAAAGCTAAGCATGTCAATTCACCCAGACACATGGGGCCAACTTCACTCGGTTTTCAGTTGCAAATCCAACATGTGAGATTTCTACCATCTTAGAAAGTTTCCTTGGTTTTCAGGGCCTGCTGGCATCAGGCGGTTATGAGCAGAAGGCAGGTCTGAGTGCAAGAGAAACAGGGGCTGGTGTGGGGTATGAGTACACAGACCCTCTGCAGTCTGCTGCAAATCCACAACAGACTGGCCAGATGTCTAATGTGCCTAGTCTGGTACTAATTCCAGCTCCTGCAGAGAGCCACAGGGTGCAACTGCTAGATTTCTGCAAGGAACTTGAAGAATGCCATTTGTATTGGTTTGCATAGAAGAAGGAATCAATCTAGCATTTGAAGCAGCTCACCCATGTCTTAATATACAAATTGCATCTTTGTGCAGCTGTTTTATGTCCTGGAGTTGTAACCAGAGTCAATAAACCATGACAATAGATGTCAATACACTGGAAGGATAATGCTGTATATAGGAGACCTTTATGTTAGGGTCTTCCATCCTAGGTTCTGGACATTGGTCACAATCCCTAAACCCTAGTACCACCATCCAGAAGCAATGTCCTCCACCTTGTAGTTGCATTCCTTGGTTGTTGGATTGCTTCGGAGATATATGGTTAGCCACCATTTGGTCATTCATTGGCAATGTATGAAGGAGGAAGTCTTCCAGAGATCCAAGATTGGTTGCTATGACATGGAAGGTCTCCACAAAACACAGAGAAAATACCAAGCAAAATTTGCTCTTATTTCTGGTTAACAGCAACGCCTGAACTCTCACCCTATCACCACGGATGAGACAGATATTTCTGATGACTATCTGAACAACTGTGAAAACTGCTTTTATCACTTAGTGAGCTATCCAACCAGCTAATTATCCTAGCAACAGGTGAGAAGCCCAGTAGGAGATGCCATGGCATATTGCAAGCACTCAAGTTGCTCCCTTTCAAAAACAGCAGTGATTGCAAAGGCCCTTCATGACTTTTTGGCTTTCTTCTGAATATTACTTGAATCCTAATTGAACAATTTCATGGACTCTAGTTTTATCTGTTGCCAATGTAGTCTCTGCAACTTGCCTAACATGGAGCTCCTATGAACTGGTAAAAAATGAGAGCTGCTCTGTGCCTTTATTGTCAGGTTTCTTTTCTTTGCAAATTCCTTGTATCTTTCATGCCTAGCAGTTTGGGTAGGTTGTGTTTTCGCCCATAAGATCCTTGGCTGCGTCTTGCCCAACTCTGCTGAAGATTTTGTTGCATCAAGAAATAATTGCATATTTTCAATTCCATATTTCAACATGTTGGTTTAAGTAGAGAAATATAATATGAATCAATATGGTGTTTTGTCCAAGCAAAGTGTGCAAAGAAGAGCTTTATGAAATTTTCCATTAGTGCTGCTTTTCACCACTTATTGTGAATTCACTGCAATTGTTTTTGCAATTCAAGAGTGTTGGATCCACAAGAGCTGCACCTTGATGCATTTGTGCTGACATTCTATTGGCACCTTAAAAAGGCAATAGGATCTACAAAAAGACTACATTTCATATTTTTGTAAGAGGTTCAATTATTTTTCAATATTAGCTTGTCCTTAAAAAGTTTCAATGAGGAAATTTATCATTAATGTGAAAACCCAATAAGTATTTCTCTATCTTTTTCATGCTCTTTAACGTTTTGTTCAAGATCCAAAAGCCATGTGTATATTGCCTTGTCCATGAATAACCATCTACCTTACAAAAAATTTAACCATGTATGTTCTTTTATCTCCTATTACAACATTGATTACATTCATTTTTCTTATCAATTTATCCATATGTTCATAAAATCAATTTTTCCTTATTGGCTTTCCTAAATCACTAACACACTAGAGAGAAAAAATAGTTTGTGAATTTAATCATGAGAACTATAATGTTTCCAAATTTAAATGCTATTCAAGAATGAATATTCAACATCCTTATTTTGTCTTCAGGTCATGTCCATTCTTTCCACTATGAGACTAGTATGAGCAATACATCCATTATGTATTATATTTAGCAATATTATTAAATAAAAGTCACCTTCAGGACAAGGGTCAACATGTAATAGTGCACCCATTGTCTACCGAAGTAAACAATAAATTATTTCCAACTCTGGCTTAAAATGTTTTCCACCTCAATACAAAAGGTCATTGTCAATTTATCATCACTAGGAGTGATATATGCTGAGAAATAATTCATAGTAATTGATAACATATTTTGAAATTTTGGTGATTTTGTAACATTTAAGGGTAGCTTGTAACCATTTTTTTAATTAATAATAATCTTATCTAAATATTCTCATTTTTGAAAACTTAAATTTAGACACATCTAAACGTAGCTTGAAAAGTGTTAATTGTCTTGGAAATAAATTATTAAAAATAATAATTTATCATATTAGCAAGCATGTTGATATTATTTGCAATGCTTATTTAATCTCCTCTTACTTTTATTCAAAGCTTTCAGTAAAGCACATCATTTATATTTCAACCCATCAACACTACCATGTGTTTGTTGAGATTCTACAACCTCCCTTTCGGAGTAACACTTGTTGGTCATAATGAGAATGTATGGACATGATGTTGGTTGAAAAAAACTTTAGACTCTTTTCAAATACAAAACTTCTGAAGTTGATAGAATTTTTTTTCTCTTCTATGGTTTTGCTATAAACACACAATGAACATTTGAAAATAACAAAACATGAATTGAACATACGATACCCAAAATGAAAGAACCTCCAACAACAAATTAATATGGAAAGGATAACAAATCAAACAATTATCAAACCAATACAAAGCCAAATGTTGTAACATAATGTAAAAGGAACTTAGATTTTTTCTAAAAGACAAAGAAGTGATAATAAGCAAGAAATTGAGAAACATAATGGATCCCTT
>Ga0209208_10005247_pt1 | contig 18115 bp, 17 predicted proteins | sample S1TSphfallax_3_FD_187694 | JGI IMG/M metagenome (GOLD analysis project Ga0209208, IMG submission 187694) | Host-associated microbial communities from peat moss isolated from Minnesota, USA - S1T2_Fd - Sphagnum fallax MG (SPAdes) (version 2) | ecosystem: Host-associated > Plants > Peat moss >... | reverse complement strand
AACTTCTTTGGCTTAAATTCAAAAGTTTTTATTCTGGAGTGGTACTGGTGGCACCTCAGAAGCCTCAAGGAACCAAAAGTTTTTTGGTTCTCGCGTCCCGATGAATGAGGGAAACGAAGTCTGAATCGGGCAGCGCGATATGGTTCAAAAAAGCACGGCTTTCCTTAAACCCTTACGCCCTACCCGCCGGCTTGCCGCATGGTTGCGGCGATCCGCTCATGGTGCAGCAAAATCGCGGCCTGGCACATTTTGTTGATCAGCGCCCGGCGCATGGCGGCTTCGTTGTCCTCATCGGCGGCGGGCAGGATTGGCGGCGTGGCGCCTTTGGCGGCCAGGATGGATTCGTTGTTCATCGTTGGGCCTTCTCTTGGACTATGGGTTTTTGGGCAGTGTCATCACCGACCTTGCTTTATGTGCGCGCGGGCCAGGCTGTTTCCAGCGCCGGAATCTACCTATGTGGCTTCTTGAGCGCGGCAACCTCAAACGATCAGGCTCTAGCGCATTTTCCGACCAGATTGGTTCATCAGAACCAATCTGGTCGGTTGGTATCGCGCGTGGGGCTGGTGGGGCGGCCACGCGCCTAAAGAGAGGCTTATACCAACGGTCATTATTTATGACCGTTGGTATAATTCGCGCCAAAGCATGAGCTAGAGCGATTCCGATTGATCGGAAATCGCGCTAGACGTCTTTTGGCGAATGCGTGGCCTGAACTTCGCCGTATGCAGAGACTTTCCGGCATTATGCTTGGCCAGCCGCCGGCGAAGCTGCGAGCTCATGCCGATATAGCGCTCCGGGGTAGGAGCATCATTTTCAAGGAGATGGACATAGATCATGGGGCCCTCCCTCGCTAAAGCTTCGGAGGGCATCCTGCTTCGCGCATATCAAGGAGACAATCCTGCGAAGCACGTCAGCGCGAAGCAGGGTGGCGGAGAGACAGGGATTCGAACCCTGGGTACGCTTTCACGCACACACGCTTTCCAAGCGTGCGCCTTAAGCCGCTCGGCCATCTCTCCCGCAAGCGTTGCCGTGCATAGCCAATGCGGGAGGGAAGCTCAAGGGCGGCGGAATTATGCCGGGGTGGCGCCTTTAGCGGGGCCGGCACGCCGGGTTGAACACGCGCTGGGTGGCGGCGGGGGCGTTGGCGAGCTTGGCGGCCGGCCGACGCGGCCGGGGGAGGAGTTCGCCGCCGCAATTCGGGCAATGCCAGCCCAGAACATGCTCAGCGCAATCCGCGCAAAACGTGCATTCGAACGAGCAGATGCGCGCATCCGGGGAGTCCGGCGCCAAATCCTTGTCGCAACACTCGCAGCCGGGGCGTAGTTCCAGCATGCGCGCCTCACGCGTCCATTTTGAGCGCGGCAAGGAACGCGCTTTGCGGGATTTCCACCTTGCCGAACTGGCGCATGCGCTTTTTGCCCTCTTTCTGCTTGTCCAGCAGCTTGCGCTTACGCGAGATATCGCCGCCATAGCATTTTGCCGTCACGTCCTTGGAGAGTGCCGAGATCGTCTCGCGCGCCACCACCCGCGAGCCGATGGCGGCCTGGATGGCGATTTTGAACAGCTGCTTGGGGATCAGCTCCTTCAGCTTGCCGCAGATCGCCCGGCCGCGGCTCTCCGCCGCCGCGCGATGCGCGATGAAGGAGAGCGCGTCCACCGGCTCCAGATTCACCAGGATGGAGATTTTAACGAGGTCCGCCTCCTGGTAGTCCTCGATCGCGTAGTCAAAGCTCGCATAGCCGCGGCTGATGCTCTTCAGCCGGTCGTAGAAATCAAACACCACCTCGTTCAGCGGCAGGCGGTACACCGCCATCGCGCGGTTGCCCACATAGGTCAGGTCCGCCTGCTGGCCGCGGCGCTCATTGCACAAGGTCAGCACGGCGCCGAGATAGTCGTCCGGCACCATGATCGTGGCGCGGATCCACGGCTCCTCGATATGGTCGATGACCGAGCCGTCCGGCATGTCGGACGGGTTGTGCAGCAGCTCCATCTCGCCATTGGTTTTGAAGATTTTATACACCACCGAGGGCGCGGTCGCGATCAGATTAAGGTCGAACTCGCGGGAGAGCCGCTCCTGGATGATCTCCAGATGCAGCAGGCCCAAGAACCCGCAGCGATAGCCAAAGCCCAAAGCGGCAGAGGTCTCCGCCTCGTAATGGAAGCTCGCGTCGTTCAGGCGCAATTTGCCCAGGCTGTCGCGCAGTTTCTCGAAATCATCGGCGTCCACCGGGAACAGCCCGCACCACACCACCGGCACGCTGGGCTTGAAGCCGGGCAGCGCCTCGGCCACCGGGTTGCGCTCATCGGTGATGGTATCGCCCACCTTGCAGTCGGCCACGGTTTTGATGGCCGCGGTGATATAGCCCATCTCGCCCGGCCCGAGGCTCTCCACAGGGCGCATTTTGGGGGTGAACACGCCGAGCTGTTCGACCGGGTGGGCCGCGCCGGTCGCCATCATCCGTATTTTCTGACCGCGCCGCAGATGGCCGTTCTTCACCCGCACCAGGATCACCACCCCCAAATACTGGTCGTACCAGCTATCGATCAGCAGCGCCGAAAGCGGCGCGTCCGCATCCCCTTTCGGCGGCGGCAGGCGGGTGACCAGGGCTTCCAGCACACCCTCGATGTTCAGCCCGGTTTTGGCGGAAATTTCGACCGCGTCCGACGCGTCGATCCCGATCACGTCCTCGATCTGCTGCTTCACCCGCGGCACATCAGCCGCCGGCAGGTCGATCTTGTTCAGCACCGGCACGATTTCATGGTTGGCGTCGATCGCCTGGTACACATTGGCGAGCGTCTGCGCCTCAACGCCCTGGGAGGCGTCCACCACCAGCAGCGAGCCCTCGCACGCCGCCAGGCTGCGGCTCACCTCATAGGCAAAATCCACGTGGCCGGGGGTGTCCATCAGGTTCAGCACATAGGTCTTGCCGTCTTTCGCCGGGTATTCCAGCCGCACGGTCTGCGCCTTGATGGTGATGCCGCGCTCTTTTTCGATATCCATGTTGTCGAGCACCTGCTCGGTCATCTCGCGCGCGGTCAGCCCGCCGCAATACTGGATCAACCGGTCGGCAAGGGTGGATTTGCCATGGTCGATATGCGCGATGATGGAGAAATTGCGGATCAGGTCGGTCGGCGTGTCGGTCATGGGGGAGACATAGGGATAATTGGGAATTTTGTCATGTAAGGGGGAGCAAGAGGCGCTTTTTTGAAAAAAAGCGCGCAAAAAACTTTTGTTTCCTCCGGGGCGGTGCTGGTGGCGCGGCGATAGCCCAAAGGAATCAAAAGTTTTTTGCTTCTTTTTTTCAAAAAAGAAGCGCTTTCTTTGCCTTGAAAACCAATGCTTCCCTCAGCTCACGTCAGCCCGCAATCCTGTTTCCAGTACGCGCTGAGCAATGCCTTACTCTCCTCATCAGCCAGCTTGATCAGCCCGACATTCGCGGGCAGGTCGCGCCGCAGGGGGACGCCCAGCAGGCCCTCGAACAAATCCAGCGCCTTGGTGATGTCCGTCTCGAAATCCTCGTAGAGCAGCCTGGGGGGCATGAGGCCCTCGCGCCGGAAAAAATCGGCCCAGGCCTGTCTTTCGATGATGATTTCCCGCTCGGCCTCTTTGATCTTCGTGTAATTATACGGAACCGGCGGCGGCTTCTTGTGCGCCTCGCCGTGCTGTTTATGCCATAGATTCGTCGTCTTGGCCTTGTAGAGCGAGATGGCCTGTGCGGCGATGTTTTTGCGCTCAAGATAGACGACTGTGAGATCGGGAAAAATCTGGCGCCAGACCGCCGCAAACGGGGCAAAATCCTGCCAACAGGTTTTGAACAGGAAATGCCCCGCTGGCTTGGCCGTGAGGGCGTTGAAATAATCGTCAAACCGGCTGACGCCCAGCCGGACGCACTCATCCTGCACATTGCCGCGCGGGTTAAAAATCTCGTTCGGCTGCCCAAAATCCCCCGCCGCCGCCAAAACTTTGCACAGATGCGAGCTGCCGGAGCGGGCCGTCATCGCGACCATGACCGCCGGCTTGCCACACACCGGGACCGTGAAGCCGGGGGCCCGCAACTCGGGAAAAATTTCGTAGATTTGCACCGCCGCAGGCTATGCCCGAGCGCGGCGGGAAGAAAGAGGTTGTTTTTTGGCGGGCCTCCGCCTGCCGGCCCAGGCAGTGCAACATGGCGGCACTGCCACCGGCATCCGGCAGCCTAATGCACCAGGCTCGGGACCATATCGTTCTGGATAATGGCGGCCGCAGCCAGCGGCACGTTGGAGGCGATCGCCATTGGCGTGCCATCCGCCGCGTGGATCGCGAAAGCCGGCCCGTGCTCGGTCATCACCGGCTTGACGAAGGCGATTTCTTCCATGCCTAAGCTCGCCAGTTGCGAGGCCGAGATATGGTGGATGTCCAGCACCGTTCCGGGAACGAAATTCACCGTACCGTCGTGGGTTTTAACGTCCATGGGAAACTTCCTTTCATGGCGTGGGATGCGGGTTAAGCCGTCATCCTCGGCCAGTCTTGTGTCAGAATTAAGGAGGCGTGGTCGGCGATTTCAGGCTTGCGGCTCTTCGGAGTCTCCGCCAGCGATCCGAGTCGGCGCGACAGAATTTTTCGTCTGGCCGCGGGAAATGGGAATATTTTTCACGACCGGCTGCGGCACCGGCCGCACAAGGTCAACATGTAACAGCCCATTATCAAGCCAAGCCCCCTTCACCTCGATCCCCTCCGCGATCACGAAGGCGCGCTGGAACTGCCGCGCCGCGATCCCGCGATGGAGAAACACCCGCCCATGACCGTCATCAGTCTGCCGCCCGCGGATTACCAGCTGATTATCTTCCAGGGTAATTTGCAGGTCATCCATCGTGAAGCCAGCCACCGCCAGCGTGATTCGCAGCGATATCGGGCTCAACTGCTCGATATTATACGGCGGATAGCCGTCGGACGAGTTCTTTGCCGCCCGCTCGATCATCTGCTCCAGATGGTCGAACCCCAAAAACAGCGGCGATGTGAAAACACGCGTATTCATCGTATCAAGGCTCCCCCAAATCCCGAGCGAAGCAAATAACGGACCCGTATCCGGCATCCTAGCTACATGTTGTCACAATCCACCCCGCTTGCAAGGCCCCGCGTTGCGGCGGGGCCAAGCCGGCGTTAAAGCCGTGGCATGTCAGCCACACATAGCGCGCCGCCGGACGGCGCCGCCCCGATCCCAATTCGCATCGTGCCGGACCCGGTCCTGCGCAAAACCGCCCGCGCGGTAACCCCTGCGGATGCGCCGCAGGTCGCGGAACTCATCCCCGGCATGTTCGCCGCCATGTACGCCGCCCCCGGAATCGGCCTCGCCGCCCCGCAAGTGGGCGTGCTGCTGCGCCTGGTGGTCATGGACCTCGCCCCCGACAACAAAAAGCAGCCAATCGTGCTGATCAACCCAGAAATTATCGCCGCGTCCGAGGAAAAAGCCACGCGCGAGGAAGGCTGCCTCTCACTGCCCGAGCAATATGCCGACGTCACCCGCCCCGCCTGGGTGAAGGTGCGCTACCAGGATGAGCACGGCGCCAAACAGGAGATCGAGGGCGACGGGCTGCTCGCCGCCTGCCTGCAGCACGAGATCGACCACCTCAACGGCGTGCTGTTCGTGGATCATATCTCGGCGCTCAAACGCAACATCCTGCTGCGTAAGCTGGCCAAGGAGATGAAGGAGCGGGGCGCCAAAAAATGAGGCTCGCCTTCATGGGCTCGCCGGATTTCTCGGTGCCCGCTTTGCGCGCCCTGATCACGGCCGGGCACGAAATCGCCGTGGTGTACGCGCAGCCGCCAAAACCCGCCGGCCGCGGCCAGCGCGAAACGCCCTGCCCGGTGCACCAGGCCGCACTGGCCCTGGGCCTGCCGGTGCGCACCCCCAAACGCCTCAAAAACAACCCGGAAGAAGCCGCATTCTTCTCGAACCTGGCGCTGGATGCCGCCATCGTCGCGGCCTATGGGCTCATCCTGCCGCCGGAATTCCTCGCCGCCCCCGCCCGCGGCTGCCTCAATATCCACGCCAGCCTGCTGCCGCGCTGGCGGGGTGCCGCCCCCATCCAGGCCGCGATCCTCGCCGGCGACACGCAAACCGGCGTCACCATCATGCAAATGGATGCCGGGCTCGACACCGGCGACATGCTCCTCAAAGAAGCAACCCCCATCAGCCCGCAAGACACCGCCGCCACCTTGCACGACCGCCTCGCCGAAATCGGCGCCCAACTCATCCTGCAAACCCTCCAAACCCCGCCAGCCCCGCAAAAACAGGCCGCCAACCTCGCCACCTACGCCCCCAAACTCACCCGCGAAGACGCCCGCCTCAACTTCACCAAGCCCGCCGTGGAACTCGAACGCCAAATCCGCGCCTACCACCCCTGGCCCGGATCCCTCGCTTTGCTTGGTGACGTCGTGCTCAAATTCATCGCCGCCGAACTCGCCAACGCCGAAGGTATCCCAGGCACCATCCTGGATAACCGCCTCACCATCGCCTGCGGTTCGGGCGCCATCCGTCCCACCATCATCCAACGCGCCGGCCGCGCCCCAATGCCAACCACCGCCTTCCTGAACGGCTTCCCACTCCCCGCCAACGCCCGCTTCTATTGATGGGGTGGGTGGGGGCAAGGCAAGTAAGGCCAGGGGGCTTTGCCCCCTGGACCCCTATTGGGGCCGGGAGGCCCCAAACCCCATTTAGGTTTAAAGGGTATTGGGAGAGTGGGGTCATTCGCCGCTTCGGCCGTCGGCGCAAAACAAAGTGCCCGGGGGCGAATGACCCCACTCTCCCAATACCCTTAACTCTAGGGGTCTGGGGCCTTACGGCCCCAGCGGGGTCCAGGGGCGGAGCCCCTGGCCTTACCTACATCCCATGACCCACCCCATCATCAGCTGGGCCTTGGAGCTGGAATATGATGGCACGCCGTTTATGGGGTGGCAGCGGCAGAAGCATGGGCTGGCGGTTCAGCAGGTTGTGGAGGAGGCGGGGGCGCGGCTTTGCGGGGGTGTTGTGCCGGCGGCGGTGGCTTCGGGGCGGACGGATGCGGGGGTGCATGCGTTGGGGCAGGTTGTGCAGATTGATTTGCCGGATTTTGCCCCGCATCGGCTGCGGGAGGCGTTGAATTATCATTTGAAGCCGTATCCGGTGGTGGTGCGGCGCTGCGCGCCGGCGCCAGCCGGCTGGAGTGCGCGGTTTTCCGCGATTTCGCGGCGTTACCGGTATATTATTTCTAACCGCGCGGCGTTTCCGGCGCTGGAGGTAAACCGGGTTTGGCATGTGGCGCGCGGGCTGGATGAGGCGGCGATGCAGCGCGCGGCGTTGAGTTTGCTGGGGCATCATGATTTTTCGTCGTTCCGGGCTTCGGCCTGTCAGGCGAAGAGCCCGTTGCGCACGCTGGATGAGTTGACGGTGGCGCGGGAGGGCGACCGGCTTGTGATTGAGGCGCGTGCGCGGTCGTTTTTGCATCATCAGGTGCGCAACATGGTGGGATCGCTGAAACTGGTGGGGGAGGGGATTTGGCCGGAATCCCGCGTGGCTGAGGTGCTAGAGGCCCGGGACCGCGCGGTGGCGGGCCCCACCGCGCCGGCCGAGGGGCTATATTTTGTTTCCGTGGATTATCCGCAGGTGATAGAGTTTCAATAAACCAGCTCTATCCTTCTTTCACTTGACCTTGCCCCTAATCCGCCGCAGGATTTTTCCAACAAACCAAGGGAAAACACCATGAACGTCACCACCCGCATTGCCCCGCCGGGCATTGATGAAACCGAATGGCAAGTCCGCTGCGATCTGGCCGCTCTGTACCGCCTGGTTGCGCATTACCGGATGACGGATTTCATCTACACCCATATCAGCGCCCGCATTCCGGGGCCTGAGCACCATTTCCTGATCAACCAGTACGGCGTGCTGTTTGAGGAGATGCGCGCGTCGGATCTCGTGCGGATCGACCTGGACGGCAACATCGTGAACCAGGATGAGCGCGGCTCGCGCATCGTCAACGCCGCCGGCTTTACCATCCACTCCGCCATCCATGCGGCGCGCGAGGACCTCAATTTCGTCATCCACACCCATACCGCGGCCGGCATGGCGGTGGCGGCGCAGGCGCATGGGCTGCTGCCGATCAGCCAGCACGCGCTGAAATTCTACAACTGCCTGTCCCGCCACGGCTATGAGGGCATCGCCCTTGAACTCGATGAGCGGCCGCGTTTGGTCGCGGATCTGGGGCCGAAGAACAAGGCCATGCTGCTCACCAATCACGGATTGCTGGTCGGCGGCACCACCGCGCCCGAGGCGTTCCTGGAAATCTACTACCTGGAGCGCGCGTGCCAGGCGCAGATCCAGGCGCTCGCCGGCGGCTCCCAGCTGGTCTATCCGCCGGAAGCGGTGTGCGAGCACACCGCTGCGCAGTTCAACCCCCCCGAGCCCTACCGCACGGCGCATCTGCGCACCGTATGGGCCACAGCGCTGCGGCAAATCGACCACGGGCCGAGCGATTACCGGAGTTAAGGCGACCGCTCACGTCTTCCTTGCCTGCCCCCCCGATTTAGCCGACTCTCGGCCTCTGCCCCGGAGTCGCCATGCCGTTTGAGCCGTTTGTCCATCTTCGCGTCCATTCCGCGTTTTCGCTCTCGGAAGGGGCGATCAAGCCGGAGAAGATCGCGGCGCTGGCAAAGGAGCTGGCGATGCCGGCGGTGGCGATTACCGATAGCTCGAACCTGTTCGGCGCGCTGGAGTTCTCGCAATATTGCACCAATGCCGGCGTGCAGCCGATTATCGGCTGCCAGCTTGGTCTGGCGCGCAAGGGGCTTCATTTGGCGCCGGACCCGGTGGTGCTGCTGGCGCAGACTCCGGCTGGTTTTGCCAATCTGCAAAAGCTCTCCTCCGCCAGCTATTTGCTGGCGGGTGCGGCGCCGAAGCCGGAAATTTCGCTGGAGACATTGTTTGCGCACGCCGAGGGGCTGTTTTTGCTCACCGGCGGTGCGGCCGGGCCGATCGGCCGGTTGCTGGCCGACGGGCAGATGGCCGATGCCGCGTATTATCTGGCGCGGCTGGCGGAGGCGTTTGCCGGCCGGATGGCGGTGGAGCTGCAGCGCCATGGCGAGAAACTGGAGCAGGCGGTTGAGCCCGGGCTGATCACCCTGGCGGACCGCGCCGGCCTGCCGCTGGTCGCCACCAATGAGTGTTTCTTCGCGAAGCCCGCGATGTTCGAGGCGCATGACGCGCTGCTCTGCATTGCCGAGGGCCGTGTGCTGGCCGAGGCTGACCGCAAGCGGGTGACGCGCGAGCACTGGTTCAAACCCGCCAAGGCCATGCGCGCTCTGTTCGCGGATTTGCCGGAGGCGTGCGACAACACGCTGGCGATTGCGCGCTCCTGCGCGGTGATGGCCGAGAGCCGCAAGCCGCTGCTGCCCACCTGCCCGAAAATCCACCCCGGCAAGACCGAGGCCGAGACCGTGCGGGACATGGCGGAGGCGGGGCTGGAAGCCCGGCTGGACGCGCTGAAAATCCCCGAGGCGGAGCGGGTTAAATACCGCGAGCGGCTGGAGTTCGAGCTGCGGACCATCATCGCCATGGGCTTCCCCGGCTATTTCCTCATCGTGGCGGATTTCATCCAATGGGCGAAGGCGCAGAACATCCCGGTGGGCCCCGGCCGCGGCTCGGGTGCCGGCTCGGTCGTCGCCTGGGCGCTGCTGATTACCGACCTCGACCCGCTGCAATACGGGCTGCTGTTCGAGCGCTTTTTGAACCCTGAGCGCGTCTCCATGCCGGATTTCGACATCGATTTCTGCCAGGAGCGGCGCGACGAGGTGATCGCCTATGTGACGCGCGAATACGGCGCGGACCGGGTGGCGCAGATCATCACCTTCGGCAAGCTGCAGGCGCGCGCGGCGGTGCGCGATGTCGGCCGCGTGCTGGGGCTGCCCTATGGCCAGGTGAACAAGGTCGCCGAGCTGATCCCGAACAACCCGGCCAAGCCCGTGACATTGCAACAGGCGATCGACGGGGAGGTGAAACTGCGCGAGCTGCGCGATTCCGATGAGGGCCTGGCGCGGCTGATGGAAATCGCGCTGCAGCTTGAGGGGCTGTACCGCCACGCCAGCACGCACGCCGCCGGCGTGGTGATCGGCGACCGGCCGCTGAACGAGCTGGTGCCGCTGTATAAGGACCCGCGCTCTGATCTGCTGGTCACCCAGTTCTCGATGAAATATGTCGAGCAGGCGGGGCTGGTGAAATTCGACTTTTTGGGCCTCACCACGCTCACCGTGCTGGACCGCGCGCTAAAGTTTTTGAGTGCCCAAGGCATCACCATCGACCTCGCGACGCTGCCGATGGATGACAAAAAAACCTATGAGATGATCGCCCGCGGCGATACCGGCGGGGTGTTCACGTTTGAAACCCAGGGCTACCGCAGCGCATTGCAGCAGATGCGGCCGGACCGGTTTGAGGACCTGATCGCCATCCAGGCGCTGAACCGCCCGGGCCCGATGGCCAATATCCCGGATTACTGCGCGCGCAAGCACGGCGCGTCCTGGACCGCGCCGCACCAAGCGATCCACGACATCCTGGCCGAGACCTATGGCGTGATCGTGTATCAGGAACAGGTGATGCAGATCGCGCAGATCATGGCGGGCTACAGCCTCGCGGGTGCGGATTTGCTACGCCGCGCGATGGGCAAAAAAATCCGCGCCGAGATGGACGCCCAGCGCAAGATTTTCTGCGACGGCGCGCTGGCCAAAGGCCATACGCTGGAAAAGGCCAACGAGATTTTCGACCTGATGGCGAAATTCGCCGATTACGGGTTCAACAAATCCCACGCGGCGGCGTATGCGCTGGTCTCCTACCAGACCGCCTATCTGCGCGCCAACCATCCGGTCGCGTTCCTCGCGGCCTGCATGTCGCTCTCCATCACCAATACCGACAAGCTCGCAATTCTGCGCGCCGACGCGATCCGCATGGGCCTTACGGTGCTGCCGCCGGATGTGAACAAATCCGGCGCTGATTTTCAGCCGGAATTGCAGGAGGATGGCGGCTACGCGATCCGCTACGCGCTGGGCGCTATCAAGCGCGTGGGTATCGCCGCCATGGCCGAGCTCGCCGCCGCGCGCGGGCAAAAACCATTCGCCGATCTGGCGGACTTCGCGGCCCGCATCAACCCGGCCGGCGTCACCCGCGGGCAGATCGAAATTCTGGCCAAAGCTGGCGCGTTTGACAGCCTGCACCCCAACCGCGCGCAGGTGTTTCACGCGGCCGAGGCGATTGCGCGGACCGCGGCCACGCTGGCGGAAGAGCGCGCCACAGGCCAGGCGGCTTTGTTCGGCGGCATCGGCGCGCCGGAGCCAATCCGCCTGGGCAACATGGCGGACTGGCCGGAGAGCGACCGCTTGGCATTCGAGGCCGAGGCGATCGGCTTTCACATCAGCGCGCACCCGCTGGACATGTACGCGGTGGCGCTCAAGCGCCTCGGCGTCGTCGCCTCATCTGCCATCCAGTCCCGCGCCGAGGCCGGAGCCAGCCGCGTCAAACTCGCCGGCACCGTGGCGGCGAAGAAGGAGCGCATCACCCGCACCGGCAGCCGCATGGTGTGGGTCACCCTCTCGGACCAGCATGGCAGCTTCGAGGTCACCTTGTTCTCCGAAGTGTTGGGCCGCGTGCGCGAGCTGCTGGTTGAAGGCACCGCGCTGCTGGTGACCGCCGATCTCAAACTCGAAGCGGAATCCCTGCGCATCACCGCCTCGGACGTCACCTTGCTGGAAACCGCCGCCGCCGCAGCCGGCGCCTCCTTACGCATCTGGCTGGACCGGTCCGAGGCGCTGCCGCATATCCGCAATTTGTTGAATCAAGAAGGCAAAGGCCGCGGCCGTGTCACCCTCTCGCCCAATACCGGGCCGGAGCGCAATTTGGACATCACCTTGCCGGGCCTGTTCAACATCACGCCGAAATTGGCCCAGGCGCTTAAAATGGTGCCGGGGGTTGAGCTGGTGGAGCAGATTTAAGGAAAGGCAAGCGCTGCTTTTTTGAAAAAAAGCAGCAAAAAACTTTTGGTCCCCTTGGGGCCTCGCTGTTGAAAAATCCCGGTTTTGAATGACAAAGGTTTTTTGCGGAGCTTTTTTTTAAAAAAGCGACCGCTTGCTTGTCTGCTCGGCTGCTTGCTTGACGCTTTCGCTCAACCCGCCAAACTCCGCACAGTAACCTTTAGGACCTTGCCTTGAACCTCTCCCGCCGTGCTTTGCTTGCCAGCTCCGCCGCCGCCGTCACCCTGTCTGTTTTTGCCCGCGCCGCGGCGGCTGATGGCCCGCCGGTCGCACCCGTGCGGCCGGTGACCGAGACGCTGTATGGCGTGAAAATCACCGACCGGTACCGCTGGATGGAGTCGGAGGATGCCGAGTGGCAGAGCTATATCCGCGCGCAAGGTATTTATGCGGCCGATGTTTTGGCCAAAATCCCCGGGCGGGACGCGCTGGCCGACGCAATCGGCCGGGATACCGGGGAGATCACGGCCGTGGTTTCGCTGCAGACCGGGGGGACCAAGATTTTTACCGAAATGCGGCCTGCGGGTGCGAATCTTTCCAAGCTTTTTGTGCGCGATGGGCTGGCCGGGGCTGACCGGCTGCTGCTGGACCCGGATACATACGCTGCCGCCGGCACGCATGAATCGCTGGATTGGTGGGCGGCCTCACCGGATGGCACCTATGTCGCCATCGGCATCTCGCCCGGCGGCTCCGAGCAATCGGTGCTGCATATACTGGAGACCGCGACCGGATCGCTGCTGCCGGAGGTGATTACGCGCTGCCGGTTTGGCGGGGTGAGCTGGCTGCCGGATAATTCCGGGTTCTTCTACACCCGCCAGCCGGATGTGCCTCTGGATAGCGACGCGGCAGAGGAAAATCTGGTCGCCTGGTTCCACAAGCTCGGCACGCCGCTCACCGCGGATATCAAAATCCTGGGTGTGGGGCTCGATCCCGCGATCACGGTCGATCCGATCGATGATCCCTATGTCGGCGTCACCCCGGGTTCGTCCATCACGCTCGGCACGCTGGTCTCGGGCGTGCAGAACGAGCTTGCGATTTACGCGGCACCGCTCGGCGTCACCGCCGCTGGCAAGCCCGCTTGGGTGCCGATCTGCACCCCGGCGGACGGGGTGACGGACGCCGCGGTGCTGGGCGATGAGATCTATCTGCTCAGCCACAAAAACGCATCACGCTATAAAATCCTGAAAACCACCGCCGCCAAGCCCGGCATCGCGGATGCGGTGGAGGTGGTCCCGCAATCCGCCTCGGTCATCACCGGCATGAGTGCCGCGCGCGACGCGCTCTATATCCTCGATCTTAACGCGGGCTTGAGCGGCATCCGCCGGCTGGCGCCGGACGGGACCATCAGCCACATCAAACTGCCCTTCGCCGGCTCGATCGACGCCGAGACCTTCTATGCCGACACGCTGCACGACGGCGCCTGGTTCTTCCTGGAAGGCTGGGTCCACCCCACCGTGGTGTGCTATCTGGCGCCGGACGGCACGGTCACGCAGACCGATATCGCGCCGAAACCGCCGATCGATACCAGCCCCTACACCTCGCTCGAAACCTTCGTGCTGGCGCGCGATGGCGTGAAAATCCCGCTCTCGCTGATCTACCGCAAGGATTTTAAGCGCAACGGCCAATCCCCCGTGCTGCTCTGGGCCTATGGCGCCTATGGCATCAACCAGGATGCCGCGTTCCTGGCGCGCTGGCTGCCCTTCCTTGATCTCGGCGGCGCGTTCGCGGTCGCGCATGTGCGCGGCGGCGGCGAACTGGGGGAGGATTGGCACCTGGCCGGCCAAAAACTGCTCAAATACCATACCTGGCAGGATGATATCGACTGCGCGGAATACCTCATCCACCAGCACTGGACGTCCAAAAAACATTTGGCGATCATCGGCGGCTCCGCCGGCGGCATCACCGTCGGCCGCTTCATGACCGAGCGGCCCGATCTGGCGGCCGTGGTGATCGACGAGGTCGGCTCCTCCGACACTTTGCGCCAGGAATTCTCCCCCAACGGGCCGCCGAACATCCCCGAATTCGGCTCAGTCACCACGCGCGACGGGTTTCGCGCGCTCTACGCGATGGATGCCTACCAGCACGTGCATGACGGCGTAAAATACCCCTCGGTGCTGCTCACCACCGGCATCAACGACCCGCGCGTCGCCTCCTGGGAACCGACCAAAATGGCAGCGCGGCTGCAGGCCGCCACGGCGTCTGGCAACCCCGTTCTGCTGCGGGTCGATCTCGACGCCGGGCACGGCTTTGGCTCAACCCGGACCCAGCGCGATCTGGAGACGGCGGATACCATCGCCTTCGTGATGTGGCGGACGGGGGACCCACGGTTTCAGCCGAAATAAGGGGAGTCAGCGGCCGCTTTTAGAAAAAGCGCCGCTCACTCAAACTCCTTTGCCAGCCCGTGATACAGCGCCTCCGGCGCCACCAGCCGGCTGGCGGCGTAGCCCAGCATGGCGGCGAGCATCAGCGGGATCACGTTGTCATCATTGCCGGTCATTTCCAGGATGATGACGAAGGCGGTCATTGGCGCCTGCACGACGCCGGAGAAGTAGCCGGCCATGCCCAGCACCGCGCCCAGGCTGGCGGTGGGGCCGGCGGCGTCCACCAGCCAGTCGCCGAGCCCGGCACCGACCGCGAGGGATGGCGCAAAAATGCCGCCCGGCATGCCGGAGACCGCGGCGGCCAGTGTCGCCAGCAGCTTCGCCGGCCAGAAATAGAAGGCGATCGGCTGGCCCTGCACTGCGGCGCGGGCCTCGGCGTAACCGGTGCCGAAGGTCGCGCCATGGGTGCAGAGGCCGAGCAGTGCCGCCACCAGGCCGCAGCCGAGCGGCAGCAGCAATTTGCGCGCGCCGCTTTGGGTGGAAAGCCAGCGTTTGGCGAGCCGCGCGCCTTCCAGCATCAGCCGGCTGAACGCCCCGCCGGCGAGCCCGCCGGTGATGCCCGCCACAAACACCATAGCCCAGCCATATTGGCTGTTCAGCACCACGCTGGTTTCACCAAAATAGGTATAGTGGCCAACCAGCCCGAGCGAGACGAGCCCGGCGATGATGACGGCGTAGAGCACCAGGCCGTTGGTCCGCGCTTCGAAGGAGCGGCTCATTTCCTCGATCGCGAACACGATGCCGGCGAGCGGCGCGTTGAACGCGGCGGCGATGCCGGCGGCCGAGCCGGCGAGGATCAGCCCGCGCTCATCGCCCATGCCGCCGAGGCGCGCGGCCTGGCGCATGATGCCGGCCCCCACCTGCACGGTCGGCCCCTCGCGCCCGACGGACGCGCCGCAGAGCAGGCCCAGTATGGTAAGCGCGATTTTACCGGCGCAGATTTTTAAGTTCAGCAGGCTCTGGCGTGCCTCCTCACTGTCCAGATTGCGCGCGGCGATGGCCTGGGGGATGCCGCTGCCCTGCGAACCAGGAAACACCACCCGGCCCGCCCAAGCGCAGGCCACGAAGCCCGCCGGCGTGATCAGCAGCGGCAGCAGCCAGGCATGGTGCCGCGCCGTTTGAAACATCGCCTGCGCCCAGTTCGCGGCATCGGCAAACAGCACGCTGATGGTGCCGACCAGGATGGCGCCGCCCCAAAATACCAGCCGCCGCCGCCATTCCAGCCGGGAGAACAGGATCGCTCTGGTTGGGGAGTTTTCAGCCTCTTGCGTCACACACTTGCCCTCTCAAACCAACGAAGCTAGATAGCGCTCAGGCATGGGCGCGTAGCGCAGCGGTAGAGCACCACCTTGACATGGTGGGGGTCACAGGTTCAATCCCTGTCGCGCCCACCATTCCTAAAAATCTATGTTATTCAATTGTTTACGGCGGCTCAACTCATGCCGGCGCGAGATCGACCATAATCTCGTCGGCCAGTCTTTCCAGGCTTTGCCGCACCGCCTCGCCGGTCACGGCGTCGGGCAAATGCAGCCGGGCGGAGGCGCGGAACATCGTCTCGCCGGTGAAGGCCGCACTCTCGATCGTGCTGCTGAACTCGTCGATATTCACGCCAAGCGCGGTGAGGGATTCGGTGACATCGCGCACAATCCCCGGCCGGTCATGGCCGACCACGCTCAACAGCAGCGCGCTGGCCGGATTGTCTGCGGCCAATAAAGCGCTGCTCTCGACCGTGATGTTGAGGCCGCTGGCCGCCAGCCCGTGCAAGGCGGCGGTCAGCGCGGCCTGGTTCGCGGCCGGCACGCTCACCAGCACAATGCCGGCGAATTTATCCGCCAGCCGCGCCAGCCGGCTCTCCAGCCAGCTGCCGCCGGAAGCCGCGATGGTCTCAGAGAGGTTGTTCACCAGCCCCGGCCGGTCGGCGCAGATGAAGCTCAAGACAAGCGAGATGGTCATGAATGGCCGGTTCCCTGGATGGTGTTGCATCCAGCCTAATTGACCCAAGCGCGGTTGAGAACCACGGCAACGCCGCGCTAAACTCTCGGCATGACCGAAATGACCGATAATCCCTTCCGCCCGGTGCCGCTTACCGGGCAGCACGTCTCGCTCGTGCCGCTGGAACCCGCGCATGCGGCGGGCCTACGCGCCGCCGCCCAGGACGGGGAACTCTGGCGCCTCTGGTACACCAGCATCCCCTCACCCGAGGGCATGGACGCCGAAATCACCCGCCGGCTCGCTCTGCAGGCAGCCGGCAGCATGGCGCCCTTCACGGTGCTGGACGCCAACGGCCAAATCGCCGGCATGACAACCTATATGAACATCGACGCAACCCATCGCCGCGTCGAAATCGGCTCCACCTGGTACGCCGCGCGCGTGCAAAAAACCGCGCTCAATACGGAAGCCAAGCTGTTGTTGCTGGCCTACGCCTTCGACACGCTGGACTGCATCGCGGTCGAATTCCGCACGCATTTTTTTAACCAGCAAAGCCGCCGCGCGATCGAACGCCTCGGCGCCAAGCTGGACGGTATTCTGCGCAGCCACCAACGCGCCCGCGACGGTACGCTGCGCGACACCTGCGTCTACAGCATCACTGCGGCCGAATGGCCGGCGGTCCGGACGCATCTGACATGGCAATTGGAGAAAGTAAGGTAAGCAAGTGGTTCTTTTTTTGAAAAAAAGCACCAAAAAAACGTTGATTCCTTTGGGGCGGGAGGTGGTGGCGCGGCTGAAGTCCAGAGGACTCAAAAGTTTTTGCGCGCTTTTTCAAAAAGCGCCGCTTACTTGCTTATACCAACGGTCATAAAGAATGACCGTTGGTATAAGCTTATTTTTTGGCGCGTGGCCGCCCCACCAGCCCCACGCGCGATACCAACCGTCCTTGAAGATGGGTCATCTTCAAGGACGGTTGGTATTACTCACTGACTCGCCCAAATAATCCTGTGCATCCACACAATATCCTTCGCCGCAAACCGCAGCAGCGGGTATTCCGGGTTCAGGCTCTCAAGCTCGATCCGCGTTGAGGTGCGCCGTGCCAGGCGTTTGGCCATCACCGCGCCATCCGTGGCGCGGGCCACCACCCGGTCCCCCACGCGGACCGGCGCGGCGGGGGAGACGATGATGGCGTCCCCCGCGCGATAGACCGGCTCCATCGAATCGCCCGAGATCGAGAGCGCGTAGGCGTTCGGGTCGCCCGTGCTGGGCAGCTCCACCTCGTCCCATCCGGCGCCGGCGGGGTAGCCGGAATCGCCAAAAAACCCTTGGCCGCCGGCCTGCGCCATGCCGATCAGCGGGATTTTGCTGCGGCCTTTGGCCCGCGCCTCCGGCAACACGCGGGCGCCGCCGACAAGTGCTGTGAAATCCTCCAGCTTCGCGCCGGTGGCGGCGAGCAATTTGGCCAGGCTCTCGGTGGAGGGCCAGCGGAACTTGCCATCCGCGGTGCGGCGTTTGGAGGGGTTGAAGCTGGTGGGGTCCAGCCCGGCGCGGCGGGCGAGGCCGGAGGGGGAGAGGCCGTTTTCGGCGGCCAGCGTGTCGATGGCCCGCCAGACATCGTCATGCCGCATGGATGATCGCCAATCTCATAATCTCAAGTCCTTATACGGCTTTCTGAAGATGGGAAAGGCGCCTTAGGAATTTTGTCCGGTTTTTCTGTGGAATTTTCGTTGTTCCATCATTTTGTTCTTGTTTTGTTCTAAATCTAGGAATATATTCGCGATTA